>Ga0302320_10014148_pt1 | contig 16538 bp, 9 predicted proteins | sample Bog_T0_3_FD_202130 | JGI IMG/M metagenome (GOLD analysis project Ga0302320, IMG submission 202130) | Peat permafrost microbial communities from Stordalen Mire near Abisko, Sweden - Bog_T0_3 | ecosystem: Environmental > Terrestrial > Soil > Wetlands > Peat | place: Sweden: Abisko, Stordalen Mire... | reverse complement strand
ATAAGCCGGTTTGCGCACGGGGCGAATCAGCCGGACGTAATCCTTGAGAATGGTGTAGCCGCCGGCGTAGCCCTGTTGCTGGAGTTGCTGGAAAATCTGTTGGGCGGTGTACGGATGGCGATCAAGCTGGGCGATGATCCGTTTTTTGAAGACATCGAGTTTGCTGGACCGCTTGGCGCGTTGGCGCGGCTGGAAGGTTTCCCGGGTCATCCACTTCTCGACCGTCTTGATGTCCAGCCCCAGTTCGGCGGCGATTTGCGAGGGCTTCAGGTCTTTCTCTTGGGCCAGGAGGCGGATTTGGCAAAACGTTTCGTAGTCAATCATTGGGCACCTCCCTGCGCCAGGCATCTGAGGATGTCGGCTGCTGAAAGGGCTTGTCCGGCGCGTGGCGCGGAGTCAGCCGTGAGTGGCAACGTGTCCGGATCGAGCGAAAGGACCTGATAAAGGGGTTTGGTAAACGCAATGAGGCCGGCCTTCTCCAATTGCGCCCGCGCCGCCGAGAGCTGGAGCGGATCGATTTTGAGCCGGCGGCACAACGAGGCGTCGGAGTAGTAACTCAAGCCCTGGGCGTCGGCGACGGTGACCAGGAAAAGGTAAATCGCCAGCGAGAGGCAGTCGCAGCGTTCGATGTAATGGTCGCGCACCAGACGGTGATCCACCCAGTTGAAGCTGGGCGGCACCCGCCGGAGCCGGTCAGGTCGGAGCAATCGTTTTTGGATCATGGTTGGAGGAAAACGGTTCGGGGTTTTGCAGGCCCAGAATGTTCCTGCCTTGAAGTAGCACATTGCGTCCGATGGCCGCGATGTCCTCTTGTAACGTACTGCCGGTGACCATCGACAGAAGGCCCACAAAAGCAGGGTGATCGACCAGAACGAAATCTTGTAACGCACGGAGATCTGGTTCCGGTGCGTTACAAGAAGTCGTTTCCGGGTTAAGTGGCTGATCTTTAGTTGGTTGAGCCTGTTTGGAACGCGATTTGGCTCGCTTCCAATAGCCCGGATTGTCTTTGCGCCATTGCTGGACCCGCTGGACATTTTCGGCGTCCCGGAAGTAATTTCGATTGGCCGGCTTTTGGAGCCAGCGCCGTTGACTGGCGGCCTTGCTGGCGCGGCGGCAATCCGGTGCCGAACAATAAAACTGGCGATTGGGATTGTGGCAGTCAGGCGTGAAGAAGACGTTACAGCAGCGGCACTTGCGTTGTTTGTTCTTGGCACTCATCGTGCCCCAAACCGGAAGAAAATCCAGCCGTCAGTTCAAATACAAACCACCACCCGGCGGAAGAACAAAAACGAAGAAGGAAGAAAAGTTTGGCTCAGGAAGAGGGAAGAAAATCATCCGGAAGAACACGGATTTTCAAACCGCCACGTTTCCACCACTATCATTCCGCCCCTGACACATATGCATTCACCCTATTTCCGGGTGTCTTTTATCCATGAGTCAACGACCCTTTTCGCCCCCTCCCAGTTTGCCTCCCCGGTGTCTTTTAATTTGAGTCAACTCGTCCCTGCAATTTCCTTCCGATTTCCCTTGAATAAGCAGCCCAAAAAGCCCACGATGACTTCCATAATCTACTGCCATGAGAATTTTCAAGCCGTTCCTCTCTTTCCCGGTAGACTTTCCAAAAACCGGTTCGATCCAGCAGCCGGCTGAGAGACGGTTGAATGTTTCGGTGTTGCTGGTATGGATGTTTATGGTTGCCGTTCTTCCATCGGCCAGAGCCGGGTTGCCACCGGGATGGAGCGACACGGACATCGGAACGCCTGCGGACGCCGGTTCTGCGTCTGATACCAATGGTGCGTGGACCGTCTCCGGCGGCGGCGCGGACATCTGGGGAACCGCCGACCAGTGCAACTTCGCCAGCCAAAGTTTCAATTGCGACGGCGCAATTGTTGCTCAGGTCAGCAGCGTTCAGAACAGTGATCCGAGCAGCGGCTGGTCCAAAGCGGGCGTGATGTTCCGCAACGACACCACGGCCGGATCCATCAACGCCTTCATGACCGCAACTGCGGGCCAGGGCGTCAGTTTTCAAGTTCGCACCACAACGGGCGCTGCGTCTTCCAGCACCCAGATCTCCGGCGTCAATCCGCCGGTATGGGTCAGGCTGGTTAGGTCGAGCGACCAATACAGCGGTTACTATAGCGTTGATGGAATCAACTGGCTTCAAGTTGGAAGCACGACCACCATTGAGATGAACGGTTCTGTTCAGGCCGGGCTGGCTGTGACTGCCCACAACAACGCCGCGCTGAACACCTCCACCTTCACCAACGTCAGTCTGACCGCTCCGACCTTCGGCATATACCGGGAGCTTTGGACCAACCTTAACTCCGGCGTAGGCAACAGTCTGGCGGCGTTGACCAACACCACCGACAATCCCAATTGGCCGGCCAATCCCACTGCGGCCTACACGCATATTTTCACCAATTTTGAAACCGAAATTAACGTGGCCATGAATTACTTTGGCCAGCGTCTGCGGACTTTTGTCGTGCCGCCGACCAGCGGATTTTACACGTTTTGGATTGCCAGCGATGACACTTCGCTGCTTTATTTGAGCACCAACGAGACCTCCGCCGGCATGGTGCCGATTGCGTCCCAGACCTCTTACACGGCATCGGAGGACTGGACCGAGTTTGCCAACCAGCAATCGGCCCTAATTTATTTGCAAGGCGGATGCCGGTATTATCTGGAGGCGCGCATGCAGCAAGGCGGCGGTGGCGAAAACCTCTCCGTACGCTGGCAACTGCCAAATGGCACTTTTGAGCAGCCCATGGCCGCTGTCAGCGCGGCTGGCACCCTGCTCATCCCGTGCAACGGCACAAACACAACTCCTGGCATTTATTCCCAAACCACCAACACGACCGTCGTCGAAAATCTCAACGCCACTTTTTCCGTGCTCGTCACCAACGAGGCGCCCGTGACCTATCAATGGTTGAACACGGGCACCAAGCTGGCTGGGGCCAATCTCCCAGTTTATACGCTGACCAACGCCAGTCTGGCGCTCAACAATGGCCAGGTATTCACCTGTGTCATTACCAACAGCACCGGTTCGATCACCAGTGCCCCCATCACGCTCACCGTGCTGCGCGACACCGTGCCACCGACTGTGACCGGAATCTTCAATGTGGGACCGACGAACGTCGAAATCGTTTTCTCAAAACCGCTGGCCCTTACGACCGCCATCAACACTGCCAATTATGGGTTCACCAACGGCCTCGCCATCACCGGCGCGGCGCTGGCCGCGAATAATTACACGGTGACGCTCACGAACGCGCCGTTGGTTTACGGGAGCAATTATGCCATGGTCATAAACAATATTCGTGATCTGGCCAGCACACCCAATACCATCGCCACCAATACGCGGGTCACTTTCACGGCCTCGCAATTTGTGTCGCAAGACATCGGCGCTCCGGCCATCGTGTCCACCACCACCTACACCACCAACGGGGTGAATGCCAGCAGTGCTGGAAACTATATTGGCGGCACCAGCGATCAATTCAACTTCAATTACCAACTCCAGAGCGGCAATTTCGACGTTGCGGTTTGCCTGACCGGCCTGGGTTTGTCCGATTTGTGGGCCGAGGCTGGTTTGCTGGCCCGCGCCAATCTGAGTACGGGCAGCCCGTTTGCCGCCGCGCTCGCCACACCGGGCATTGTCGGCGATTTCTTTGCCGCCCGCACGACTACCAACGGGACGGCTGTCACTTCGGGAAGTTTTCCGGCCAATTATCCCAAAACCTGGCTGCGGCTGAATCGCGTCGGCAATGTGTTCACCGGCTTCGGCGGCTACGATGGAACCAACTGGACACAGTTGGGGACGGTAACAAATACAATGCCCGCCCAGATTTACCTCGGCGTGGCCGTGGCCAGTCACAACACCAATCAACTGACAACGGCGCAATTTGTGGATTATGAAACCACGCCGGCCAGCGCGGTCGTGGCCACGATTGTCAATCCCCACGAACCAATCGGGCCGTCCACCCGCAAAACCGGCATCGTTTTTTCTGAAATCATGTACAAGCCCGCATCGCGAACCGATGGCAACAACGTGGAATTTTTGGAAATCTATAATTCCTGTCCATTTTTCCAGGACATCAGCAGCTATCAGGTGACCTGCGCCGACATGAACTATACCTTTCCCGCAAATACGCTGATTCCTGGCGGCGCCTACTTTGTCCTCGCCGCCTCGCCGCAAGGCATCGCCAATGTTTATGGTATCACCACCAATGTCTTTGGGCCATACACCGGCAGTCTCAAACACGCTGAGACGTTGCAACTGTTGGATGAACAAAGCAATGTGCTGCTCACCGTGTCCTACACGGATGTCTATCCCTGGCCGGTGTCCGCTGACGGCACCGGACATTCAATAGTATTGGCCAATCCGACATACGGCGAAGGCGACCCGCGCGCCTGGGCCATCAGCGATGTGGAGGGCGGCTCGCCAGGCCAGATGGATGGGTTCACTCCCAGCCCGCTGCGCAACGTGGTCATCAATGAAATTTTACCGCACTCGGAAAATCCCGCCGTGCCGCAGTTCATCGAGCTCTACAATCACAGCACGAACAACGTGAACGTGTCGGGTTGTGTTTTGACCGATGATCCCACGACCAATAAATTCGTCATTCCGTCTGGTATCATGATCGGCCCGGCTGGCTTTGTTTCCTTCCCGCAATCACAATTCGGCTTCACACTCAACGGAGCGGGCGAGACGCTCTACTTCATCAAGCCGGGTGGCAGTCGCATTCTGGACGCGGTGCAATTCGGAGCTCAGGCCGATGGTGTTTCCTATGGCCGCTGGCCGAATGGTGCGAATGATTTCTATTCTTTCACCACCAACACGCCAGGCACCAACAACAGCACGATTTTAATTGGTGACATCGTTATCAATGAATTGATGTACGACCCGATCAGCGGCAGCGACGACGATCAATACATTGAACTTTACAACAAGGGAACTAGCACGATTAAACTGACGGGCTGGCAGTTCACCGCCGGGGTGACCTTCACGTTTCCAACCAACTCGATCATTGGTCCTAACAGTTACCTGGTGGTCGCCAAAAACGTGACAAATTTGTTCGCCAAATATACCAATCTGAACAATGGAAACACGGTGGGCAATTACAGCGGCAAGCTGTCGCACGATGGCGAGTTGGTGGTGCTGTCCATGCCGCAAACGCTGTATGTGACGAACGCGATTTTGGTCGAGGAAGACCAAGTGACCTACGGTACGGGCGGACGCTGGGGCGAATGGTCCGGTGGCGGCGGCAGCAGCCTGGAGCTGATTGACCCGCACGCGAATCACCGCCTGGCACCCAACTGGACGGACAGCAATGACACCTCAAAGCCGGTTTGGACCAACATCACGTGTACCGGGGTGCTGGACAACGGCTCAAACTATGAATCCAGTATTGCGCATGCGCAGATTGGCCTGCTGGATGCCGGCGAATGCCTGGTGGATAATATCCAAGTGAATTGCAATGGGACCAACTACGTCTCCAACGGCACTTTTGAAAGCAGCCTGGGCTTGACCAACTGGACCCTGCAAGGCTGCATGACACGTTCCAGCCTGGAAAGCACCGGCTATCAAAGCAGTCATTCCTTGCACATCCGCTCCAGTGACAAGATCTGGACGGGGGATAATTCCTGCGAGATGGCATTAATTACCAATGGGCTGGCCGCAGGCCAAACCGTCACCCTGAGCTATGAGGCGCGCTGGCTGCACGGCTGGCCTGAACCGCTGCTGCGATTGAACGGCAACTGGCTGGAAGCGACCGGACCCATGCCGGTGCCAAACAACCTCGGCAGCCCGGGGATGCCCAACAGCACCTACATCACCAACGCCGGGCCGGCCATCTATAACGTGACGCATACGCCATCGTTGCCGGCGGCCAGTCAAGCGGCGGTGGTCACGGCCAATGTGAGCGACCCGGATGGCGTGACGAATCTCACGCTTTACTACCGCATTGATCCGGCGACCAACTACACCGCCGTGCCGATGTTGGACAACGGCACGGGAGGTGACGCGGTTCCGGGCGACGGCATTTGCAGCGCGACTATTCCCGGGCAGGCGGCGAATCAGGTCGTCGCATTTTACGTTTCAGCCACCGACGGGCTGGGCGCGGCCACGCGCTTTCCGGCCTTGCGTCCAAATGACAACGAACCGGTGCGTGAGTGCGTGGTCATGTTTGGCGACGGCATTCCGGGTGGCAGTTTCGGTGCGTATCATTTATGGATCACGCAGACCAACATCACCCGTTGGGCCAATCTGGCTGCGTTGAGCAACGAAAGGATTGACTGCACCTTTGTCAACGACACCCGCGTGATCTACAATATGGGCGGCCGGTGGGCCGGCAGTCCCTATATACAGGATTTTAACACTCCCAATGGCAGCCAATTGTGCCATTATGATTTTTCATTTAATGATGACGACATGTTTCTGGGGACGACCGATTTCGACAAGATACATCAGCCAGGCAATACTCCGGGCGATGACGCCAGTCTCCAGCGTGAGCAGTTGGCCAACACCTTCCTGCGCGCGCTGGGAGTGCCGTGGCTCTACAAACGCTATGTGGCAGTGTATGTCAACGGCAACCGCCGTAACGGCAATTTAATGGAAGACACCCAATTGCCCAACGGCGATGTCGTGAAAGAACACTTCCCCAATGACGACGATGGTTTACTTTACAAAATGCAACCCTGGTTCGAGATGGGGGCAATTCCTTCAGGCGACTCAATTCCCTTTCAAAACGATGCCTGGTGCAATCTCATGCCTTACACGACGACTGGCGGCGCGCTAAAGACCGCCCGCTATCGGTATAATTTTGAGATTCGCCGCACCCCCGATTCATATAGTGATTACACCAGTGCGTTCTCGCTTATTGAAGCGGCCAACTCCTCCGCCTCGCCAAATTATGTGGCAAACATGGAAGGCATTGCGAACATGGAAAACTGGATGCGGGTGTTCGCCGCCAACCACGCGGCTGGCAACTGGGATTCCTTTGGCGCTCAAAACTCCCAAAACCTTTACGGCTATATCGGCACCCAAGGCACGAAGTATAGCCTGCTGATGTGGGACTATAACATCGTGATCGGCAACAGCGGTTCGTGGGGCCCAGGACAAGACCTTTTCACCCTCAATTCGCAGGACTCCAACATGACCGCCATCTACAACAATCCCACTTTCCAGCGCATGTACTGGCGGGCGTTGCAGATCCTGGTCAATGGGCCGCTGAACGTCGCCAACAGCGGGCCGTTGCTGATGGCCAAATACAATGCCTTCATTGACAACGGCCTGAGCGTCGAAAGTCCCACCGCTGCGGTTGCCAGCGGTGGAAGCTACCCGGGCATCGAAGCCTGGCTTTCCGAGGCGCAAAGTAGCATCGCCTCGCAATTGGCGGTGGTGAATGCCACAAACTTCGCGGTCAACAACACCGTAACCACCAGCAACAATGTGGTGTACGTGAGCGGCACGGCACCCGTGAATGTGGTCACGGTCTGGATCAATGGTGCGGCGTATCCGTTGACCTGGACCACCCTGACCAACTGGGTGGTCACAATTCCGCTGGTGAACGGAACCAATCTGATGAGCGTGGTGGGCGTGGACCAGAATAACAACCCGATCACGGGCGACAGTAACAGCATCAGCGTCGTTTACAGCGGAACAAATGCTTCGCCTGCCGGCCAAGTGGTCATTAACGAAATCATGTATGCTCCGGTTGTGCCCAATGCACAGTTCGTTGAACTGTATAATCGCTCCACCAACGAGACGTTTGATCTCTCGGGTTGCCAGATTGCCGCACTGGACTATACGTTCCCGGACGGTTCCATCGTGGGGCCGACCAATTATTTGGTTTTGGCGCAGAATAACGCCGCGTTTGCAGGTGCGTATGGGGCGACCAATCCGGTGTTTGACCTGTTCACGGGCACCTTGCAACCGCCCCAGCTTCTCACCCTGCTCCAGCCCGGCGGCGCCAGTAATGGGACGGTCACCGAGCTTTTCTATGATAACGCCTTGCCATGGCCGACCAACGCCAACGGCACCGGTGCCTCCTTGCAACTGATTGACCCGCAGCAGGACAACTGGCGGGGCGGCAATTGGTCGTTCACGCCTTTCTCCGCCACGCCCAGTGCCCGGAACAGTGTGGCGGCTTCCCTGACGCCATTTCCGTCCCTGTGGGTCAATGAATTGCAGGCCGATAACCTGACCGGCATCACCAACAGCGCCGGCCTGCACACGCCCTGGCTGGAACTATACAATCCCAGCACGAATGTCATTTCCTTGAACGGACTCTATCTGGCCAATAACTACACCAACCTTTTGCAGTGGCCATTCCCAACCAATGCCAGCATCAATGCCGGCCAGTTCAAGGTGATCTTTGCCGATGCACTGACCAACCTCTCAACCACCAACGAACTGCATGCCGGTTTCATCCTGCCTATCGCCTCGGGTTCGCTGGCCTTGACCCGGCTCGCCACCAACGGCCAGCAGCAGTTGCTCGATTATGTGGATTATCCGAACATCAGCCCCAACGATTCCTATGGCTCCTTCCCCGATGGCCAAAGCTTCAACCGTCAAGAATTTTTCCAAGCGACGCCCGGCGCGGCCAACAACGGCACCGCCAAGCCTGCCCCCTCGTTCATTGATTACGCGGTGCCGGCTTCAGTGTATGCCGAAAACTTTGACTTGTTGGCCGATCCAGGGGCGACGTCAGTGGACAGCGGCAACACGGTCACCATCAATGGCATCACGTATTCGCTCGCCAATCCATATGACTTCGCCTACCCGGCGGTCGCCAGCGGTTCCAGCGGCGGGCTGGGCCTCGCCGCCCTGGCGGGCTGGTACGGCACCAGTGTGTTGGAATCCCGGTTTGGGGCGTCGGCGGGTGACCTGACGGCGGGGGGGCAGAACAGTTTCGGTCCGGCCGACAGTTCCAATCGCGCCTTGGGCTTGCTGGCGACCAGCACCACGGGCGGAACTGCCTTTGGGGTCCGCTTCATCAACGGAACCACCCTCACTCTGAACCGGATGAATGTGCAATTCACCGGCGAAGTCTGGCGGCAATCTAATCTGCCCAAGACGCTGCAATTCTATTATTTCATTGATCTCACCGGCACCAATACTTTCCCCGGCTCCGCCACGGCTTTTGTTCCCGCCTTGAATGTGAATCTGCCCACAGTGGCGGCGGATACCGGGGGAGCGGCGGTGGATGGCACCTCGGCGCTCAACCAGACCAATTTGAGCGTGCTGGGTCAGACCATCACCAACTGGCCGCCTGGGGCGGCATTGTGGTTGGTGTGGCAGATGACCTCCTCCACCGGCAAGGCCCAGGGTCTGGCCATTGATAATTTCAATTTTTCGGCCAGCGTGCCGCTGCCAGTGCAGATGAACTTCCAGATTGAGGGCACAAACCTTTTCCTGAACTGGTCGGGCGTGGTGGGTCAAACGTATCAACTCGAATACAAAAGCAATCTGACCGACCCGGCCTGGACGCCGCTGGGCAATCCGGTGACAGGTGCCGGAGGAACCCTGACTCTCACCAATACTTTTGGTGCGTCGACACAACGCTTTTTCCGCCTGCTGCTGGTGAATTAACGCTTAAACCAATTCGAACTAGTTAAATTTTATAGTCATGAGAAACGAAGCCATCCGAAGCCTTATCCGTTCCGCGAGTGCCTGTGCCATTGCCCTGACCATCCTGTGGATGTTTTTGATGGCACCAGCCATCAGTATGGCAACCACCTTTCTTTTTACAAACGGTTCCGCGTGGTTGACCGCCGCGAACTGGAATCCCAATGGGCCTCCCGGCGGGCTGGATATCGCCGAATTCGACACCAATATTCCGACGACCGGGAGTGGTGGCGTGCAGGTTAACTTTAACAAGGCGGTAAACAACGGCCGCACCAACGAGGCAGTTGGCGCCATTTGGGTCTTGCCAACAAGAACTTCAGCCGAGTTGTTTGTCGGCAATGGCAGCAGTTCCACCAATGGTTTCCTCACCCTTAACGGCGCAACCCTCAGCGGCAACAGCAATGTCATCCTGGAAAACGACAGCACTAATGGATCGGACATTACCATCACCAATGTGGGTAATGGTGGCGCCAGCGTTACTTTGGGCCTCGTGCTGGCCAACCCGGTGGCGAACTTGGTGGTGCTGAACGGCAACGGAACCATCGGCATCAGTGATATTATCAGCAGCAGCAACAACCTCACCACGCCCTTGTCCTTTACCGGTTCCGGTTCGGGATCGGCGACCATCAGCGGCACATCCAACACCTTTACGGGCAACCTCACATTATTGGGGCCGGAAGTTGATTTTGGCGGCAATGGCAGTTTGGGAAATTCGGCCAATGTCATTACGGTGGATGGGGGACGGCTCGGCCTTACCGCTTCGGCGGACATCTCCTCGCATCCGATATTTCTTGGGGCAACCATCGGCACTTCCATCAGTTCAGTCGGTGCGGGAACCACCATCACCTGCACGGGCGTGCTCGCAGACAAACCTGGGTCGGACGGCATCCTTGTCAAGCAGGGAAAGGGCTTGCTTGTTCTCGGCGGGGCGAACACCTACTCCGGAGGAACCAGCAATAATAATGGCACCATCCAGTTGAGCACCGGCGATAATCGCCTGCCAGCGGGCACCACGCTTAGCTTGGGCCAGTCCGGCAGCGCCAACCTGGGCGCGTTTGATCTCAACGGTTTTAACCAACAGATTGCGGGGCTGGACTCGGCTTCGGGCAACAACACCAATTTTGCCGCGAAAAACCTGGTCACCAATTCGAGCGCTTCGGCGGTCACGCTGACGCTTTCAGGCGGCGGCACGTATGCCTACGGAAATGGCTCGACCAACAATTCCGGCATCGTCGCCGGCCTGATCAATCTGGTGATGGCGGGAGCGGGTTCGCAAACCCTGGGCGACCTCAACACCTACACCGGCACCACGACTATCAGCAATGGCACCCTGGTGGTAAACGGATCGCTGTCGGCGGAAAGCTTGGTCATCGTGGCGGCCCATGGGACGCTGGCCGGCACCGGCACGGTGGGCGGCTCCGTGACCGTGAACGGCATGCTGGAGCCAGGATCGCCTTCGGTCATCGGCAAGTTGACCTGTTTGTCTAATGTGACTATCAACGGGATGAATATGATGAAGCTCAGCAAAACCGGCCTAACCAACGACGTGTTGTCCGCAGGCGGGAGCCTGGTTTACGGCGGAATCTTGAATTTGACGAATTTGTCGGGGATGCTCACCAGCACCGATAAGTTTGCGCTGTTCCAAGCGGCAAACTTCAGCGGTGCTTTTGCGCAAATTCTGCCGGCGATACCCGGACCCGGTTTGCTTTGGAACACAAACACGCTGGCTTCGAACGGGACCTTGGGCATAGCGTCTGCCGGTCCTGGCACGTTTACGAATCCGACCAGCATAATCAGTTTCAACCTGGCTACCAACGGAAACGTTGTGTTCAATGGGACAAACGGGCAGTCTGGAGACGCTTATTATCTGCTGACATGCACCAATATAAAACTGCCGTTCAGCAACTGGGTGACCATTGCAACCAACGTGCTCGGCAATTCCGGAAATTTTCAGATTATCGGCACCAATGTTATTAACGAAGGTGCCCAGCAACAATTCTTTATTTTGAGTAACACCAACAACTGACGTCCGGACGCTTTTGTGCGACCATTGGCAGAGGTATTGACCGCTACGAATGGAGCACATCGACGCGGAAGGTAAACCCAACACGCCGGTTCCCCCGTATGGATCCCCTGGAGCCGCCAGCAGTCCAAATTTCAAGGTGGCTGCCGCACGCGGTAGAACCGCTCGCCGACATGGGTTGCCGCATTGTCTTGGAACGAAAACGAATTGCTTGAACCGTAATTGATACTGACCACATTCCAAGTTGTGAGGTTGGTTGAGGCTTCCACAAAGTTGGTCGTGCCAGTCAGGACACCGGTGATGTTCATGCAGAACGCGCCATTGGTGCTCAGGCCGGCGAAATTGATCGTTAACTGCATGAACAAGTCACTCAAGTCGGTGGCGTTGGCTGCGTCACCCAGCCACGGGGCCACGCCAAAAATTTCCTGTATTGTTCGCAGCAAGGAACTGTGCGTGTAGTGGACATTATTGCTGTAGCCGCCGCCACGCGCCAAGGGCGAGAGCAGGATCAGTCCGATTGGCCCATCGCTGCCACCTTCGCCTTCATCCCAAGTGATGAACAAGGCGCCGTTATTGGAATAGGCCGCAGAATTCAAGATTCCCGGCACCGTCCCGGCCAGCCAGTCATCAATCTGCCGGATGGAATCGTTTTGCGGTGCACAGGTGTCGTGACCGTCATCGCACAGGTTGGGCGTGATGAAATTGTAACTGGCGGCGCTGTTGCTGGTGAGGTCGCCGGCTAGTTCCGTGAAGGGACGGATGTGCGCCAAGCCATACGGATCAGACGGATTATTGGTGCCGGTCAGGTCGTCGAAAAAAACGAACGGATCGTGCCGTGGGACGTATTCGTTGATGGCCGTTAACGGCACCACGTCACCGGCGATGTCCTCCTGATACGTTTTCCACGAGATGCCAGCAGCGCGTAACTGCGCAGTCAGATGGCTCGTGGTGTTCTGGTGGTTGCTGGCGGGATCGTTGTCGTCAAGAATTCCAAAATTGGTACCCGCCTCCAGCCAGAGATAATTAGGCTCGCTGGGATGCAGGCCGGGCGGATTGTAGTACTGTTCGCAATGCGACCCGAGCGGCAGCAGCGTTCCGTTAATAAACGGCGCGTCGGCGCTTCCCTCGAAATCGACCCAATTGTGGTTTTCCAGCAGAATGACGAAGGCGGTTTGCACCGGCGGCAGATTCCCCGCCGCCGCTCCCGCCGCCAAAACAAACGCGATAGAAACTGATCGAAAGGCCTTCATGAGGCAAATCAAACTACCGCGCAACGCGAATAAATCAAGTCATGCAGGGCTTTCACCGCCTCAATCGCCAGCGCCGCCGTCGTTTCGGACAGCGCCGCGAAAATACCGCCGGTATGCAGCCAGCGCGTGCCGATTGTTCTGAAAATCCGGTCCCAATCAAAGTCGTCTGGCTTGAGTTGGGAGGCCGCAGAATTGCCGCGAGCCGAAACCCCGACCGCGCCACGGATGCCAAAGCAGCGCTCCGTGAAATTCAAACCGTTACGGATGCCGCGGCCAATCCCGTCATCAGCGCGCCACTGGATGAAATCCGTGTCCACGCCGCCCTGCATGATGAAATCCTCGAGGAGATGGCCGACCTCGTTGTCCACCAACGCGGGCTGGCGAATTACTTCAGCTCCAAATACACGGCTGAATGTGCGGCGAGCCAACCCTGTGCAGTGGGAACTTGCGGAATAGCCCTGCTCGTCTTGATGCCACCGTGGACCAGCCATGGGGGATAATTTCCTCGTTCCACTTGATGCAATCGAATTCAATGCTTTCCTCCTCAATTCCGAACGCACGCCGTACCAGTTCACAATGCGGCCCATGGAATACCGTGCCGCCGGCCGCGACGAATTGTTTCACCAACGCTTCCAGCGCGGTGTTGTCGCCCAGATCGTAAAGCGAATTGTGCGGCACAACCAAATGCTGGTAGCTCGCGAGAGCGCCGGCGGCAACTTGATCGGGATGCACAATGTCCACATGCCAGCCGAGGTCGGTGAACTGTGCATACCAGCCGAGTAAATCCATCCGATGCCGTCCTTCGGTGTCCAATTCGAGCGGTTCGTAAAGGCTCATCTCAGCGGGAAACAGCAGCGCAACCTCCTTCGCACGAGGCGCATTGAGCAGCGGAATGATCTCCGAGGCCCAGCGATTGCCCGCACGCAAAGAATCCTTAAACAGATCATCCATCCGATACATCACACCGCCGTCGTCCAAACCACTGTAGCCGTAAATGTGAAATCCCTTCGCCCCATTGGCGACCAGCGTGCCGCTGATTCACGATGCCGTGGTCCATTATCCCATCCAGAATTATCCTCCGCCAAGAGAGGTGGCGACCTCCCGAGAAACGGGGACTGGGCAAATGTGGTTGTGGCTAGCTCTACCGAGGCGACGTATGCAGGTGCAAAAGACGCGCCGACAAGATTGCGTCTTCTTTGAAGGTCCATGACCACCGCTTTCATGGGTTGCTTTTAGGCAAATCCAGCCTGTGGATGGCTAATTCATACACACGCGCAATTGGGAGTTCAAAAATCCCGTTACAATGTGACTGTTATGGGTATTTCTGGAAGTTGGCTGGTTTGAGTGGTGCTTGGAGTTGGCCAGTTCGTTTGGCGGCCTACCAAAATTATAAAAGGCTCATTTTACCGCTGCAACGCCGCAAGTACAGTTGGCCAATGGAACCTCCATGTTCGCGAGTTTAGCCGAATGCAAGGAATTCTGCCGCGGTGCACAAGCTCCCGGACCCGCTCCACGCTCAATCTGAGTCTCTGGTCGGCCTCCTGGGTGAGCCATTGAATGCGCCGCAGACCGAACCCGACCGCCATCAAGCCAAAGACCGGCAGGACAGTGGCGAACAAGGTCAGCAGCGTATTCATGCCGGTAATTGAAGCCCATTCCCGCCGGCAAAGAAACAACAAGAAGCGCGAATGACGAATGACGAATGTACAAATGAACCGAATTCACCGAATGCGCTGCCCTTTGCATGAATTTGGGCAAAATAAACCTGTGCGCTGTAATGGCGCTGCAGACAGTGATCAATTGGTGCGGGGCGTAGCGTAGCCTGGTAGCGCGCTTGTTTCGGGTACAAGAGGTCGTGAGTTCGAATCTCACCGCCCCGACCATTTTTCAAGGTGTTTTTTAGATATTGACAGTATTCTATCTAAATTCTATCATGCCGGTAGATGAACACAGATGCAACCGACGACGTTAAGGAGATCAAGAGAAACGGGATCACCGTCCGGATTCGCCCCACCCTGAAAGACGGCGCGACGTATTTCGTGCTGGATTATCGTAATCAGGGCAAGCGCAAGCTGGTCTGGCGGGCCACGATGGTCGCCGCCCGCAAAGCCGCCAACACTGCCATTGACCAGATCACCGAGGGACAGGCCGAAGTTCTCAATCTCAAATCCGCCGACGCCCACGCGTACACCCGCGCCCGCACCGCGCTGGTCGGGATAGAAAAAGGGATAGACAGTGTCGCCGAGGAATATGCAGAAGCGTATCGCCTGCTGGCGGGCCGCGCGTCCATCCTGGAAGCCGCCCGTGACTGGCTGAAGCGCCACGCCGTCGACCTGCCTCCCATCACCGTCCCCGCCGCTGTTGAGCAGTTAAAGAAACAGGCCGAGGCGGACGGCAAATCCGAGTTGCGGCTAAAGCAATTGGCCAACGTGCTCGACCGCTTCGCGGAAGCTTTCAACGTGGAAGTTCAGGCGCTGACAGCCAAATTGGTTGCCGATCACCTGACCTCCCTGGCGTTGGCCGAGCGCACCCGCCGCAACCATCGGGACGTCATTGGTTTTTTCAATCGTTGGCTGGTCCTGCGGGGCTATCTGGCTAAAGGCACCAACTGGCTTGAGGGTGTCCAAAACTACACGGCGCGGAAGCTGGGAGAGATTGAAATTTTGTCCACCGAGGAAATGCGCCGGCTGATCGCTGCCGCCGACGAACGGATTTTGCCGCTGATCGTCATCGGCGGATTCGCCGGCTTGCGCCATGCCGAGATTGCGCGGCTTGAATGGCAGGACATTGACCTTGAAGAAGGATTTATTGAGGTCAAGGCGCAACACGCCAAGACCGACACGCGACGCATCGTCCCCTTGAAGGCAAACTTGAAAGCGTTCCTGCTGCCGCTGGCGAAGAAGAGCGGGAAAGTCATCACGCTGGTGAACACGACGAAACAGCTCTTGAAAGCGGCAGCGGACACAGCCGACGAGGCGAACGAAGTCGAGGCGCTGGAATGGAAACATAACGCCCTCCGGCACACCTACATCTCCGCCCGCGTGGCCGAATGTGGCGACGTTCCTCGCGTGGCCGATGAAGCCGGCAACAGCCCGCAGGTCATCCGCACGAACTATTTGAAGCGGATCAGGCCGGCGGCGGCCGCAGAGTGGTTTGCCATCCAACCGCCGCCGAAGGCCACGCCCTGAAGTGAACGTGTCCGCTGCGTTGCGGGCATCCGCACTGAAAACCATGCTCGAAACGGACTGACACGTCCAGCACGTCCAACCATTTTCTTTATGTCTTTTCCACAATATGAAAACACCGTGAACCATGCAAAAAGCGGGTACCAGTAACAGAAAGGAAATGGTTGGACGTGCTGGACGCAGCGGCAAACGGTCCAACAAGACTATTTGTTCCTGTTTCACCTTCGCTGCCATAACTCAAGGAACTTTACCACGCTGAAAACGAAGAATTTGCCGGTTTGAGGTGTACCCGCCCCGGACAAGGCAAGCCTTAGCTACCCTTGCCAACGGTGTGCCGAGTTTTCCGGCAGTCTCGTTCCGCACGGACCCTCGGTATGGCCGATACACTCAAACCGACGTCGGCAACAACTTTCCTGTGGAATTTGTATTATTCTTATGAAAAACCAGAGTTCTTACTA
>Ga0302320_10014146_pt1 | contig 16540 bp, 13 predicted proteins | sample Bog_T0_3_FD_202130 | JGI IMG/M metagenome (GOLD analysis project Ga0302320, IMG submission 202130) | Peat permafrost microbial communities from Stordalen Mire near Abisko, Sweden - Bog_T0_3 | ecosystem: Environmental > Terrestrial > Soil > Wetlands > Peat | place: Sweden: Abisko, Stordalen Mire... | reverse complement strand
TTTCTTGAATGAGTCCGGCAATTCCATCCCGTAAGACATGGGTGTTTTTACGCCAGGAGCGGGCCGGCAATGGTGCCCCAGGCTTTGGCAAGGGCGAGTTGCTGACTCAGCCCATCAATGCCCCCCGGCCTTTCGCCGTCAGAAAATGGACCAGATCCTTGTCCTCGTACTGGATGTGGCAGAGCAGCCAGCCCTCAAGGAAATTGAGGTTGGGCGGGCTGAAGTCCATAAGGCCGCGTTGGAACTCGGCGGCCAGGCCCTGGATCTGGTTGGTCAGATGCGTGTGGACGTCCTTGTGGCTCGAGGCTTCGGGATAGGCTGCCGCGGCCATGAGGTTCTCCTCGACCCCGAAGTGCGCTATCGTGGCGCCGATAAAGCAATGGAACGCTGCTTCCGGCGCGCCCTTCTCCGCCTTCGGGTCCAGGGTGGTGGCGACCAGGCGGTTGAACCCCTCCACGAGTCCCTGATGCTGGGCATCAATGACCGGATGGCCCGTGGCGAACTCGGGGAGCCAGAGGACGGCCTTGGGGGGAGGGTAACGCAGGGGCTCCCCCTCTCCACAGTGCTCTCCCAGGGCCTCGCGGACCGCATCCACCAGGGCTTGAAACCGGTAGGGCTTCTGCAGGAACCCTGCCAGGCCCTTGCCGGTGAACCGCTGCAGCGCTTCCTCCGGGCCGAAACCGCTGCTGAGCAGGATGGGAATCCGCGCACCGGCCCGGCGCAACTCGCGGAAGGCCACCTCCCCGTCCATCCGCGGCATGGTGAGGTCCATCAGGATGAGGGAGATCTGCTCCCGGTTCGCCTGGAAAACCTCGAGCGCCTCCTGGCCGTCCCGCGCCTCCAGCACCTTGAAACCAAGCCGGCACAGGGCGGTGCCGGCCATGGCCCGGAGGGCCTCCTCGTCGTCCACCACGAGCACCGTGCCCGACCCGCGATAATCAGCGAACCGGACCTGGCAGGCCGGGGGTTCCGGAGTCACCGCCCGCTTGGATCCAGGGCCCACCGGGAAGAAGAGCTTGAAGGTGGTGCCCTCTCCCTGCTTGCTCGCCACTCGAATGCCGCCCAAGTGACTCCGGAGGATGCCCTGGACCGCCGAGAGGCCGAGACCCCGGCCGGTGAACTTGGTCGTGAAGAAGGGATCGAAGATCCGCTCCTTCACCTGGGGCGCCATGCCCGGGCCGTTGTCGGCAACTTCCAGGGTCACATGAGGACCAGGCCGCAGGGCCTGATCCGGGAAGTGCCGGTCGATGCCTTCCCGGTCGAGGGTTTCCAGTCCGGTCCGGAGGGTGATGATGCCTCCCCTGGGAGCCACGGCATCGGAAGCGTTCACGACCAGGTTCATGATGACCTGCTGGATCTGGGCCGGGTCTGCTTCCAGGGAGGGGAGGTCGGGGGCCGGTTCCCAGCGCAGGGTGGCATTCCTGGACAGGGAGGCCCGGAGGAGCCGCGTCATCTCCTCCACCCCTTCCACGAGAAGCTTCAAATGGGCCTCGGTCTCCCCGAAGCTTGCCCAGGACGTGCTCCTTCTCCTTCACCAAGGCGATGGTTTCAGACCCCGGCCGCACCTGGAGCCACCCTGGAAGTTTGAACAGGAGGGAGAGAATCGAGGCCGAGACCATGAGGGTGGTCAGGAGCCTGAAGACTGGAACCTGGATATCCAAGGTCAACAGGGCTTGTGACAAGGCAAGCAGGAGGGTGGAGGCCCCGGAAAAGGCCAGCGTCCATTTGGCCGTCCTGTCCTTTCCCCGCCAGGCGAGCATGGCGAGCAGCACAGCGAGGGTGAGCAGGGCCCCGGCGAAGATGCCCGTCGTGAGAGACCCCAGCCCCATGGTCATCATCTCCCACCCCAGGTTCCAGTTGGGCCATCGGTTCTGGGAAGCGTTGGGGGCAGCAGCATGGTCTCTCGAAATTCTTCTGGGCAGGGAACCCAGGGGCGGCATCGGCCTGTCCCAAAGACATGCTCGGATTGGGTGAAAGGGTACAGGGGAAGGTCATCAAAACCCGGGAGCAGACGCGACTGGCGGCTGCGTTGCCTCTTCGAGTCGGCCTTGTTCGGAGTGATCTTCTGGAACATGAAGGGCGATCAGGTGATCGCCCGCTTACCAGGTATTGGTTAGAGGGTTCCCAGCGCCAGGCGCAGCATCCGCCGGATCGGCTCGGCCGCCCCCCACAGGAGCTGGTCGCCCACGGTGAACGCGGTGAGGTATTCGGGGCCTAAGGTCATCTTCCGGATCCGCCCCACGGGCACCGTCAGCCGCCCGGAGACCGCGGCGGGGGACAGCTCGCGCAGGGTGGCTTCCTTGCTGTTCTCCACCACCCGCACCCAGGCGTTGTGCTCCCCCAGGGCGGCTTCGATGTCGGGCAGGGGCACGTCCCGGGTCAGCTTGATGGTGACGGCCTGGCTGTGGCAGCGCATGGCCCCCACCCGCACGCACTGGCCGTCCACCGGGATGGTTCGGGCGGCGCCCAGGATCTTGTTGGTTTCGGCCTGGCCCTTCCACTCCTCTTTGGTCTGGCCGTTCTCCCAGGCCTTGTCGATCCAGGGGATGAGACTGCCCGCCAGGGGCGCGCCGAACTGCTCCATGGGGAAGGCGGCATCCCGGAGGGTGGCCGAGACCGCCCGGTCCAGGTCCAGGATCGGCCCCTGCTCCTCCAGCAGGGCCGCGTCCACGCTGCCGATGGCCCGCATCTGGCGCACCAGTTCCCGCATGTTCCGGGCCCCGGCGCCCGAGGCGGCCTGGTAGGTCATGGTGCTCATCCACTCCACCCAGCCCTGGGCGAACAGGCCGCCCAGGCCCATGAGCATGAGGCTCACGGTGCAGTTGCCGCCGATGAAGTCCTTGACCCCCCGGGCCAGGCCGGCGTCGATGACCGCGCGGTTCACCGGGTCCAGCACGATGATGGCGTCCTCGCGCATGCGCAGGGTGGAGGCGGCGTCCAGCCAGAGTCCGGACCAGCCCGCACCGCGCAGCTGGGGGTGCACCCGGGAGGTGTAGTCGCCACCCTGGCAGGTGACGATGAGGTCCATGGCCGCCAGGGCCTCGAGGTCATGGGCGTCGCCCAGGGGTCCATCCGCCGGCCCCGCCCCGCCGATCTGGGAGGTGGAGAAGAAGTGCGGCTGGAAGCTGCCGTCGAAATCCCGCTCCTCCGCCATCCGGCCCATGAGGACCGAACCCACCATGCCGCGCCAACCGATGAAACCAACCTTCTTCATGGATTTCCCCTGCTGGGAACCATCTTATCCCAGTGGCCGCCGGGGCATCATATGCCGTGCATCTTGTAGAAGTACCAGGCGGTCAAGGTGAAGCCCACCCCGATGACGATATAGCGGACCGTCTTCCGGCCCACCCGGTGGGCCATGTGCGAACCGAACAGGCCGCCCAGGACGCTGGCCACGGCCATGACCGCCACGCAGCTCCAGACCACGTTGCCGGGCCGGTAGATGGCTTCCGCGGCCAGGAAGGTGACGATGGCCACGCCGTTGATGGACAGGGCCAGGAAGTTCTTGAGGCCGTTCATCTGATGGATGTCGGTGAGCCCGAGCAGGCTGAGGGCGGCGAGCATGAGGATGCCGATGCCGGCCCCGAAGAACCCGCCGTAGATGCCCACCAGGAACTGGAAGGTGATCGCTCCCACCCACCAGGTCCGGCTCCGTTCGCTGGGATGGGCCCGGCCCAGGAACCGGGAGATGGGGTCGTTGGCCGCCATGAGGATGGTGGCGGTGAGGATGAGCCAGGGCACCAGGTGGTCGAACATGGTGGACGGCGTCACCAGCATCAGGTAGGCGCCCAGCAGGGCCCCCAGCAGGGAGGGCGGCCACAGGCGCATGGCGAAACGCCTGGTGCCCTTCAGGTCCTTCCGGTGCCCGTAGAAGCCGCCGATGGACCCCGGCCACAGCGCGAGGGTGCTGGTGACGTTGGCCTGCTGGCCGGTGAGGCCGATGCCCAGCAGGGAGGGGAAGGAGATGAGGGTTCCCCCGCCGGCGATGGAGTTGACCGCGCCCGCGGCGAAGGCCGCGGCGCAAACGATGAGTTGCCGCCAGAAATATTCCATATACTGAGATTAATTGAAGTTTCCAGGCAAATCCAGACCGAACCCTCTGTTTTACAGCCCTGGCGGCGCGGTGCTAGACTTTGGCGCAAATCCAATCTCCACTCCGGGAATCCATAACAGAGGGGGTCGTCCCGTGCGCAGATTCAGCCACCTTCCCGCGCCTTTGTCTCCGGTCCTGCTGTGCCTCGCCTTCCAGGCGAACGCGGCGCCGCTGAACACCATCGACACCCCTCAGGGCGGCAGGATCATCTATGGCGCGGTGGACGGGGCCGGCAGCCAGGCGCAGGCCATGAGCCGCCTGCTGCGCACCATGCACGACGCCTGCGGCGAGAAGCCGCAGGTGGGCAAGGTCTTCAGGGTGCGCGGCACCAGCTTCGTCGCCGCCTTCTTCTCGGTGGTGAACCACACCGCGGGTAACCAGATGGCCGGCCTGGTCTTCGCGCCCCAGCCCGCCTCCGGCCGGGTGGAAGCGGCCATGGTGGCCAATGCAGCGGACCGCTTCGGCGCGAGCCTGGACCCGATGCTCAAGCAGCTGTTCGGGGTCTGGCATCCGGCCGGGGCGGGGCAGGCTCCCGGCGCGGCGGCCGGGGGGAGCGTGGCCGGGCCGGCTCCGCTGCACCCGGCTTCGGCCGGCGACGGCTCCGCCACCGTCGGCATCCCCGCCGGCTGGCAGGCCAAGGGGCAGGGCGGCACCATGATGCTCAGCGGTCCCCGCGGGGAGACCGTCGGCCTCGCCCTGACCCGCATGGGCACCGCCGGCGGCCGGCGCCAGGGCATGATCGCCTTTCCCCCCAACGTCAATCTCGTCCAGGCCTTTCCGAACATCTTCCAGCAGTTCTGGGGCGTCAACGGCGTGCCCATCTCCGGCCTGCAGCTGGAACGGGTGGAACCGCTGCCCGGCCTGCAGCGGGGCGTCCACGCCACCGGCCACCTAAGCTTCGGCGTCAACAACCCCCAGGAGATGAACGCCATCCTGTGCATCGCGCCCCCGAACTCCGTGGGCACCTCCCTGGTCATGCTCTCCGTGGCTTTCCTGCCCCCGGCCGTGGCCGCCCAGGAACGCGCCACGGTGGGCGCCATCCTGGCCAGCTTCCAGCCGAACCAGGCCGTCATACAAGGGGAAATCGGCGCCATGGCCGGTCCCATGCTCAGGGTCATCCACCAGATCGGCCAGGCGTCCGCCGTCCGGTCCGCCGCCTCCAGCGAAACCCACGACCTCCAGAACCGCACCTGGGAACAGGGCCAGGATGCCCAGGCCAGGAGGGACCAGGGCTTCAGCAACTACATCCGGGACCAGACCGTGGTCCTGGACACTGAGAACAACGCCCACGGCACCACCTGGAACTCCACCGCCAACGCGCTGGTGAAGGCCGACCCCGACCGCTTCCAGTTCGTGGACACCCCGAACTACTGGAAGGGAATCGACTACTGATAGCACCGTTGGGTCCGCTCGGGACGCAGCGGCCGTTCCGGGCACAAGCATCCGTAGCGGAGCAAACTCCGCAACGGATGCTAGGTATGCTGTCTCCAGCGGTTCGATGCGGAGGGCGGCATGGGGTGGAATCTTTCTTGGTTGAAGGGCCTGCTCCTTTGCCTCCTGCTGCCCTGGCCGGCGCCGGGCCAGGCTCCGCCGGTGCGGGACGCCGCCGAGCTGCAGCAGACGCTGGACCAGCTCCAGGTGGTGGGCAGCGTGCTCTACCTGGCGGCCCATCCTGACGACGAGAACAACGCCCTCCTGGCCTACTTCTCAAAGGGCAGGCACCTCTGGACCAGCTACCTCTCCCTGAACCGGGGCGGCGGCGGGCAGAACCGCATCGGCGCCGAGCGGGGCGACCTCCTGGCGGCGCTGCGCACCCAGGAACTGCTGGCGGCGCGCCGCCTGGACGGGGCCGACCAGGTTTTCACCCGGGTGGTGGACTTCGGCTATTCCAAGACGCCGCAGGAGACCCTGGCCATCTGGGGCCACGACGCGGCCCTGGCGGACGTGGTGTGGACCCTCCGCAAGCTGCGCCCTGACGTGATCGTGACCCGGTTCTCGCCCACCCGCGGGGGCACCCACGGCCACCACACGGCTTCGGCGATCCTTGCGCTGGAGGCGTTCCGGGCGGCGGCGGATCCGGCCCGGTTCCCGGAGCAGCTGGCCTGGGTCAAGCCCTGGCAGGCGACCCGCCTGGTGTGGAACAGCTACCGGCTCCGGAACGAACTGCACGCCATGGCCCCGGGCAGCTACCTGAGCCTGGAGGTGGGCGGCTACGATCCGCTGCTGGGCAAGTCCTATCCCGAACTGGGCGCCGAGAGCCGCAGCCAGCACCGCTCCCAGGCCTTCGGAACCATCGCCCAGCGCGGCCCGAAGACGGAGATCTTCGAGACCCTGGCCGGCACCGCCCCCAGGACCGACCTGTTCGATGGGGTCGACCTCACCTGGAAGCGGCTGCCGGGCGGTGACCGGGTCGAGCCGTGGCTGGCCAAGGCCCGCCGGGCCTACCGGCCGGAGCGTCCGGCCGCGATCCTGCCCCTCCTGCTCAAGGCCAAGGCTGCCCTGGACCGGCTCCCCGCCGAGCCCCTGGTCCTGGAGAAGCGGAGGGAGCTGCTGGAGGCCATCCGCTGCGCGGCGGGCATCTGGGTGGAGGCCATCGCCGACCGCCAGACGGTGGCGCCGGGGGATCCGCTGGAGGTGACCGCCACCATCATCGCCCGGGCCGGAGGGAACATCGTCCTCACCGGGTATGGCCTTACCCCGCCCGTGGACGGGCGGGTGAAGCGCCAGGCGCTTCCGGTCAACGAGCCCGTCCAGGAAACATTCAAGGTCAGCTTCCCGGCGGGCACCCCCTGTTCCCAGCCCTACTGGATGGGCGAGGGCCCGACCCCGGGGCTGCATCCGGGAGGGCCGCCGGAACTGGCCGGGCTGCCCGAGAACCCGCCGGCCCTCGTCCTCACCTTCCATCTGGAGGCCCGCGGGGTGGCCTTCGACCTCACGGCCCCGGTGCGCTACCGCTACGGCGACCAGGTCCTGGGGGAGCACTACCAGCCGCTGGCGGTGGTGCCGCCGGTGCTGGTCAACTTCGACCAGCCGGTGCAGGTGCTGGCCGATGACGGCGGGCGCAGGGTCAGCCTGGTGGCCGTGGCCGGCGGGCGCCAGGCCACCGGCAAGCTGAAGCTGCTGGTGAGCGGCGGCTGGACCGTGGAGCCCGCCGAGATTCCGTTCGCCCTGGCCCAGCCGGGGGATGAAGCGCGGTTCAGCGTCCTGCTGACGCCGCCGGCGGCCCCCCAGACCGGGGCCCTCACCGTGCTGGCGGAGACCGGAGGCGGCAGCGCGCCCGCGCGGAGCCTGGTCCGGATCGACTACCTGCACATCCCCCTGCTGACCCTGTTCCCCCCGGCCCGGGTCAAGCTGGTCCGGCTGGACCTCAAGGAAGGCGGGCGGCGGATCGGCTACGTGGCGGGCGCCGGGGACGAACTGCCCGCGCTGCTGCGGCCGCTGGGCTACCAGGTGGACCTGCTCACGGACGCGGACCTGGCGGCCGGCGACCTTTCGGGCTACGACGCCATCGTCGTGGGGATCCGGGCCTTCAACACCCGTCCGGCCATGGCCCAGCTCAACCCGCGGCTCCTGGACTACGCGGCCAAGGGCGGGACCGAGATCGTCCTGTACAGCGTCGACCAGGGCCTGGTGACCCCGGCCATCGGCCCCTTCCCCTTCCGCATCTCCAAGACCCGGGTCACGGACGAGACCGCGGCCATGACCCTGCTGGTCCCGGACCACCCGGTGCTGAACCGCCCCAACCGGATCACCGGGGCGGATTTCCAGGGGTGGGTGCAGGAGCGGGGCACCTACTTCGCCGAGGACTGGGATGCTCGCTACGTGCCGATCTTCTCGGTGCGGGATCCCGGGGAGGAGGCCAGTTCCGGCAGCCTGATCATCGCCCCCTACGGCAAGGGCTATTTCGCATACACCGGCCTGGCTTTCTTCCGGCAGCTGCCGGCGGGGGTGCCCGGGGCCTACCGGCTGTTCGCCAATTTGCTGTCCCTTGGGAAACCGTAACGCATTCCAAGCCGTTGAGTTAAAAAACTGCGTGGTTTCGGTTCCGGTCCGGCATAAAGTGTCGTAATGAAACTACCTGAAAAGCGCAGGTAATTTCAACGACACCTAAACTTTACATGGCGGAAGGCCGGGCGGCATCTAGAATCAATAGGAGCACCCAGCCCCCAGGGAGTCATGCGAAAGCCGAGTGAGCCCAAGACGATCGGCCGGTACGAGGTCAAGCGCCTGCTTGGCCACGGCGCCATGGGCATGGTCTACCTGGCGTTCGATCCGCTGCTGAAGCGCCTCCTGGCCGTCAAGACCGTGCGCGACTTCGACGTGGACGTGGAGTCGACCCTGCTCCGGTTCCAGCGCGAGGCGGAGATCTCGGCCCGGCTGAACCATCCCAACATCGTGACGATCCATGACGTGGGACAGGATCCGGAATCGGGGCCGTTCATGGCCATGGAGTACATCGACGGCCTGCCCTTGTCCGACCTGATCCAGCGGGGGATCCCCACCGAGGGCGTGGTCCACCTGCTGCTCCAGGGGATGAGCGCGCTCCAGGCCGCGGAGCGGGAGGGGATCACCCACCGGGACGTCAAGCCGTCCAACATCCTGGTGAGCCATGACGGGCGGCTCAAGCTGATGGACTTCGGCATCGCCCGGGGCGAGGGCTCCCGGCTCACCCAGACCGGGCAGATCATCGGGACGCCCTCCTACACGGCGCCCGAGGCGCTGGTGGGGACGGCGCCCAGCAGCGTCACGGACCGCTACGCCTTCACCGTCACCGCGTTCCAGATGCTCACCTGCGTGCTGCCGTTCGAGTGCCCCACCATCGCCGGCACCCTGTTCCGCATCGTCCACGAGCCGCCCCTGTTCCCGGACAGCATGAGCGCCGAGGTGCGCGCCGTCTTCGAGAAGGCCCTGGCCAAGGATCCCGCCGGCCGGTATCCCGACCTGCCGAGCTTCATGAGGGACCTCATCACCGCCCTGGACCTGCCCGCCGACACCAAGGCCAAGTTCCTGGGCGCCATGGCCGGGGACGCCGGCGCGGAAGTGGCGCACCTGATCAAGGCCCACGCGGAAGCATTCGCCCGGAACCTCCCCACCCAGGCCACGCCCCCCTCCCTGCACTCAGTCCCCAACGAAGAAGGGGAACTGGCCACTGAGGCTTTCCAGACCCCCAATCCCGGCGCCACGGCCAAGCCCCCGCGCCCGTCCGGGACCGTGCCGTCGGCACCCCCGCCGGCCCCGGCCCCGCCGAAACGGCGCTGGGGGTGGCCATGGTGGACGGCCGCCGCCCTGCTGATCCTGGGGATCCTGGGCGGCACCGCCTGGGAGAGCCGCAAACGCCCCTTCCTCATGGACATCTCGTCCCTGCCCGAGGGCGCGAGCGTCCTGGTCAACGGCAGGCCCATCGGCCGCACCAACCTGGTCCAGGCCAGGATCCCCGCCGGCGGAGGCACCCTGCGCCTGGAACTGGAGGGTTTCGAACCCCAGGAACGGGTGATCCGCCAGGGGGAGGGTCCGGAGCGCATCGAGCTGACGCGCCAGCCCTACATGGTCCAGGTGGTGACCGCGCCCCCGGGGGCCGAGGCCTTCCTGAACGGGGCCGCCCGGGGCACCACGCCCATCAAGGCCCTCCAGGTGCCGGGGGACGGCCGCCAGGAGCTGGTGCTGCGCCTGGCCGGCCACCAGACCTGGACCCAGGTCCTGGACCAGGACCTGCCGCTGCCCGAGGTGATCAGGCTGGTTCCGCTCAAGGCCGGGGCCAGGCCCGTGCGTCCGCCGGTGGCGGGCCTCCCGGGCGGGAACCCGCTCGCGGGCCCGGCCCCGCCCACGGTGGAGACCCCGCCCGCGAGCGGACCCCCCGCCGCGGTCCAGGCGCCGTCCCAGCCGCCGCCTTCGGCGCCCAAGCCGCGGCCCGCGCCGGCCCCCGTCTCCTCGGGTTCGCCCGCGGGCGAGGAGCGAAACCACCACTAGGAGCCCGTCTACGTAATATTCCGGGCACTACGCCCAGACGCTCAATCCGTATAGAAACCCCGTGGCGATGTCCATGCCCGAGCTGTGTCCGAAGGCGCAGAGGCGCGCCAGCGCGCCGGCCAGGTCGCGGCCGCCCTGGAGGGCCTGGGCCAGGTCATGCAGGGCCCCGCTGATCTTGCCTTCGGCGGCGCAGCGCAGCAGGGTGGCGCTGATCGCGTTGGTGCCCGCCAGGCAGTCCAGGACCTGGCGTTTCATTTCCCCCAGGAACGGGAGGTGGACCCGGTCCGAGTGGCAATGGCCGGCAGTCACGAACCCGCACAGGAAATCGTCGCCGCTGGGGGTGAGCCCGCAGCCCAGGCCGACCAGCCCGGCCATGGCCCCGCGGGCGGGCTCCAGGGCCCCGGCCCGCACCGACTCGCCCAGGGCGAGGGCGGCCGAGGCGAGCTTCCGGCCCAGGATGCCTTCGGCGGCCACCGGGCCCAGGAGGTGGTCGATGCGCAGGTCGGTGGCGGCCTGGGCCTGCAGCCCGGCCAGCATGGCCACGGCGGTGTGCCAGGGGGCGCCCAGCTGGCCGATGGCCGGGAGGGGCCGGATGGCGGTGCGGGCCGCCTGGTCCAGGGAGATGCGAAGGGGCGGCCCGCCGGGACGTTCCAGGACGATCCCGCCGGCCTCGAACCGGCCGCCGGCGCGGGGCTCCAGGCCCAGGGCGGTGAAGTCCGCGGCGGCGCCGAGCCGGATGCTCCGCGGATGTTCCAGGGCGGCGCTGTCGATGATGGTGACCAGGTTGTCGTCCCCGGGCTGCAGGTTGAGGGCGCTGCGGAAGACGCTGTGGACCGCCACCGGGTAGCAGCCCAGGGGCACATCGGCGCCGATGGCGGCGGCCTCCAGGGTGGTTTCGACCAAGCCGGTCAGCCGCTGCCCCGGCGCGTATTCCCAGTGCAGGATGCGCTCGCTCAGCTTGGCGAAAACGTCACGGCTGAGGTTGCTGTCGGCCATTGGTTTCATCCTTGGGCCCCGTGGAAGATCAGGCAATGGCTGGAGGAAAGGTCCTGGCCGACGGCGGCGTCTACTTGGTGTCGGTTTCCATCTGCTCGTCGGCGGCTTCGTTGCTGATGTGCAGGCTGTCCAGCAGGTGGAAGAACAGGCTGAGAACGATCGCCACCAGGGTGGCGAGCACCATGCCGCGCAGCTTGGTCTGGCCGAAGTCGATGGAGACTCCGGAGATGCCCACCACCAGGACGATGGCGGACAGCAGCAGGTTGCGGCTCTTGGCGTAGTCGACCTTGGCTTCGATGAGCATGCGCAGGCCGGAGGCGGCGATGACGCCGAACAGCATGATGCAGATGCCGCCGATCACCGGCACCGGGATGCTGCGGATGGCGCCGCTGATCTGGCCGAAGAAGGCGATGATGATGGAGATGACGCCGGCGCCGCCGACCACCCAGACGGAATAGACCTTGGTGATGGCCATGACGCCCATGTTCTCGCCGTAGGTGGTGGTGGGGCAGGAGCCGCACAGCCCGGAAAGCATGGTGGAGAGGCCGTCGCCCAGCAGCGAGTTGTGCAGGCCGGGCACCTTGAGCAGGTCGCGGCCGACGATGTTGCTGGTCACGAACAGGTGGCCGATGTGCTCGGAAATGACCACCAGGGCCGCGGGCGCGATGATCAGGATGGAGGCCCAGTCGAAGATCGGGAACACGAACTTGGGCACCGCGAAGAAAGCGCCGTTCTGCACCGCCGAGAAATCCAGGGTTCCCGGGATCCAGATGTTGATGACGGCGGCCAGGGCGTAGCCGGCCAGCACGCCGATGAGGATCGGAATGGCGGCCATGAAGCCGCGGAACACCATGGAGCCGACCACCACAACCAGCAGCGTGAACAGGGCAATGACCGTGGCCAGGCCGCTGATCTTGCCATCGACGGTGAAGGCCATGCCGGTGGCCACCGGGGCCAGTTCCAGGCCGATCAGGGCGACGATGGCGCCCATGGCGGCGGGGGGCAGGACGATGTTCAGCCAGGCCCGGCCGGCGAAGCGGATGATCACGGAGACGATGGAGAAGATCAGGCCGGCCATGAAGAAGCCGCCCAGGGCGTGCTGGAAGCCCACGCCGGGGTTGGCGGCCAGGGTGATGCAGGTGATGGTGGGGGCGATGAAGGCGAAGCTGGAGCCCAGGAAGGCCGGGGCCTTGCCGCGGCATACGAAGGTGTAGATCAGGGTCCCGACGCCGTTCATCAGCAGCACCAGGGCCGGGTCGACGACCGTGGTCTTGGCGGCGTTGTTGAACAGGATCGGGACCAGGATGGACGCCCCGAACATCGCGAACAGGTGCTGCAGGCTCAGAGGGATGCCCTTGAGCAGGGGCACTCTTTCCTCAACCTGGATGATCTCTCTCGTAGCCATATAGGCCCTCCATGGGGTTGGGCTTCCAGTCGAGGGGACCACGCGTTGTCGTCCCAGCGCCTTCGGCATGAATTTCAACTTTCAACTTCATACAGAGTGATGCATTGACGAAGCAGAGCGGAAGGGAATTCCTGGAGGAAAGGCTGGGTCCCCCTTACTCACAATTCATTCAAATACAAAGACATTAACGGGCTTGCCGGGGCGTTCGTCGGATTCTTCCACCCGGGTGTTCAGCTTCATGCCGATCTTCGGTTCGTCCACGCCCAGCCTGCCGGAGGCGCGTCCAGGTTTTACCGTTGACAGGCTCCGGCCCCCGAGGGCAATCTCATGGGCTCGATCCAGGACCGGAAAGGTACGCATGTTGAAAGGCCACAAAAAGCTGCACCGCAGGATGGTCAAGGCTCGCCTGGACGGGGTGAAGGTCCACTGCTGCACGCCGGTGTTCGTGAACAACCCGGAGTGGGGCGAGTACCCTCCGCTCGGCCCGGGGCTGCCTCTGCGCTGGATCACCGGGCTCCGGGCCCGGGGCGGTCAGCGGTAGGCGGGGATGCCGGTCACCTGTTCGCCCACGATGAGGGTCTGCATGTCGTGGCTGCCCTCGTAGGTGTAGACGCTCTCAAGGTTCGCCATGTGCCGCATGATCGGGTACTCGTCCAGGATGCCGTTGGCGCCCAGGATGGTCCGGGCTTTGCGGCAGATCTCCAGGGCGGCGTTGACGTTGTTCAGCTTGGCCATGGCCACCTGGGCGGGGGTGAGCACGCCGCGCTCCTTGAGGCCGGCCAGCTGGAAGGCCAGGAGCTGGCCCTTGGTGAGCTCGGTGACCATCCAGGCCAGCTTCTCCTGCTGGAGCTGGAAGGAGGCGATGGGCCGGTTGAACTGGATGCGGGCCAGGGCATAGTCCAGGGCGCACTGGTAGCACGCGTCGGCGGCCCCCAGAACGCCCCAGGCGATGCCGTAGCGGGCCTGGGTCAGGCAGGACAGGGCGGCCTTGAGGCCCAGGGCCTGGGGCAGGAGCGAAGCCTCTTCGTCCACCTCCACATCCTCCAGCACCAGCTCGGAAGTCACCGAAGCGCGCAGGCTCCACTTGCCATGCATCTCCGGCGCCGAGAAGCCTGGAGTTCCCTTCTCCACCAGGAAACCGCGGATGCCCTCCTGGGTGCGGGCCCAGACCACCGCCACATCGGCGACCGTGCCGTTGGTGATCCACATCTTGGTGCCGTTGAGGCGCCAGCGGCCCGGGCCCACCCGCTCGGCCCGGGTGAGCATGCCGGCCGGGTTGGAGCCGAAGTCGGGCTCGGTGAGGCCGAAGCAGCCGATCTTTTCGCCGGCGGCCAGGAGGGGCAGCCACTTCTCTTTTTGCGCCTCGCTGCCGCAGGTGAAGATCGGCCACATCACCAGAGATCCCTGCACCGAGGCGAACGAGCGCAGGCCGGAATCGCCCCGCTCCAGTTCGTACAGCAGCAGCCCGTAGGCCCTGTGGGAAAGGCCGGCGCAGCCGTAGCGCTCCGGCAGGGTGGCGCCGAAGAAGCCCAGCTCGCCCATCTTCGCCACCAGCCCCGAGGGGAAGGTCTGGGCCTGGGCGTGCTGCTCGATCACCGGCAGCACTTCGCGGTTGACGAAGTCCCGGGCGGTGGCGCGCACCATCCGTTCTTCCTCAGAAAGCAGAGCTTCCAGCCCGAGGTAGTCCGTCATATGGTTGAGGTGTGCATATGCTCCAGTCATTCCGTTCCTCGCTTGTCAAGGCCTGATGCTACCATTTCCCCACTTTTTTCCCCAGAGTGTGCCCCATGATCAATTCGACCCGACGAATCGCCATCTGCACCGGAGGAGGGGACGCGCCGGGGCTGAACGCGGTCATCCGCGCCGCGGTCATCAGCGCCATGGACAGGGGATGGGAGACCTACGGGATCCGCGAAGGCTTCAACGGCATCTTCTTCCCCGAACGGTACGCGGACGGCGGCGTGTTCCGGCTGACCCGGGACCGGGTGCGGGGCATCACCCACCTGGGCGGCACCATCCTGGGCACCACCAACCGGGGCAATCCCCTCTGCTTCCCGCTGAAGATGCCGGACGGCACGGTCCGGGAGGTGGACCGCACCGATGAGATCCTGGAGTTCTTCGCCAAGCGGGAGCTGGACGCCCTGATCTCCATCGGCGGCGATGGCTCCCTCACCATCGCCCATGCCCTGGCCCAGAAAGGCCTGCGGGTGGTGGGCGTGCCCAAGACCATCGACAACGATCTGGACAAGACCTTCACCACGTTCGGCTTCGACACCGCCGTGGCGTTCGCCACCGAGTGCCTGGACCGGCTGCACAGCACCGCGGAAAGCCACCAGCGGGTGATGGTGGTGGAGATGATGGGCCGCTACGCGGGCTGGATCGCGCTGCACGCCGGCATCTCCGGCAGCGCCCACGCCATCCTCATCCCCGAGATCCCGTTCGACCTGGACAAGGTGGCGGCCAAGATCCGCGCCCGGGACCGCCAGGGGCGCCTGTACTCCCTGGTGGTGGTGGCCGAGGGGGCCCAGCCCAAGGACGGCCAGCGCACCGTGGCTGCGGCGGCCGAGGTGGGCCACCAGGAGCGCCTGGGCGGCATGGGCGAGGTGGTGGCCAAGGCGCTCCAGGCCCGCACCGGCAAGGAGTCCCGGACCGTGGTGCTGGGCCACCTGCTCCGGGGCGGCAGCCCGACCACCTTCGACCGGCTCGCGGCCCTGCGTTTCGGCGCCGCCGCGGTGCGCGCCCTGGAGGAGGGCCAGAGCGGGGTCATGGTGGCCCTGGCCAACTCCACCGTGAACTACGTGCCCCTGGAGGACGTGGCCGGGCGCATGCGCTGCGTGCCACTGGACGGGGACACGATGCAGACCGGCCGCGACCTGGGAATCTGTTTTGGGGATTGATTAGACGACGGCCTACTGGTGGCGGAGGCGCTGGAGGGTCCGGCGGATCAGGCGTTCCGCCACGCCCATGGTGTGGTCGAAGGCCTCCCGGGCCCCGCCGGCGGAACGCTCCACGGCCACGTGGGCCCCGCCGTCCAGGGTGGCGGACAGGGCGCAGGAAACCAGAGGCTCATTCCCGACCCAGCCCTTGAGCTTCATGCGGATCTCCAGGTCCTTGATGTGGAACGCGAACTTTCCCAGCTTTCCGCCGATCCGCTGGAACACATAGGCCTGGGAGGACTCGTCCGGGGCGATGCCGGAGGACTTGATGTGCAGGGGGGCGGGTGGGGGCAGCGCGGCCCCGTCAAACGCAGAGATGGTTTCGAGCCTTTCCATGGTCGGATTCTCCTGAGGTCACGGCTGGCGATGGGGGCGGGAGCCATGCTCCCGCCTCCCCCAGCCAGGTTCCCATCAAGAACGGTGCCAACCCGGAAACGCCCGGAAATGAAGGACCCACCCGGATGAAGGGTGGGCCGAACAGGGCAATATGCCTGGTCTCCAGGGAAATATTCCCTTGAACGATCAGGGCGCGCCGATGAGGGCGGGGACCGGGTAGGGCGGGAAAGGATCCAGCCGGGCGCGCGCCAGGGCGGGGTCCGGGTTCTGGACCCACTGGGGACACTGGACGCCCGCGAGGGTTCCGCCGAGGTCCTGGGTCTTCCCGTCCAGGCCCACGACGCGCAGACGGGATGCTTTGCCGGCCTGCAGGCCCAGCAGCAGGGAACGGCCATCAGGTGACCAGCACAGGGAGGCGACGGGTTCGGGGCTGGACAGCACGTGCTGCCGGCCGGTGCCGTCCGGGGCCAGGGTGAACAGCTCGGATTGCCTTCCGGCGGTGGCGGTGCACGCGATCCGGTCCTCTCTGGGATTCCAGGCCACCCGGCCCTTGGGCGCGGGATCGCCGGTCAACCGCCGGAGCTGGCCGCCGTCGGCGGCCATGGTGTACACCTGGGGGGTGCCCTCCCGGTCGGAGATGAAGGCGAGGGTGGTGCCTTGCGGGCTCCAGCAGGGGGCTTTGGCGGCGTGGCCGGGCTCGGAGACCTGCGCGATCCGTCCGGAGCGCAGGTCCAGCACCTGGATGGCCGCCAGCCCCTGCCGGCTTTCCTGGACGAAGCACAGGCACTGGCCGTCCGGGGACCAGGC
>Ga0302320_10014144_pt1 | contig 16541 bp, 13 predicted proteins | sample Bog_T0_3_FD_202130 | JGI IMG/M metagenome (GOLD analysis project Ga0302320, IMG submission 202130) | Peat permafrost microbial communities from Stordalen Mire near Abisko, Sweden - Bog_T0_3 | ecosystem: Environmental > Terrestrial > Soil > Wetlands > Peat | place: Sweden: Abisko, Stordalen Mire... | reverse complement strand
GTGACGGCCTTTGTCGTACGCCACGTTGCGAGCCAGAATTCAAATGCCGATTCCACCCATTCCGCCGCCCCGCAGGCCTTCCAGATCCAGGCCGGCAGCGTGGTGCGAGGCCCGGGTGAGATCGAATTCGCGGTCTGTGCCAACGGCAATGTCCAAGTGAATGCCGGCGAGGTGACGGTGACCAGAGATGGAAAAACCCACCTCGTGGAGGACAATGCGTATTTCAACGCTGCCACCGGAGAAGTGCGGCGACAAGTTACTCCTCAGCAGGCTGACGGTCGGGGAGAGTCCTCCAAAATCCTCTCTTGTTCGATTGCTCCAACTCCACGACCGACGCTTTTCGCGGTCGGACTCGAGAACGCCCGCCGCGGGGCCTACCTGGCCGGCCAGTAGATTGAATAGTTCCCGGCCCCGCAGGGGTCTATTTCTCCACCGAAACCCGATAGATAATGGTGTGGCGGTAGGTCTGGCCCGGCTTGAGGACGACCGAGGGGAAATTCGGCTGATTGATGGAATCCGGGAAATGCTGGGGTTCGAGGCAAAAGCCGTGGCGGCGCTGATAGACCCAGCCGTTTTTTCCCGTGATCGTTCCGTCGAGGAAGTTCCCGGTGTAAAACTGCACACCCGGCTGGGTGGACGACACCTCCAGCACCCGCCCGGAAGTCCGTTCCGTGGCGCGGGCGATGAGGCCAGGCGCGCCGGCGGGCTTGTTCGCCACCCAGTTATGATCGTAGCCGGCTCCAAATTTCAATTGCTCGTCGTTTTCATCTATGCGCGCGCCGATCACAGTGGGCTTTCGGAAATCGAGCGGCGTGCCTTCCACTGACTGAAATTTACCGGTCGGGATAAGGGTGGCATCGACCGGCGTGATCTGCTCGCTTCGAATTTGCATGGTGTGGCCGAGAATGTCGCCGTGGCCGGCCAGATTGAAATAGGAATGGTGGGTGAGATTGACGACGGTGTCCTTGTCGGTGGTGGCGGTAAAGTCCAGGCGCAATCCCCCGTCTGCCGTCAATGTGTAAACGGATTTGATTTTCAAATTGCCCGGAAAGCCCTCCTCGCCATCCGGACTGAGATAATTCAGTTCCAGGGCCGGGCCGCCCGGTGTGACCGATGATTTGGGCTCCCACAGAACCTTGTCGAATCCGCGCACACCGCCGTGAAGCGAGTTGGGGCCGTTGTTGGCGGCCAACCGGTAGGTGACGCCGTTCAACGAGAATTGCGCCTTGGCAATGCGGTTGCCGCATCGTCCGACCAGGCAGCCAAAATACGGCGTGGCTTTGAGGTAACCGTCGAGCGTGTCATAGCCCAGCACGACATCGCCCACCTGGCCGCGGCGGTCGGGCGTCAGCCAATGGGTCACGATGCCGCCGTAATTGGTAATCCTCACTTCCACACCATTGTGGCGGAGGGTGAAGAGGTCGGCCGTTTTCCCTTCCTTGGTCGCTCCAAACGGGGTCTTGGTAATTTCTCCAGAATTCATCCCGGGATGTTGGCGGAATCGCTCCCGGAAATCCAGCAAAACCAATCGATGACGTTCTCCTCAATCTCACTAGTGTTGTCAAAAAAAGCCGCTTTGTTCAAAAAGTGACACCCGGGTATTGGCGGACGCGTCCGCCTTGCTCCCTTTCCGCGCAAAATAGGATTTTTTCGGAAATTTTCAAACAATGGCATTGCCGGTGCTTTGCAATCCGCGCCGAGTTCACTGGCGGCGGACTGTGTATGAAAAAAATTGAAGCAATCATCAAGCCTTTCAAGCTGGACGAAGTAAAGGACGCCTTGAGCGAGATCGGCATTGACGGCATGACCGTCAGTGAAGTCAAAGGGTTTGGCCGCCAAAAGGGCCACACGGAGATCTACCGCGGCAGCGAATACACGGTTGACTTTCTGCCCAAGATCAAAATCGAAATCGTCCTCGCCGACGGGATACTGACCAATGCGGTCAACGCCATTCTCGGTTCTGCCAAAACCGGGAAAATCGGCGACGGCAAAGTATTTGTTTCGGATGTCGAAGAAGCCATTCGCATCCGCACCGACGAGAAGGGAGAGGCGGCGATTTAAACTCGGAATTTGGGCGGAGCAGTGTCGCCGCCCTTGAATCGGGAGGGGGGAAGGCCATCCCCCCTCCTGAAATTACGGCGCCGACGGACGGCAAACAATTGGTCGCGCCAGTAAATCGTAATCGGTATGGCCAACAATCCTGACCCGGACGAAAGTTCCCGGCTGCAGCCTGCCCCGCACGTAGATGCGGCCATCAATATCCGGCGCATCCGCCTGGCCGCGAGCGATCATGCAGGTTCCGCGCCCGGTCAGGCCGGCGCCATTGGGATTCCCCTCTGGGTCCGAACTGCGGATAAGTCCATGCTCCCACGAACTGCCATTGACGGCTGCCAAATCCCGCGCGCGCGCCTCGCCTTCCACCAGCACGGTCAATTCGCGCCCGACAAACGCGCCCGAAATTTCACGCGCCACCGCCCGTTGCGCGGCCATCGCCCGCTTCTGCCGCTGCTTTCTGACGCGGTCAGGAATCTGCCCTTGCATCCTTCCGGCCCGCGTTCCGTCCTGTTGCGAATAGGTAAACACGCCGAGCCGCTCAAATTTGGTCGCGCGGATGAATTCGAGCAACGTCTCGAAACACTCCTCCGTTTCTCCCGGGAAGCCGACGATGAAGGTCGTGCGGATGGCGATGCCGGGAAGGCCGGCGCGGATTTTGGCGATTAAGTCAACAATATGTTGTCGGGAGGTCTCGCGGCGCATCCGTTCGAGCATGTTGTCGTGAATGTGCTGGAGCGGCAGATCGACGTAGCGGGCCACCTTGTCGCAGCCGGCCATCGTGTCAATCAGATCGTCCGTCCAATGCGCCGGGTGGGTGTAGAGCAGGCGAATCCAAAAATCCCCGGGCAGGCCGTTCAGCTCGCGCAGCAACGTGGCCAGGGTCGTTGCGGCGGGCGGCAAGGCGCGCGCGGCGGCGGTGAACTTTTCCGGCGATGAGATGGCGCGGCTGTGGTTGGGACGAAGATCCAGCCCGTAGTAAGTCGAGTCCTGCGAAATGAGATTCAACTCCTTCACCCCGTCGGCCACCAACTGGCGGGCTTCCCGCACCACGTCCGCCTGCGCCCGGCTGCGGTGGGCGCCGCGCATCTGCGGAATGATGCAAAAGCTGCACGGATGGTTGCAGCCTTCCGCAATCTTGACATAGGCAAAGTGTTTCGGCGTGAGACGGAAACGCGGCGTGGCGTAATCGGGCACGTAGGCCGGCCGCGGATGAACGCGCACAAGCGGGGTCTCCGTCGCCGCAGGCAATTTGGCGTCGAGCCGCGCCAGATGCTCGGAAATAGTTTTGACAGCTTCTTGTCGGTAGGGCGGCGCTACGTCGCCGCCCTGATTTGATTTTGTCTTGCTGTCTTTTTTCTGCGGCTCGGCCCGCCTCAGCTTTTCCTTCCGTCCGGCCAGGGCTTGCTGGACGATCTCCGAAACCTGCGCCACCTGGTCCACCCCCATGAAGGCGTCCACTTCCGGCAGCAATTTCGGCAGTTCGTCGCGGAAACGCTGGGGCAGGCAGCCGGAAACGATCAAGCCCTGGGCGGGATTCTTCCGCGCCTGCGAGGCTTCGAGGATCGCCTCCACACTCTCCTTTTGCGCCGCCTCGATGAAGGAACAAGTATTGACAATGACGACGTCCGCCTGGCCGGCGTCGTTGGTGATTTCGATGCCGCTCTTGAGCAGTGAACCGAGCATGATTTCGGCATCCACCAGGTTCTTGGCGCACCCGAGGGAAACAAGGCCCACGCGGACCGGACGAATACTGGATTTGGTCATGAAAACCCGATGGATCAGTGTTTGGGCAACGGCAGCGTCTCCCCCGACGTGCTGGCGCCGTCGTAAAGACCGGCGCTCAGTCCGGCCAAGGGGTGCTGCACCACCCGGTGATTCAAATGATAAACCCCGGCCGCGGCCAGGCCTACGGCCAGAACGACCAGGAGGACCGGAAACAGCGATCTTCGGCTGGTCTTGGAGATGTGATACATCGCCGTGTCGAGCGCGCCGCCGGCCGTCGGGGCCTGAAAAGCCGGCAAGATCTGGGCGCCGCCTTCCGCCAATTCGGCATTGAGCTGGGCGAGAATGAGATTGGTGTCCAGCTTCAACGCCGTGGCGTAGGTGCGGACAAATCCGCGGATATAAACCGGGGCGGAAAAAACGTCGTAATTCCCCGAGTCAATCGCGCGAATGTGGTCGCTGCGGATCTTCGTCATATCGGCCACTTGCGTGACGGTGAGACGCTGGGCTTCGCGGGCCGCCTTTAATTGATCACCAACTGTTGGCATTCTTCATCCATTGATACCGTTTTTTCGCAGCCGTAGCAAGGGAGCAAAACTCAAGTGCAACCCGTTCGCATCCGATAGACCCCTTGCCTGGGCACGCGACGCATTCCCGAATCCTGGCCTCTGATTATATGGACTCGAACAACCCACCCAATGCCTCCGGCGTTTACGCCGGCGGCTCTCATACGGACGCCGCCCGTGGTGCGGTCAGCGAAACGCCCAACTAAATGGCAACATTATTATCTCTAACCTACTCCAGGCTGCCCAATTACCTCTATCACGTGCAGGTCTCCAGCAACCTCGCGTCCCCGCAATGGACCAACCTGGCCAGCCGGTCAACCAACGCGAACAGCTCCGGGGTATTTTCATTCAGCGACACGAACACCGCCACCTTCAACCCGAGATTCTATCGCATTGTCTCACCCTGACCGGACCGGGCGCAGGACCTTCATTGGGAAACGACGAGGGCGTTTACGGCGGCAAGGCAGGTTGGTGGTCGGGTTTTTTCAGGCCCATTTTTTTGATGCGGGAGATCAGGGTGGTTGGCTTGACGCCGAGCAGTTCGGCGGTGCCGCCGGGGCCGTGGATTTTCCAGGCGGTTTTTTCCAGGGCGGCCAGCACGTTTTCACGCTCGCGCCGGCGCAACTCGAGATCGCTGAGTATCGCCGGGGCGCCGGCGTCGTGGCGCGGGCTGCTCTCCGGAACTGGCCCGGGCGGGCGCGGGTTGTCCGGGAGGTCGAACCAGAGGACGCCGTTTTGCGCGAGGATGAGAGAGCGCTCAATCATGTTTTGCAATTCGCGCACATTGCCCGGCCAGTCATAATTCTGGAATTGCGCCAGATGGGCGGGCGTCAGGCGGGCCGGGGGCAATCTAAGTTTCCGGACGGCATTGTCAAGAAAATGGGCGGCCAGCAGCGGGAGGTCTTCCTTGCGATCCCGCAAGGGCGCGACTTTGATGGGGAAGACATTCAGCCGGTAGTAAAGGTCCTGGCGGAAGCGGCCGGCTTCGACGTCCTTGGGCAGGTCGCGATTGGTGGCGGCGACGATGCGCACGTCCACCGTGCGGGTGCGTTCTTCGCCGACGCGTTCGTACTGGCCTTCCTGCAAGACGCGCAACAATTTGCTTTGCAGTTCGAGCGGAATTTCGCCCACTTCGTCCAGGAACAGTGTCCCGCCCTGGGCGGCCTCGAAGCGACCGGAGCGGTCTTTGAGCGCGCCGGTGAAGGCGCCTTTGACGTGGCCGAAAAACTCGCTCTCGTAGAGTTCGCGCGGGATGGAGGCGCAATTGACCCGGATCAAGGGGCGTTCGCCGCGCCGGCTGGCTTTGTGAATCTCGCGGGCGACCAGTTCCTTGCCGGTCCCGGATTCGCCGAGGATGAGCACGGTGGCATCGGTGCGGGCGACCATTTCGACTTGACGCAGCAGGCGGCGCAGGGCCGCGCTTTCGCCGACCATGGCGCCGAGAGCCTTGGCTTCCTGGACTTCCTCCTTCAAGAGCGTGTTCTCCAATTCCAGGTGGGCCTTCAGTTCCTCGATTTTCTCGAAGGCCTGGGCATTGGCAATCGCCCCGGCGATGTGATCGGCGAAAATGCGCAGCCAGGCCGGGGAATGGTCCGGCGTGGGGATGCGGTTGAACTGGGCGATGACGCCGAGGACTTCGTTTTGAAAAACGATGGGTTGTCCGCCAAATCCGCGGATGCCCTGGCGTTCCGCCCAGCCGGGTTCGCCGAGGCCGTCGAGTTCCGCTTCCGGATGGTCGCTGACCAGTTGTTGTCCGGTGGCGGCGATCCGGCCGATGGCGCCGACGCCCGCGGGCAAGCGGCGCAGGTCGCGCTCCGGCTCCGGCGTTTTTTCGGCGGCGGCAGCGACGCTTGATTCGGCGCTGGCCACCAGGTGCAGGCAGCGGGAGCGATCCTCGCAACGGGTGCGCATCGGGCAGGTCGGGCAAAGATCGCCCTTCTCGAACAACCAGACCCGCGCCAGCACGGCGTGGGGCCGTTCGGCCAGACGTTGCACCACTTTCTTGAGCAGATGTTCGACCGACCGCTCCGGCGCAATTTCGAGCAGAAAATCCCGCAACGAATCAAACTCCGGCTGATAATCAGGACCCAATAGCATAGCTGAACCAAGCTAGGCGGGATCCAGGCCACACTCTCACCAATTTTTGCCAAGCGCTCCACGGGATTTGTTCATACTCGGCCGATTGCTCCGAACACCTCCAATATCAATGGCAGTTTTCAGGTTGTTTTCAAAAGTTGCCGAAATCGCTCATTTCGGCGAGTATTTCAACATGAGTGTTGCCGACTTACCCATTCAGATTGACTGGGCTCAAATCGCTCGCTTTTGCCAGGAACGTGGAATTCGCAAATTGAGCCTGTTCGGTTCCGTGTTGCGCAGTGACTTCGCCCCCCGGCGCAGCGACGTGGACGTGTTGGCAGAATTCGAGCCGGGGGTGTTGAAAAGGGTGGGCTTTCAATATTTTGGATATGGGGAGGAACTGGCGGCGATAATCGGAAGCAAGGTGGATTTTTGCTCGCGATTGCACCCATTGATTCTGAGCCGGGTTAAGGCCCAGTTATTTCCTTTATATGAGCATGCATGACGCGGATTTGACCTTCGGGGATTACATTGCGCACGGCTATGACAGTGTGGACTACGACGTAATTTGGGGTGTGCTGGATCTTGAAGCGGGCAAATTGAAAGAGTCTGTGAAATCCATTCTCAAAAAGGAGTTTCCTGGAACGACGTTAGAGTAAGGCAGGATCGAGCACGTGCAAGCTGCGTTTCAACCATATCCGATTCCCTGGAGCGAGTTTCCAACGGAGTTTTGTATTTATCTCGTCTTGACTGGCATCCTGCATTTGGTCGCGTTCGCTTTTAGTTGCATCGTTCTTCCCGTGTTGGCGCCGCCTGGCAGGTTGCTAAAATGCCTGGGTCGCCTAGCGTTATTCTTGGTTCTCCTCTTGCTGATTGGTGCAGTTTTCAATGGCCTGTGGAGTTGCCTGGTTTGGGACCGTCTTTACCACAGCGTGGATTACACGGTTGACTTTATGCCATTTTGGCCGATCACCCAGGGCGTGATAGATGAACATTGGGGTGACTATCGCGGCCGGCTTTTGGGAGTATCGCTGTTTCAGTTGCAACTGGTCTGGGCGGTCTTTGCCGCCGGCACGTGGGGAGTAACCGTGTTTTTGTATAGGGCGATATGCCGAGGCCGAGAATCCGATCTTCCGGCTGCAAGTGGTTTACCGCACGACGTTTAGGCCACTTTTGACACAGGTTGGATAGTCTTGTCTATCTCCTTGGCAGTGGACAATCTGGCTTGATCGAGTTCGTCATGGGATTACAGCGAAAGTTCGCAGTTCGTATTCGAGAATTTCCAAGTTGCGAAGTCTCGCAATGGTCTGGCCGACCCGGTTCGCCCTTCGTATCGCACTGACAGGCAGGATATTGGCGTTTCCCAGGCGCCCGCATGCCACACTGGCATTTCTCTTGCGTAATACCGGTTCGACTGCGCCAAACTTGCAGCCAACAATTATCAAATTATTACTATGAGCGAACCCATTTCGACTCCCGCCGCCGCTACGCCCGCACCCGCGCAGAGCACCTGCTCGACGCCCGGTTGCCAATCCACCCAACCGCAAACCCATCCGCAAGCCGCCGCGGCCACGCCCGCCGCCGGCCAGGCGCAAAAAGGCTTTAAACGCCAACCTCGCAAGCAGCATTGAACCGGGCAAACCTGTTCCCGTGCGTTAAATCAATGAATCGGCGCCATCCGTTTGGAGGAACCTGGCGCCGGTTCACTTTCCAGTATCTTGTTCCATTTTCTCCGTGTAATATAGCCCCATGAAAGATCTTCTCCAGAATCTCGTCAAACTCCAGGAGTTCGAATTCTCCGAAACCAAGGATGGCGATATCGAAGCCGCCATTTCCGAGCTGCGGCGGAAAATTCCACTGCCGATACTCGAGCACTATGACCGGCTCACCGCCCGGGGCAAGACCGGCATTGCGGCCGCGCGGCACCATGTTTGCATGGGCTGCCACATGCGCATCCCGATTGGGGCGATCATCACGTTGATGCACGCCTCGGACATTCAGATGTGCGAGAACTGTGGCCGCTACCTTTACCTGCCGGCCGACGAGAAGAACGAACTTCCGCAGCCGCGCGCCGAAACTCCGCCCGCGTCGCCCAAGCGCGTTTCCAAGAAGAGAGCGCTGACACCCGCGTAAGCACCCGTGGCCGGGAAGGACTCAGGCACGTCACACGATTAACCTCGTCGTGTTCGGCGAAGATTATCGGATCGGACAGCCTTGTCCGCTGAAGCTGGGTGCGGGGAAGAAGCGCGCGGACAAGGCTCTCCGCGCTCCGATCGGCAGGCGTGTCGCCGCGATGGCGACGGCCGGGACGCTAACGCAAAACCGCTTCCGCTGAAGTGTCGGCCATTTCGGCCGCGGGAATGGTGGAGTGGCCGCGCAGGACTTTTTTCAAGGTATCCAGCAGCACGGCGGTTTTGTACGGTTTTCGCAGCAACAGTTCTTCCGGGACGCACAAGTTGGCCGGCATTTGACCCGGAGCCATGGTGCTGCTGGCCACCAGTTTCACCTTTGGGTTGACCTCACGCAGCGTGGCCACGACTTTCTCCATTTCCGGCATCATCAAGTCCACCAGCACGACGCCGACCTGGCGACAATGGCGCCGGTAGATTTCCACGCCCTCCGATTCGTCGGCGCTGGCCAGCACGCGGTAGCCCGAAGCGGAGAGCACTTTTTCCACGACCCCTCCCAACGCCTCGTCACCGTCAATGATCAGGACCAGTTCGCCCGATCCATGCGGCGCTTCCGGCAGGGTCTTGGACGACGTCTCGCGCGCGGCGGCGGCCGCCGGGAGATAAATTTTGACTTCCGTGCCCCGCCCCGGCTCGCTCTTCAATTGAATGGCGCCGCCGTAACTGTGGATGATTCCCAGCACGGTCGATAAGCCGAGTCCGGGTCCGCGGCCGACTTCCTTGGTCGTAAAGAACGGGTCGAATACGCGGTCCAGGTTCTTGGCGGTAATGCCGACGCCTGTGTCCGCGATGTTCCAGACGACGTAGCGTCCCGCTTTGGCGTTGGGGATCATGGCGGCGGTCTGTTCACTGAGTGAGACGTTGGCGGCGGAAATGGTGAGGGTGCCACCGCGCGGCATGGCTTCGCGGGCGTTGAGGCAGACGTTGACCAGGACCTGGTGCAGTTCGGTGCTGTTGCCCTCGACCATCCAGAGTTCCTTGGGCACGGCGAAATTCAAAACGACGTTGGAGGGGTAGGTTTCGTGGATGAAGCCGGAGAATTCCTTGAGCAACCGATAGGTTTGGAGCGGGGCGGTGGCGGTTTTGACGCCGCGGGCGAAAGTTAGAATCTGTTTGACAATATCGGCGCCCCGCTGGGCCCCGGCTTCCATGGCATCCAGCAGACCGAGCGTGCCCTTGTCCTTGATCTCCGTCCGCAGCAGGGGGCCGATCATCAGGACGGGGGCCAGGATGTTGTTCAAATCGTGGGCAATGCCGGTGGCGAGCGTGCCGATGCTGTCCATCCGCTGCGCCTGCAGAAACTGGGCTTCGAGCTTCTTTTTCTCCGTCACATCTGTGTCAATTACAAGGATTGACTGGGGACGGCCCTGCGCATCGCGCACCAGCGTCCACCGGCTGTGGACCAGGATGGGCCGGCCGGCTTTGGTGACGTGGTTCAGTTCGCCGCTCCAATCGCCGTTCTCCACCTGCAGGCGGGCCTTGTTTTCCTTGGCCAGGCTGGCAGCATCGCCGCAGTAGAAGTCCGCGATGTGGGTGCCGATGGTTTCGTTCGCGCTCCACCCGTATAGCCGTTCGGCGCTCTTGTTCCAATAATTGACGTGGCCCTCCAGATCGCGGACATGGATGGCGTCATGCGCCAGATCGAGCATCCGCGCCTGTTCGCGAAGGCGCGCCTCGGCGCCCTGGCGGACGATGATTTCGGTTTGCAGGCTTTCGTTGGAGGAACGGAGATCCGCCGTTCGCTGCTGCACCAGTTTGTCCAGTTCCTCGAGTTTCAACTTCGCTTCCTGTTGCAGGCGCCATTTTTCGGTGAGCGCGTTGGCCAGTTGCAACACCTCCATCGTGTCGAACGGCTTCTTCAGGATGAGCAACTGGTCGTGGTTTTTCAGCCGCGAAATCATGCTGTTCCACGAATAATCGGAATAGGCGGTGCAGATGACGATCTGCAGGTCCGGACAAGCTTCCCAAATCCGGGCCGAAGTTTCGATGCCGTCCCAGCCTGGTGGCATGCGCACGTCAATAAAAGCCATGGCGTAAGGACGCCCGCTGGCGGCGGCCTGGCGGGCTTTGGCCAGCCCTTCTTCGCCCTGGAAGGCGGAGTCCACCGTAAACGACGGCGACTCCTGGGCCGCCGCGGAATCCCCGAAGAGCAGTTCCTCCGCCGCGGCCAGGTCCTTGCCCTCGGCCTTGCCGGTGCAAAGAATCTTGCGAAAGTCCTCATGCACCGCCCGGTTGTCATCGACCACCAGAATGCGCAGGTTCTTTTCCAAAACGGGGCCGGTCACAGTTCCTCCTTTGGCGGTTCGAGCGGCAGCTCGAGATCGAAACGGGCTCCGCGCCCCCTTCCCTCGCTGGAAGCGGTCAGGCTTCCGCCCATTGCCTTGGCGGTGAGGACGCCGCTGTGCAGGCCGAAACCGTGGCCGTTGCGGCGGGTGGTAAAGCCATGATCAAAAACCCGCGGGAGATTCTCGGGCGCGATGCCAATGCCGTTGTCAATTACAGAAATCCGCACGCGGTCCGGCGCGGGTTGTTCCAGGCGCACCCGGATCCATTTGTCCGAAGCCGGGCCTTCATCCACCGCATATTTGGAATTGTGCAGAAGGTTGATCAGGATTTGCAGGACCTTGTGCTTGTCCACCATGATGGGCGGCGTTTCGCCGTATTCGCGAATCACCCGCACGCCGTGGCGTCCGAAGGCGCCTTTGTGCATTTCCAGGGCGTCGTTCACCAGGCCGGGCAGGGCGATGGGCTCGATCACGCCGGCCGTCCGGGCGTAGCTCTGCTGCGAGGCGACGATTTCCTTGATGTGCTCGACGTTGGTCGCCAGGGACTGGAGTTCGCGCAACATCTCTTCGCGCTCGTTGGCCAAATGGGAGGAGAGTTCGGACAAATAGCCGGGGAACTGGCGGCCTTTGGCGCTGGCGAAGAAGCCGGGCAGATCCATCGTGTTTTCGTCCAACAGTGCCGCCAGCTTGGCGACATTGGCGATGCGGGACTTGCGGATTTTATCGCCCACCATGGAGCAGGAGACGTTGACGCTGTTCAAAACATTGCCGACGTTATGGAGAATGCTGGTGGCTACTTCGGCCATGCCGGCAACGCGCGAGGCTTCGACCAGTTGCAGGTGCATATCCTGCAGCTTCGCTTCCGCTTCCTTGACCGCGGTAAAATCCTTGGAAATGCCCACTGTGCCAATGATAGTGCCGTCCTCATCGTACAATGGGGTTTTGGCGGTGATGCACCAGGAGTCTGGTCCCGTTTTCCAGGTTTCCTTCTCGATCTTCCCCGTCACCGGTTGTCCGGTGCGGATGATTCGCTGTTCGTCATCAAAGGCTTCCTGCGCGTGCTCTTCGCGGAAAATGTCAAAATCAGTCTTCCCGACCAGATGGTCGTGCGTCACGCCAAAGCGCTCGCACAAGCCGCGGCTGCAGCGGATAAAACGTGAATTCACGTCTTTAAAATAGATGAGATTACAAGGGTTGTCCATCAAAGCCCGGAGAAAGCACCGTTCGGCTTTCAACTCCGTCTCTTTTCGGGAGTCCTGTTCCACTCTGTCCAGGCCAAAGGCGATGTTTTCCGCGATGTCCACCAGCAACGACATTTCGCGCCCGCCAAAAAAGCCGAGCTCGGAACTGTACAGGCACAGTACGCGCGGAGGACCAGCCTCGGAGGGGAGCAAAAAGCCGGCGGCGGCGCCGATCCCGGTGCCGTCCGGCTGCGGGCTTTCTTTCGTAAAATCATTCCAGACCACTGGCGCTTTCGCAGCCAGTGCCTGTCTGGCCAGCGGCGCATTCGCCAGCCATTTTGCGGTTTCAGCGTCCTCGGGTGCCGGGCCGCTGTCGGGGAAAACTTCCCCGGTGGGAGCACCGGGGCGTCCAATCCAGGCCAGGATGAAAGCGCCGTCGCTGGTCAGCCGCTGGCATATTTCAGGCACAACCAGTTCAATGGAAGAGGCTTGCAGCAGGGCCTGGCTGACGCGGCTGGAGGCATGGTACAGCCGGTTCAGCCGCCGCAATTCGAGTGTCCCCAAGTCACTCATAGCCGACAGGCCTGAGATGGCCGGTTCTCCTCATCCAATCCCGGTTGGATGTAATAGTAACTCCGCATGGCATTTATTATGAATCGGACGAATCGGCGACTGGCTTGAACGGAAAACCGCCCTGTGGGCCGCTGCGCCCGGAACGGGGCGCGCAATTCTCTGGCTACCCGGCGAAGAGCGTATCTCTCATTCTGGACAATTTCCTCTGAACTTTAGCTCCGCTGGGAGCGAAATGTTTGTAGATAAACAATATCCAATGAAAAACAAGCTCCGTAGGAGCGGCATATTCCGACCGACCGTAAAAAGGAGATGTCGCCTCTACGAGGCTTTGATTTCAGAGGAAGCGATGATGATCTACAAAGATGTCGCGCCTACGGCGCTGCTAAAAAGTAAGATGCGCCCACCGGCGAAGATTGGCGCCGTTTTTTCGTGCCGAAGACCAGCATTTTGCTACCTTTAGCCGGTGAAGACCATCGGTATCATCCCCGCGCGCTACGCCTCCACCCGCTTCCCCGGCAAGCCGCTCGCCCTCATCGCCGGCAAGCCGCTCATCCAACACGTCGTCGAACGCTGCCAGGAAGCCAAGTCGCTGGCGGAAGTCATTGTCGCCACCGATGACACCCGAATCTGGGAGGTTGCCCAAAATTTCTGCCGCGCCGAAATGACCCGTCCGGATCACCCCAGCGGGACGGATCGCATTGCCGAGGTGGCCCGGAATTACCCTTGCGATGGCGTGATCAATATCCAGGGCGACGAGCCGTTGATTGACCCGGCGGTGGTGGACGCCGTTGCCCGCGGCCTCGAGCAGGAGGAAATGTCCACTGCCGCGGCGCTGCTGACTGATCCGGCCGAATACGACAATCCGAATGTTGTGAAAGTCGTTGTCAATGCCGCCGGGCGGGCCTTATATTTCTCGCGGCGCACGATACCCTACGTGCGAGACGCCGCTCCCGGTGCTGAGCCGTTGGCGGCGTTTCCGTTTTTGAAGCACCTGGGCATATACGGGTATCGGCGCGAGGTGTTGCTGCGCCTGGTGGAACGCCCGGTTTCCGCGCTGGAAAGCGCCGAAAAACTGGAGCAATTGCGGGCGTTGGAAAACGGCATCAAAATCATGGTCGTCCGCGTGGAATATGAAAGCATCGGCGTGGACGTCCCGGCAGACGTGAAACGGGTGGAAAAGTTGTTGAGCCGGAAATAGATTGAGTTTTAATGAAATTTATATTTGTCACCGGTGGCGTGGTCAGTTCCCTGGGCAAGGGCCTGACCGGCGCCGCCCTCGGCACCCTGCTGGAAAACCGCGGGCTCAAGGTCACCCTGCAAAAGTTCGACCCCTACTTGAACGTGGACCCCGGCACCATGAGCCCCTACCAGCACGGCGAAGTTTATGTGCTCGACGACGGCGCGGAAACCGACCTCGACCTCGGCCACTACGAACGCTTCACCAACGTCAAGCTCACCCGCTTTAACAGCCTCACCAGCGGCCAGGTCTATCAAACCGTCCTCGACAAGGAGCGGCGCGGCGATTACCTCGGCAAGACCGTCCAGGTCATTCCCCACGTCACCGATGAAATACAGCGGCGCATCCTTCTTGCCGGCGAACTGGCCAAGGCCGATGTCGTCATCACCGAAATCGGCGGCACCACCGGCGACATCGAGGGGCTTCCGTTCCTCGAAGCCATCCGCGCCTTCGCCTTGAAGGAGGGCCCCGGCAACGTCATTTTCGTCCACCTCACCTACGTCCCCTTCATCAAGGCCGCCGGCGAACTCAAGACCAAGCCGACCCAGCAATCCGTCGCCAAGCTCCGCGAAATCGGCATCGCGCCCCACATCCTCGTTTGCCGCTGCGAAAAGCCGCTGGAAAAGGATGTGCGCGAAAAAATCTCCCACTTCTGCAACGTCCCCAACGAGGCCGTCATCGAGGAAATTGACGTCGAGCACACCATCTACGAACTCCCCCTCATGCTCCAGCGCGAGCGGGTGGACGACCTGGTCTGCCGCTACCTTCATCTTGACAATCTTCCGGCCAACATGTCCCACTGGCAGGAGATCATCCGCAAGATCATCGCTCCGCGCCACCGCGTCCACATCGGTGTCGTCGGCAAATACATCGAGCTGCACGACGCCTACAAATCGGTTTATGAAGCCATCATCCACGGCGGCGTGGCCAACGATTGCGGCGTGAAGATCGAAAAGGTCGAAGCCGAGCAAATCGAGAAGTTCGGAGCGGAACCGATGTTGAAGGGGCTGGGCGGCATCCTCGTCCCCGGGGGATTTGGTGAACGCGGCATCGAGGGGAAAATCCTCGCCGCCCAATTCGCCCGCGAGCACAAGGTCCCCTACCTTGGCCTCTGCCTGGGAATGCAAATTGCCACGATTGAGTTCGCCCGCAACGTCCTAAAACTGAACGGCGCGCACTCCACCGAATTCGATCCCAAGACCCCGCATCCGGTCATCGCTCTGCTGGACGACCAAAAAAATGTCACCCGCAAAGGCGGCACCATGCGCCTGGGCCTCCAGCCGTGCCAGTTGACCGTCGGCTCGCAGGCTGGACGCCTCTACGGCGCATTTGTCGCCAACGAGCGCCATCGCCACCGCTACGAATTCAACAACGCCTACCGGGCCGCCTTCGAAAAAGCCGGCTTCGTCTTCAGCGGTTCCTCCCCCGACGGCAAGCTCGTGGAAATCATAGAGATGCCGAACCACCCCTTTTTCCTGGCCTGCCAGTTTCACCCGGAATTCCAGAGCAAGCCCAACCGTCCCCATCCTCTGTTCAAAGGCTTCATCGCCGCCGCCCACGCCAAGACCCATTCCTCGCCACTCTGATTCGTACGCTCCCTTTCGAGCAACGGTTTACGAAGAAAGGGACGGCGCAGAGGCAAAGCAGGGAGGCATTCTCCTTTTAAACTCGCCCGAAACTCGCCCTTTGAACTCGGCCGACACGTCCAAAAAAATCGCTTGCCCTCGCCAATTCCCCGCCGGTATGTTGCATCTCAACAATTTTTACGGCAGAAATAATCTGATCAATTCCTATGGCACGCATTTTTAACAACATCGTCGAAACCGTCGGCCACACTCCGCTGGTCCGCCTCAACAAAGTCACTGCTGGCGTGGATGCCACCATCCTGCTCAAATGCGAGTTCTTCAATCCGCTCGGCAGCGTCAAGGACCGCATCGGCATGGCCATGATCGAGGACGCGGAGCGCCGGGGCATCTTGAAAAAGAACACCGTCATCATCGAGCCGACCAGCGGCAACACCGGCATTGCGCTGGCCTTTGTGGCGGCGGCCAAAGGCTATAAGTTAATTTTGACCATGCCGGACACGATGTCCTTGGAACGCCGCACCTTGCTGGCCATGCTGGGCGCGAAACTGGTCCTGACCCCCGGCGCCGAGGGCATGAAAGGCGCCATCGCCCGCGCCGAGCAACTCGCCCGTGAAACCGCCAATTCATGGATTCCGCAACAATTTGAAAACCCCGCCAATCCGGAAATTCACAAGCACACCACGGCGGTGGAAATCTGGGACGATACGGATGGACAGGTGGATATTGTGGTGGCTGCCGTCGGCACAGGTGGAACGTTGACCGGTTGCGTCGAAACGATCAAGGCGCGCAAGCCGTCTTTTCAGGGAATCGCGGCGGAACCAAAAGATTCGCCGGTCATTTCGCAGACGCTCGCCGGGCAGCCAGTCAAGCCCGGTCCGCACAAGATTCAAGGCACGGGCGCGGGCTTCGTCCCCAAGAATCTCCATTTGAAGGACAGCGCGGGGAATCCCCAGATTTGCGAGTGTGTGCAGGTGACAAACGATGAGGCGTTCGCCATGGCGCGGCGCCTGGCCAAGGAAGAAGGGTTGCTGGTAGGGATTTCGACCGGCGCCAACGTGGTGGCCGCGCTGG
>Ga0302320_10014143_pt1 | contig 16541 bp, 16 predicted proteins | sample Bog_T0_3_FD_202130 | JGI IMG/M metagenome (GOLD analysis project Ga0302320, IMG submission 202130) | Peat permafrost microbial communities from Stordalen Mire near Abisko, Sweden - Bog_T0_3 | ecosystem: Environmental > Terrestrial > Soil > Wetlands > Peat | place: Sweden: Abisko, Stordalen Mire... | reverse complement strand
CCGCCATCAAGGTCGATGTCCAGCCGCTTCCGTGCGGCCTCCAACTCCTTCAGCGAGTACTCCACGTCCGACTGACGGTAGGCACCCACTCGAATGATGTGCGAACTGAAGAGATTGAAGAGATTGTGGATGCTGTGGAAACCAAGGATGTCCAGTGCATCCACCCGCACGGTGTGAAGGTAGGGCGTGTCCGTGGTGTTAGTCAGAGAGCAGGTGGATGGATCAAAATTTGTCCAGTAGCTGATGAACCTCAAGCCGCGCCGTGCGCACTCCGCAGGACTGCGTTGCTTGATCGAACCAGCGGCGGCATTGCGGCAGTTCGCCATGGGGGCATCACCCTCGGCTTCACGCAGGGCGTTAAGCTTCACCAACTGGGAGCGGGTCATGACCACCTCACCCCTTACCTCAAAACGCTGTTGGGTGGCAACCGTCAGGGGAATGCCTGCAATGACGCGAGCGTTCGCTGTGACATCCTCTCCGTAGGTGCCGTCACCACGGGTCTTGGCAACCTCCAGCACACCGTTGTCGTAGGTGAGGCTGAGGCTGAGACCATCTAACTTCGGCTCATCAATGAGTTCGTCCTCAGGGCAGAAGTTGACGATGTCGGAAACAGTGAACTTGTTGTCCAAGGAGAGCATCTTGGTGAGGTGCTTCACCTTTGCTGCATCGGTGGTTATGTCACTTCCTACGACTCGCGTGGGGCTTCCAGGAAGAATCTTTCCGGTGAGGGTTTCCAACTCAGCCAAGCGACGGAGGGAAACGTCAAACTCGGCATCGGTGAGGGTGGGGGTGCCGGTGTAGTACGTGCGTGAAGCTTCAATTAGCTCACGGGTTAAGCCTTCCTGCTCAACCTCGGCATTCATGAGGTTGATAACGTGGGTACCCATTTTGGACATAACACCATACTAAGAACTTTCCTGTATTTGTAAACAAAATAATACCACCATTCCGTAGGTGGCCCACGAGTTGCATGACATGACTAGGTTACGCACTACATAACATCAATTCTCATCATAATAACCAGCATCACAAGAAATTGTGCCACCGTTCCGTAGGTGGCCCACGAGTTGCATGACATGACTAGGTTAAGCACGACATAACATCAATCCTCATCACAGCAACCTAACCAGCATCACAAGAAATTGTGCCACCGTTCCGTAGGTGGCCCACGAGTTGCATCGACCCGATATGCACGACATAACAATGACCAGACAGTAATTGTTGCCACACTGCGTAGTGGCCAACGAGTTGATTTACTTGAATCTGCTCGAACGGAACCAAGTCAGCCAAATAACAACATACATAACTCAACCTGAAATTGTTGCCACCGTTCCGTAGGTGGCCCACGAGTGGGATTGGATCAAACATGCCTCACAGCAACCTAACCAGCACAACTAAGCATGAAATTAACTCAAAAGTTTAGGCTGCTGTTTACGCACAACCGCAGCCACAGCCTCACTGTGCCTGATCAGAGCATGCCGGGTGGCCAACTTTTCAAGCATTGACTCGTGTCTCCTGCGCTCTTCAGCTCCGAGCAGATTGAGTGGTGTGTTGGTGCCCAGTATGACTCCCCTCCTCAGAGCACTTGAGGCTTTACGGCTAAACCTCGCCATCTCGCTCTCGTTCATGTTGGCCTGCAAGATGACATACCTCTCCTCCTTGTGGATTTTCTTGAAGGAAAAGCCCCGATGCTCGAATGTCTTCTTCCGCATATTGTGTATGCCGAAGTTAAACTTCGGGCTGTCCCGCTTAGCTGACAGCCCCTGCTCGATAAACTCTGTAGTATAAGATGAGCCAAATGTAAGGCCCGACTGGAGCATGGTGTCAGCTAGACTTCTCCAGAGAGGGAGTTTTCGGACCTCTCCAGGAGAGGGGGCGTTATCTGTAATCATGACAGCACCTCCGACTCAAAGCGACCAAATTTAGGTCTCCAACCGCCGACACCTACAATGCGCCCCGTGACAGCAGATATTTCAACGAGGGTCTTTGTGGCAATGAGAGATTCCTCATACTCAACATCAAACTCAACAGACCAGCCTGTGGGCATCATTGCCCGGGCTTTCCAGATAAGTGCTCCCGTCTTCGGTGGAACCCTACAGGGACCCTCTATCCGGTAGAACCTATCTGCATAGGCCTCGTCCATGCTCTTGAAGTGTTTGTTTGTCTTGATCAGCACCTCAGTCTTAGTCAGTAAGACGGCACGGTCTATATCCTTGCCTTTTTTCAGGGTTTTGGCCCCTCCTTTTAGGGCTGCCAGGATTACTGTGTCAGGGAGATAAAAACCCACACCCCCTTCGGAGAGTTCACCGAAATAGGATGAGGCTTCAAAGTCATTACGGCGCTGTTCCTCCGAGAGTTCCAGCAACTTGTCCTCGTCCTGCTTTTTTCGAGCGGCTTTGAGCGCCGTCCCGATCCTTCTTGCTTCGATAGCGTAGGGGTTAGTAGCGTCAACTGTCTGCGGATTGCTCAGTATCAAGGGGCGCGTCCCCGTCCAACGTAACCTTACCGTTTTTAGTGTAATCATTTTTGGTGGCGATAGCGTCAGTTGCATTTACGATACGAGTACCGTGTTTTAGCGTTGGTGCTATATGTGCCAAAAAGAGTGCTAGCACACTCTTGACGTTTGTAAACAACTTTTGTAAACAATTTGGTGTGCGTCAAAACAACAGCCTTTAGGCTATGCACATCGGAGCAAAACGTGGGCCACCTACGGAACGGTGGCACTTACCCCATCAGGTGCACAGTGTACCTGAACCGCATCGTCTCCGAGCACTCGGGGATGTGGTTCAGCTTCTCTTTGTCGTCAAAGTTGAAGAGGTTCTCACTGCGGGAGGTGAGCAGCTTGGTGGCTGAGTCGTCCAGCAGGCTGATGGTAATCCTGTCAATTTTCTCCACGTTGTCAGCGACCAGCATGAAGACATCCGTGCGAGCCTGACCGGTGTAAAACTTGTACAGGGACTCGACCACAAGGTGTCCTGTTCGTAGCTCGTAGGCTATCCTGATGAAGCCTTTCTTGAGCGCAGCAATCCTTACGCCCTGGTGGTCCCCGGCGAGGTCCTTGGCAGTGAGTCCGAACCGCGCTGCCACCTGCGGATTGGCCTTGAGCCACTCATCATGGAGATTGCCACCGAGGGGCTGAATGGTGCCATCGGGCAGCCGCCACATCTTGGGGGTGAGAATGGTCCTCTTGTACTCAGCCTTCTCCCGCAGAACTTCTGCAAACACATGCAGTTGCGAACTCCTCGGGGAGTTGAGGGTTTCGTGGATGAGTTGACCGAACTTGCTCATAGCTTAACTAGGGATCACATCGGAACCATTTTGTAAACAAAAATCATTTTACACCAAAATTAGCCTTAATAGGGCTTTTATAACATGGATATCAATCTGCGCATGAAGTTCTACTTACTCTATGGAACAAGGCACTAGGGTGATTGTAAACGGCGTGGAGGGCTTCACCGTTAAGCCCAATAGCACCAGTCGAGGTCGGCATGGGGCTTTTGATCCTCGCCGGGAGGTGCTGGTCAAGGTGGGACGCCGAGTGAAGTGCTACCGTAAAGGAGATGTGGAAGGGGCTGTAGTTAGCAATGATGTCCTCGATAAAAAAGTTACTAGGCGAAGTTTCTTCCTCTGAAAAGCCCACCGAGCTGAAGAAAGACGGGGAGGGCAATGACATCGTCAAGTCAGGGCGCACTGACAATGATAAGAGTCGGGGCACCGTTCCCAAGGTGGATGGCAAGGCTGAGGTTACGGCTGGACGGAAGTACTGGAAGGACGTTAAGGGCAAGGTGGTACGTGTAGGGTCGGTGTACTACACCCTGGACGATGGTATCCGCAATGTCGTCTACTGGGAGGACGGAGAAAGTTCCGCAGCCCTGGAGAAGCTCGCCAAACTCGCCAAGCCCCGTGGACTTCCGGAGGCAAAGGGAAAGACGAGCAAGAAACGTCCAACCCAGCCCACCTTCTCGCGTAAGTTTTTTGGGGCCAAGTACAAGCCCAATAAAACCGTCACCAGTGAGTCCCTCCCCAACCCCGTAGAGGAGGATACGGACGATGTCAGGTATTTCTGGGAGGAAGAGAGGCGAAAGATGTACAAAAACAAGCTCGCCACGATGGGTGCCAAGGAACTGGAAAGCTACTTGAAGTTGAACGCCCACAGGTGGCCACTCGGTGACTGGCATGTGAAGACCATGCGGGTCTTTGCCCAGCACCACGGTTTGGATTGGCCCGAGCCCCCTGCAACCCCTGCAACAGAGTCCTTCGAACCCGAACCCGAAATGAACATGTATCGCTTCACCAACCCAAACGCCAACGCCTGCGTCGTCACGGCCAGATCGGTCGAGCACGCATGGAAGAAGCTGCAACTCACACACGCCTACTACTTCTGCCGCTCAGGCTGGAAGCGCGTAAACATGTCCCAGCCTGCAAGTGCAGATGAGGATGGTGCAGACGTTGAATCAGCCGGGGGAGCCTCTGCTGTGAACTCCGATGAGGGCATGGAAGAGGGTTTGGAACTTCTGCCTGATCCAGGTATCCAGGTGAAGTATGAGGAAATCGACAGCCTTGTGGTCGATGAAAAGGTGCACCGTCTGCAAAATGACACAAAGTGCACCTTCACACCTCGCCGGAAGACTCGCAGGCCCATCTGCGGACTGTAAATCCCGCCACTTTGGCGGAATAATGGCGGGGTAGGCTGGTAACAGTTAGGTGTGGCCAACGCAATGGACATTCCTAAGACAGCAGAGGACCTCTTCAAGGTAAAGAAGGGTCTCCTCGGGGTCTCTGACGCTTCCCGTACTGCCAGCCGCTCCTGGCTGATGACTGCGGTGACTCTGACTTCCCTCGGGTTTGCTTTCAGCAAGATGAGCAATCTGGGCAAGGATATGTCGGAAACGAAGAATCCCCTCGCCCGGCTAAGTTCGAAGGATGTTCAGAGAAATCTCGGGGTGATGCGGAGTAGCCTGTCGAAGCTCAATGAAGAGATAGTTGCCCTATCCAAGAACGCTGAGGGTGTTCCTGAGATAGACATCAGGAACAGCATCGAGGCAGCGATTACCGCAAAGAAGCGCCAAGCCGTGTCCCTAGGAACAGACATCAATGATCAGCAGGAGACTCTGAACACCCACACGAAATATGCGGCTTTTGCCAAACTTGGCGAGGCGCTGAATCCCAAGGACAACATCGGCAAGGAGTTAGCAGTGTCCGCAGCGGGGTTTGTCACTAAAAAAATTATTGGTCGTTGGTACGAGTTCAATGAACTGGTAAAGGAAAACAACACGGACTTGGGACTGCGCACCGAGCTTTACACCCAAGCAAACAATCAGGAGATTGCTCTGGGTCACAGTGTGTCTGACACCGCTGCCCTGTACGAGGTGGCGCGAAAGAATGGGCTCATCTATGGCAGAACCATACTGCCAGAGTTGAAGTCCATGCTCACCACCTCCCAGAACATGGAGGATGCCCTGAAGATGCAACCGGAGGAGATTGGAGAGGTGCTAGCCGCCTCCAAGCGCATCTCAGTACACTTTGAGGATGCTGCTCAGGCCATCTCCACCATGAACCAACGGCTAGGTATCTCGGGGAAGGAGGCGTCTGCCTTGTTTGACCAAGTCAGTCAGTTGAATTTTGAGTTTAGTCAGGAGGGTGTGGGTGGCGTGGGTGTTACAAAAGATGTGGCTAAGATGGGGTTGCTCCTTAAGGGGATTGGCATTGATCCGCAGGCTGCACTTAAGGTACTGCAAGAGGGCTCCCATGCAGATGTCGGCAGTTCCGTTTTGACGGGGGCAGGTCCCTCAATAGCAGGAAGTCCCCAAGCTTTTGAGGCTTTTATTAAAACATCTGCGTCCCGCCTAGGTATGCAGGATATAGCCAAAACAGACAATCCAGTACAAGACGCATTTAGCCAACAGATATTTACAGATTGGGCGCGGCAACTCGGGTTCTCCTTGGATACGGCGAGAACTATACAGGCTATCAGTAAACAGATGGAAGCTCACAAGGACTGGGCCACGCCGAAGGACGAGGACGAGACGGAGTCCTTGGCGCAACAAGCGCAGGATCAGATTAAGTTGACTGGAGACTGGAACAAGGTGCTCACCAAGGCATGGGGTGACCTCCAGCAGGCTTTCCGGCCCCTGATGCCCTATGTCAGCCAATTCACAGGCTGGCTGATGTCTCTCAGCAAGTGTTTAAGCGATCTTTCAGAGGGAACCAAAAACGCTATCAAGTGGGTGGCAGGACTCACTGCTCTCATTGTTGGGGTGGGGGGCCTCGTGGCCTTCGGGGTGGTGGTTAAAAATCTTACCACAGCCATTATAGGGATTGCGCGCATAATCCCTCTCATCCTGGCAGGGTTAAGGGGTGGCTTAGTCGGCGGGGCTGTGGACCGTGTAGCGGGTGGCGTAGCGGGTGGCGTAGGCCGGGGCATTGTCCTGAATACTACAGGAGGTCTGCTAGACCAGATTGGAAAACCCCTCATGACCAGCGCAGGGAAGTCTCTCCCAGTAGTAATAGCCGACGCCGTGTATAACGGATTTTTGGGCGTTAACTGGACCAGCGTGGGTAAGCTTCTCGGTGGCGTGGGGGCTGTTGCGGCCGTGGGGGTTCTCTCCTACGAACTGGGTACCCTGATAGACCAGAAACTAGGTATCAGCGACAAGGTGGCAAAAGCCTATAAGGATGACACCGACACTCTGGGGATGGGAGAAACGGACCTCACTTCAAGGCAGTCAGGTACCAACGTGTATGCGGCTCAGAAGCAACTTGCAGAAAGATTTTTCAGTTCAGACAACCTCACTGTAAACTCGGGCAAGGAGTGGCTGCAAGGACAGGAGACGGGGCTAAAGTACACAAATCCGGAGGCTGTACGTGCCATCCACGACATGGAGGCTCGCACCTTGGAGAAGCAGCTTGAGGACCTGAAGGCACGGGAGGAAGCTTCCAGTGGAGAGCAGAGGAAAGCGCTTGAGAAAAAGGTGGAAGTTATGGTGGAGCTCCTGAAGGTGGCGAACCAACTCAAGACCGAGCATCTCAACGTGGACAAGAAGGACATTTCCAACAGCGAACGGGAGAAGTTTGCAGCCCGCACCCGGGAGGAGCACATGGCGTTCATCTCCCGCAGTTACAAAGCAGCATCGTCTGGTGAAGATATTGCTTCCTGGAATGGTGGAGCCTTCTCAGGAGCCTAACCCATGCCTTCCAACACACCCTACGAACGTCCTATCGGAGTGTACGCCTCCTTGGCTACGCTCATTGACCAAGTTCCTGGAAGCGATGGGTCAGCGGGCTACGGCACGGAGAACTCTGGGCAGATTGTCATCAACTTTCCCTGCATGCCTGAAACCCTGGAACTGGCTCGCCAAGCCACTTACAGTTCCATAAGTGCAATGCCCATACCGGATGGTTTTCATGTGTACCACCACACGGACCCTCTGAGGATTCCTCTTCGCTTTAGCCTGTCTGCCCGTGATGATGACTACTGCGGTCCCGATGGTCCCTATGCTCTGCTGGCGATAGCCGCACGGTTGCATGCCTTGGTAATGCCCGTGCCCAATGCGAGCACATCGAACAATGGATCAACGGCTCAGGCGTCTGCTGCCACGGCAAATTCCAGTGAGCCCTCCCTGCTGGGGTTCAAAGGAACTGGGGGCGGCTCTTCGGCGTATCAGATTTCCCCTGACAGTTTATCAAACGTATTTTTCCCTCCTGCATGCATCTTGGTTGTGTGCATGGCGACAGGTGTAAACAACAAGCCAGGCATGGGAATAAATTGCCGTGGTTTTGTAGAGCGCGTGAATGTAACCTTCCGCGGTCCTTGGCTCCAGGGCTCCTTAGGAGCAGGGGAGAAAAACCTCCGCAATCTGCCCAGTTTCGCAGACTACGACTTCACCTTTGTCCACCAGCCGGGGTACACGAACAACATCAACGCAGGTTACAATGTGCCCACAACCACGGCGTTGGACATATTCAATCGCTTCTACAAGGAGGGTCCTGTAAACAACGCAAACATCAGGTATGCAGACCTTACGGGAAATGTGGTAGGAGGTCCTCCTGTGGGACAAACCTACGCACAAAAGCCGCCCGTTGCTCTTCAGCCAATAAATTTTGGTGCGATAAGGTGATCAAAGTAATGTTTAACTAGTTCACTAGGATAAACTTAAATTTCACCTTCGATTTGAGCATTTACTTTTCATGAACCAGTGATTCTATCAGCACCGTCACACATGAAGTATCAACCAACATCACTCCGGTTACCGTTTACGGCGCTCGTCGCCATTGGCGATAGCCGTAATCAGGGGACCAAAGAGGGCGCACCTCTCAACTGACGCGATACTTTCCTCGCACACTTTGAGACCCGCCCTCCAAAAGAAGGCGGGTTTTCTTTTGAGTAGTTAGGTTTCATTGAGTTCTTTTCACACACTTTCCAATTTCAAGGGACTTCAAGTCCTCGGGGTAAAAGGCACCCTGCGCAAGCGCAAAAGCTCTAAAATGGCCACCTCGACCTTAACCACCGAGTTTTGTGGGCACCCAATACCAGGAAGGCTTTAAGCCGTGCCTGTGAAGGACGAAGAGAGGTGCACAACGTTTGCTGGGGGTGACCCCGGCATAGCTCACCGTGAGAGCGATAATCACGGAGCGTCGTAGGAAGCTTACCTACGAACTCCTTGCGTGGAGTATAAAAACGTGTTCAACCAATCCTGTGAGCGGGTACAGCTTAAAGCTGTGGCGCTCCTTCCAATGTTTGCCACTACGCCAGTCTGCGGACTGGCTCTGTCGTAAACAACGGGAGTCAAAGCACGGTTGGTTTCACACTGGGCGAGCGAGTCTCCCCCAGTGTCACTTTCAAGGCCTCATCGTCTAGGACTCAGGACACCGCCCTTTCACGGCGTTTACACGGGTGGGAATCCCGTTGGGGCCTCCATCTTGCCAACTAGAGAGTTCTTGCCAACTATCTGACTAGTTAAAGCATGAAAATACCTACGCGGGGACACGGTTTTGAACGCTATAAAGAAGAAATTGCCTCCAAGAAATGGGGTATGCTCACACCAATAAAATTCATGGGTCACGACCCAAAGTCCCGGCGCACTCGCTGGCTTTGCAGATGTGAGTGCGGTAAGGAGAGGGTATACAGGTCCGATTGTTTACGTGCCGGTAGGTCAACTAGCTGCGGCTGCATACGTACTATGGGTTCTGGGAGTGAGAGTCACGCTTGGATAGGGCACGAACAAATTTCTGGCACACGCTGGCACCGTATGATGCGCGATGCTGAGAAACGAGACCTTGAGTTTGCCCTGACAATTGAGTTTATTTGGGACCTCTTTGAAAAGCAGGGTAGGCGATGCGCCATATCCGGTTTACCTATAGAGTTTTCACGGATTACTAAGGGTTCTGCGGCCACCGCTTCGCTAGACCGAAAAGATTCTTCTCTCGGGTATACGCCTGAGAATGTCTGGTGGGTTCACAAGAATATAAACTTTATGAAGGGGGCTCTACCCTTGGATAAATTCATCAAATTTTGTAAAGCAGTATGCGATCATGGTGTTCAACAGCAGCACACGGCGTTGCCAACGCTGTAGTCCGGATGCAACTTCCGGTGGTCGCACCATTTTCGGCGGTTTAGCCAAGTAGTAAGGCCGTGGCTTGCAAATTCTCCTAGCGCACCATTTCGCACTGATCCATAGTAGTTAGTTAACTATGGCGCATTCAAAAGAAGTAATTGAGCAGTTTAAGGTTCTACGAGAGAAGGGTCATTCTGCCGATCAAATTGCCCTCGTTATGGGCGTTCCAAAGAGAACGATCATCTGTTGGGTCAACAAATTTGGGTATTCGTGGCCAAAAGGATTCGTGACCAAGGACAGGCATGCAATGATGGTCAAAAACATACGAACTGCGCAACAGACCCGCCAGAAACACTACACCCAACTTAGAGAAACTCAGTTTAAGCTAGGCCTAGAATCAAAACTGTCTCTGAGAGATGCCTTATGCGCAGGACTTTACTGGGGAGAAGGGGCCAAGTATAGGCGTTCGTGGGGGTTTTCAAATTCAGATCGAGTAGCCGTAAGGGAAATGATACTGTGGGCTGGCAGGTTTGGGCACGGGGCTGAAAATTTTATCGCAGCCATACATATACATCCAGAGGATACTGTCACCGATGATGATGTATGCGATTACTGGAAATGGTGCGGGATAGAGAAAGAAAAGATTCGCATCTATCGGTTCAGAAGCAAGTCCTCCTCTAAAAAGACAAAACGTAAAATCCCCTTCGGTACATGTGCTCTGGCGTTGAAAGGGGCACGATCTGGGTTGTTTGAGTTTTATGCTGGGCAGCTTTCACAAATTTGTAGCGCGTTGGGAGAAAAGTGATCCATCCGGTTGCAACCCGGCTTAAACCCGAGCATTACGGGTACGCGCTTCCACTCTCGGGGGCGTAGCTCAACTAGAAGAGCACCTGCTTTGCAAGCAGGGGGTTGCCGGGGCAGGTCCGGTCGCTTCCACCACTTTGGGGGTTGGGACTGCCTAGCGTGGTCACCTCATTCGCAATGAGGACATCAGGTGGATGCGACTTCCACAATCTCCACCATTTTGAGAGAGCTAAAACCGTGGGTTGCCGGGTAGGACGACAGGCAACATTTGGCCCGACATTCCGTGGAGTGACCCCTGTCGGGGAATAACTGGTCACCTTGATCCTACCAACCACCCACGGTTTTAGCTCTTTCATACCTGGAATCAGAAACGAGTGTTCTTAAGCTTAGAGCCAGTAAAGTGCTGGTTTGAAGTAGAAGCGAAAGGAACATTACCATGTCAGCTAAGAAATCAGTGTCCCTCATTGCGGGTCTTGAAGACCCCGAGGCAGTCAAAAGACTCACGGAGGCACAAGCCCTCCTCGAAAAGCACTTCCATCTAACGGGAGTCGAAGAATCAGAAGGGTTGGCTCAGTTCCTTGTGGAACAGATCATCAAGTGTGGAGCCACCACCGCCCAGCATCTGGCGTCACTCTCGTACGAGGAAATTGAACGGGCGTACACTCAGGCACGGACCTTCAAGTTCAAGAAGCCCGAGACATCCGTGGTTGCACCCATCTTCCTGAACAAGGACATCGCCCGCATCTTCAGGGCAGGGTTGCCTGCCGCCCCTGAGGCTGTGGGTAAGAAGAAAGCCTACACGATGACCGAGGAAGAGTTGGTTGTCGCATACACACCAGGCACAACTACCCCTGTCAGTGAACGTCTGCGTGACATCAGCAGGGGCAAGCCCTTCGTCATCTTCAACGAGGGGGGTGGTGTCATGGTTACCCCCACCCTTGACCTCCTGAAGGAACTTCAGAAGGGGCATGAGGCTCGGAAAGCCTACCAGTATGGTCAACAGGTGTACACCCCCTACCCTGTGGGGCAGATGCCACCTGAGTTGGCAGATGAGAACCCTCTTTACCCCGGCAACCCCCTTCGACCGGACGGCACCTGCGACCAGACCAACAGGAGTTGGGCAAGTGTTCCCCTTGAACTTCGGCAGTTCTGCCGCATCGCTTGGGGCGGCAAGATTACCAGCATCAACGAGGCTCACACCATCCTTGACCGGGTGATGTCGTCCCTCAGCAGTCCTGCGGACAAGCAACTGGGCATGCTGATGACCTACTCTGTCACGGGCGGTGCTGAGTTCTGTGCAGCCAGGACCACAGGATGCCTGCCCAAGCTTCGGGTACCCATTCGGACAGCCAGTTCATCGTCATTCACAATCTCAGGGAGGAAAGTATAATGAAAACCAGCAAGACCCACGGCATATTCATCTTGGACAAGAGCGGCAGCATGGATGACGAGCCCCGTTATCCCAACCGTCGTCAGGATGTCGTCAAAGCCTTCAACGAACAGGTCCAGCAACTTAGGATTCTCAGCGACTCTGAGCCTACGTTTGCGAGCCTCATCACCTTCAACGGCGATGTTTTCGAGGTGAAGTGGAGGGAGGACGTGAAGACGTTCCCCGAAGCCACCCGCGATGACTATCGCCCTTGTGGAAGTACGGCTCTCTTCGACGCCATGGGCTATACGCTCAGCAGGGTGCTGAAGGAAGACGATGGCGACACCAGCTATCTCATCATCATCCAGTCGGACGGTGGTAACAACGCCAGTGTCCAGTTCAAACCCTCTGCGGTCCAAGAACTCGTCAAGAGTTGCCAGTCCACGGGGCGGTACACGATCGTGTACATCGGTTGTGAGGAGAGTGTCATCCGCCAAGTGGCTAATGACACAGGCATTCCTCTCAGCAACATGGCTTCGATGAACACTTCCAATGCCTTCGGATACGCTACAGCATCAGCTGGAATCAGCACGAGGGTGATGGATTACTCCATGTCGAAGTCGATGGACCCTGAGTTCTCTGGCACCATGAACTTCTGCTCGGCTGAAGCTGGCAAGGTTGCCAATCTCTCAGAGGAAAGCCCCGCTCCGGGGGCTACCCTTGGCACGCCCACTATCAACTGGAGTGGAGGTGCGGCGGGTAATGTGGGCACGCTGAACACGCCCTTCGTCATCACAGGTAGCAACCTAGCAGGTACTGCCACAGTGTCCTCGGGGGGCACTTACATCACCAGCGGGTTGCTCAGTGGAGGCACCAGTGTTACGTGGCCTTCAGAGCCGCCGAAGAAATAGCTTCCGTCCAAGGGATTTGATGTATCGCTGCCAGCACCGGCCAACCCGGTGCTGGCTACTATTTTGGGCCTGTTAAGATTCTATCTCTACCGAATCTGCTCGCCTGCAAGCAAGGATCGACTGCTCCTCAAAAGGGTCAAAACATAAATGCTATCACTACTGATAACATCCCTGACTTCGCGCCTTCCGTGGCCGAGGCTGACGAGATTCTCGCCAGCTTTGGTTATGTGGACGTGGAGGCAGTTGCTCTGGCTTGATCTAACGATTGATCCAGGACAGGTGGCTTTGTGAACGCCATCTAACCAAGTTCACTGCGGGTACTGGGCGCTCTTCCCAATTCCTAAGACCAAGGAGCTAAGCTGCGGGATCGGCTGTTGCTAGCCCCACCTGTGGATGAAAACCAAAGAAGCGACTAGGCTTGTAGACGGCGACTGGAAAAGTAGAGAGACCCGGATTGCAATATCCGGCAGGTCCACCAATTGGACTAAGCGCCTGAGGTCTTCACCCCGGGGTGGAGCACGAACTGCTCCGTCAGCCGTCCGCTACTTCGTAGCCAGTTGAGCGATAAACTGGATAGGTTCCGCAGGTACACCGGTTCGGTAATGCGAACAAACCCTGCCACTTTGGGGGTCGGGATTGCATAGCGTGATCGCCACGATGGCATCGTGGATTCAGGCCGGGGCGGTACCGGCGACCTCCACCATTTCGGGCTTCCTTGCTCCTGCACAAAGGAAAGTAAATCCAGCGGTAACCACTCCGCTTGCAGGTCCAAAAAGAGAAGGGCGTGTTCCTACGGGAACGCTCCGAGGCAGTGAGAGTCTGCCGAAGTCCACCAATTTGCCGCTGCTGAAATGGAGGGGTCATGGCGTTATGCCCAACACCCCTTACAGTGTAGGGTGCGGCATAATTTCCCGGTGAGAAATCATCGGCATGCGCCGGGGTCCTTGACGGATAGGGGCACAGGGCAACCTGTGCCCCGCTCAATTTGCCTCAGAAGTGTTGATAGATACATGTGAGTTTTCCAAACTTGAGTACGGGGAGCATTACCCCGCTGGGGCTCCATTCTCCGTTCCTTCGCCAGACGAAAGTGTAGTGCAGGCGTAGTCACTCCCAACCCCTAAAGCAGGCCATAGGCCGAGTGCGGGCAAACAGTTGGGTGAGCATTACAGCGGAGAGTCTTTGTAGGTATGCAAGTGCTCGTGTAGGATCATAACCTGACGTAGAGGTGGTCACGTACCTCGCCTACACCCACCATCGCCAGTAAGGCAGCCCAATAGGTTGTGTAGTTGGCTAGGCGCAAGACTGTCGCCTGTAAAAGGGTGAGAATCCCAACGGTCCCCTTTCCGAGAGCGGTGCAGGTGTGAGGCACGCTAGTCTGTAAAACTAGTCCCTTTATGGGTAGATGGGTGCGAATCCCATATCTCGGACCATCTTCGAGGTTACACAAGCGGTGGGAGTCCGCGCCAAAATAATCACATGGGGAGGGCGCTCTCCCCTTTCCTCCTGTAACTCAATTTCCTCCTGTAACTCAATTAGTAGAGTAGTCCTCCAACCATTTCCGCTCGTAGTTTAGCAGCTAAAACCCGTGCTTGATAGGCGCGTTACCGTAGGTGCGAGTCCTACCGGGCGGACCATTTGCACTGACAGTAGTTAGATTATCATTCTATGATAATATGAGCCCAAAATCCTTCCCCAACTACAGTAAACAATACGCCGTCCTAAAGGCATGGAGAGTCAAAAAACATAATCAAATGGTTGAGTTGTTTGGAGCCAAATGCTGCATCTGCGGTTACAACAGAACGAGAGTTACATTTGATTTCCACCATGTTGATCCCGGCACAAAAGAAAAAACTGTATCCAGCTACTTGACGAACCCTTGTGGTCTCAAAAAACTCGTGGTGGAACTTTCTCGGTGTGTCATGGTGTGTGCGAATTGCCATCGGGAAACACATGCGGGTTTAAGCACCATACCTGCTGACGCTATACGTGTCACTTCCGCGCAGGCGTATGCGGCTCTTAAGTATGATGACCCAAAACCTATTTTACCCTGCTCTTATTGCGGTAAACCCGCTGTAAATAAACGACAGTACTGTTCGGCTGAGTGCTATCAGCTTCACGCTGGAAGACGCTATGAAGTGCCTGAGGCAGCCGAACTTTCGGGTAAATGCCTTACCGAGGTAACGAGGCAATTTAATGTGCATCACAAGACTGTTAAGAAGTGGCTCAAACTGAGGAATTTAAGTTTAGTAAGCCAGAAAGGTACAAATGGATTTGCTAAAATGATAAACGGAATTTTGCAGTGAGATTTGGAATCCCCGATCCTCATAAGTCATTCGTGTTCGATTCACGACGCTGCATCCACTTTGGGGTATACGGACGTGGCTCGACAAGTAAGGCGACGGTCTCCAAAACCGTTCCATGCAGGCGCAATACCTGCCGTCCGTGCCATTTTAGTGACTACGCGGTGTCTTGCACATCCAACGTCACTGATAGGGAAACTGAGCGGCTATCTATAGACGCAGAGGACGCGGCTGCAAAACACGCGGAGGTTCGGGGATGTAGCGCACCCCGGCGTTTGGTTTCCTGTCACTTTGCAGGGTGGGGGAGTTTGGCCGTCCCCGTCAGCCTCATAAGCTGGAGATCACAGGTTCAAATCCTGTCCCCGCACCCATTTGGGAAGGTGCAGGCGCACGAGGGTCCATGGCCCACAGGCTCTGCCGAAATCCTGGGTTCGAGTCCCAGCTTCCCTCCAATCTGAGTGGCGTTAGGTTACGGATACTTCTTACCATTAATGAGACCGCCCGCAAGGGCATACCCGTTGCCGCCTGTTCCCTCGGAAATTTTATGGACTCGTAGCTCAGCCCAGTAGAGCAGGAGACTGAAAATCTCCGTGTCGCAGGAGCGAAGCCTGCCGTGTCCACCATTTCGGAGTGTAGCCTAGAAGTCAGGCACCTGGTTTGGGACCAGGATCACGGGAGTGCGAATCTCTTCGCTCCGACCATTTTGCGAGTCTAGTGTAACGGTTAGCACGGAAAAATACCTGTATCGCCTGTTCTCGGGGCAACCCGTAGTGATTGATCTGGGTTACTTCTTCAACACAAGACCAGAGAGGGTTCGACTCCTTCGACTCGCACCAATTAAATCGGGCTGCAAAACGTAGAGCCTGAGCCAGCACAGGCTGTGTAAGGATTGTGCCTGAGTCCATACGGACGGTCCTCAACACCATTTACGGGGGAGTAGCCCAGCAACAGAGCACTCAAAGTTGTTAAACTCAGGACTGTGGTAACTGGTGCACCAGAGTACACAGTTTCTTTGAGAGGTGTTCGGGTGTAATTCCCGTTCTCCCCCAGCCTTTGCAAGGTTAGCTCAGTGGTAGAGCAGCAGTAAAACAAAGCCGCCCGTGTCGTTTAATCTCGGGGAAACCCGTAGCGTAGATGTGGGATACTTCATCACAAACTGCGGGCCGGTGGTTCGACTCCATCACCTTGCACCAATCTGGAGGAGAGGGCGGGTGTCCCGTGCTTGTGATAAGGCGGTTCGAGTCCGTCTCGGAAGGGTTCGATTCCCAACTGATGGGTTAGCACAGGCAGCCTCCGTTAATTTTGGTGCGTTAACTCAGTCCAGTAGAGTAACAGCTTGTCAAGCTGGAGGCCACGGGAGCGAAGCCCGTACGCACCGCCATTTACCCAGGAGTGCGAATGAAGCGCATCTTAAGATAAGGAAGTCAGCCTGCCAGACCACTGATGCCAAATAAGACGTGGCTAATCTGCGAGATAATTGGTGGAAGGCTTACGCCGCAAGTCGTGGGCTGGTGAGAGTGCCCGGCCGTCTTGAGCCGTCGAAAGGTAAGTAGGATAAGGTGGGGCTGCTACCTTACGCTGAAGGCCCCCGTCTGGGTAAAAA
>Ga0302320_10014141_pt1 | contig 16542 bp, 11 predicted proteins | sample Bog_T0_3_FD_202130 | JGI IMG/M metagenome (GOLD analysis project Ga0302320, IMG submission 202130) | Peat permafrost microbial communities from Stordalen Mire near Abisko, Sweden - Bog_T0_3 | ecosystem: Environmental > Terrestrial > Soil > Wetlands > Peat | place: Sweden: Abisko, Stordalen Mire... | reverse complement strand
ACCTGGGTCTGGGATCATCAACCGGGTGGGACAAATTCCAGGCCTGCTGGCCGTGCGGAACACCCAAGGTGGCCAAGGGCGATGATTCCCCTGGAGCGTCCTTTCGGTCATGATATTTACAAGGTGCCGGGAATAGTCCTTGCATCTTGAATCTTGACCGGCGGCGGTGGCGGTTAGGTAACGGGTCAGCCCATCGTTCAAGGGAATGTCCGTCGGGGCTCCCTGCGAATCCCTGCGGAAATTGGAGGAAGCCCATGACCGGCACTTCAGCGCCTTGGCCCCTGGGGCCCCAGGCCCCGGTTTTCTTTCAGGGATGGCATCCGTTCCACACGGACACCCTTGCGGCTGGTTTCGCCGGGGCTGGCGGAGTGGGAGTGATCCGGGTGCCGGCCTTTCCGGACATGGAGAGCATCTCCCGGCGGATCCATGAGCTCTGCCAGCAGCGCAAAGGCCATGTGGCCCTTGATCTCCGGGGCGTGCTGGGGGAATTCTCCGCCCGCCTGGACAGCGCCGCCCACAATCTGGCGTCCTACCTGATCCATGAATCGGACCTGCTCCCTGAGCGGCTGGAGGCCATCCGGGCCTGGGGCCTGCCCCGGCTGGTGGTGGTTCGGGACGGGGAAGAGGCCGCCGCGGCCCAGAGCAACGGCGCCTCCGCCCTCCTGGCCGCGGAAGGCGAGGGCCTGGCGGATCGGCTCATGCGGATGATCAAGGCCAGTTCCCTGCCGTGCTTCGCCCCGGTGGCGGGGGATGCCGAGGAAGGGCGCGAGCTTCTGGCCCGGGGCGCCTCGGGGCTTCAGCTGAGGTCGCCGTCCCTGCTCAGGGCCGGGGCCGCCGAATTCCTGGCCGGCTTCCGCAAGCGCCTGGCCGACGCCCTGGGGGGGACCGCCTTCGACAGCCTGGTGGAAACGCCGGCGCCGGCCCTGCCTTCCCTCAAAATCCGCAACCTGGACGTGCCCTATCCCATCATCCAGGGCGGCATGGGCATCGGCATCTCCTGGGATCGCCTGGCGGGAAACGCCGCCCGCAGCGGCTGCGTCGGCATCGTGTCCGCCATCGGCACCGGCTACCGCTATCCCGGACTGGCCAAGACCAGGGCCGGACGGCCCGACCAGCCGGAGAACCTGCAGAATACCGAGGCCCTGCAGCGCATCCTCAAGGACGCCCTGGCCATCGCCGGCGGCCGCGGTGCCGTGGGCGTCAATATCCTCTGCGCCATCAATGAATATGAGCGGGTGGTGCGGGAGTCCGTGGAGGGTGGCGCCCAGCTGATCATTTCCGGGGCCGGACTGCCCCTCGCCCTTCCCGAGTATGCCAAGGGTTCTGACGTCGCCCTGGTGCCCATCGTCTCCTCGGCCCGGGCGCTGAAGCTCATCTGCAAGACCTGGGAGCGGAAGTTCAACCGTCTGCCCGACGCGGTGGTGCTGGAGGGACCCGAATCCGGGGGCCACCAGGGTTTCTCCCTGGAACAGTGCACCGACCCCGCCTACTCCCTGGACGCCCTGCTGCCGTCGGTGGTCCAGGAGCGCGACCTGTGGGGCGACTTCCCGGTGATCGCCGCCGGGGGCGTGTGGGACCGGGGCGACATCGACCGGCTCATGGCCCATGGGGCCGGGGGCGTGCAGATGGGCACCCGGTTCATCGGCACCTTCGAATGCGATGCCCACCTGAATTTCAAGGAAGTGATCCTCCAGTCCAGCAAGGCCACCATCGCCCTGCACAGTTCACCGGTGGGCATGCCGGCCCGGGGCGTGATGACCGCCCTGCATCGCCGGATCGTCGAGGGCACCGCCCCGAAGATCCGCTGCATCAGCAACTGCGTTTCCCCCTGCGAGCATGGCAAGGGCGCGGTCAAGGTGGGCTACTGCATCGCCGACACCCTGGGCGACTCCCAGGGCGGGGACAAGGAGTCGGGGCTTTTCTTCACCGGCAGCAGCGGGTGGAAGCTGGACGACCTGATCCCGGTGCGGGACCTGGTGGGGGAGATCACCGAAGATTACGGCCTCACCCGGTTGGCGCCGGTCAGGGCCAGGAAGGGCCAGTAGCGCCGGATCAGTTATCGGCATACCTTTCGCGGTCGGGGACAGGATGCGTTTGGACCCATAGGACCTCAGAATTTCCAGACCAGGAGGCAGGCGTCCTTGCGGCCGGGTAGGGGAATTCTTCGCAGGGGCTCCTGGCCCGGCACGGTGAAGGTGTTGCTCACCAGCAGGCTGCCCGGCCGCATTTCCCGGACCGCCTTGGCCCAGAGTTCGGGCATGGGCGCCGGGGACAGGAAAGCGTAGACCACGTCATAGTCGCAGAGTTCCTCCCGCCAGAGGCTGCCCCAGCGGATGGCGCAGTTGGCGCGGCAGTCCAGGGTTCGCAGCCAGGCGGCGAAGCAGGTGAGGGGCGAGGCCTCCACCCCCTGGAACCTGGATTCGGGGCGCTGCCGGGCCAGGAAGGCCAGGGGCCCGCCCAGGCCGGCGCCCAGGTCGACGAAACGGGCGGGGTTGGGCGGCAACAGGCCAAGCAGCGCTTCCCAGGCGGCCCGGTTGGAGTTGTACAGGGGCACCCGGGTGAAGATGCCGCCGCCGTAGACCAGCAGCAGGCCCAGCAGGGCCGCCGGCCAGAGCCAGCCCGGGGCGGGGTGGCGCAGCAGCGTCACCACCACCCAGGGGAAACCCAGCAGGAACGGGATCCAGTTCCGGGACAGCTTCAGGCCCTGGCCCATGCCCACCGCGAGAGTCCCCACCAGCAGGATCACCCCGGTCCCATGGATGGCCCGGGGCATCAGCGCGGCCCGCACCACCAGGGCGAGGAAGCCGAAGGCCGCGGCCTGGGCCAGGAAGGCGCGGAAGATGGGGGGCCATGAACGCATCGAATCAGTATAGGGGAGCTTGGGCCTTTCCCTGGGCGCTATCCGTGGCCCGGGGGGGGTGGCCGGGTCCCTGGCCGGGGCTTGGAAAAGGGGGGACAGAAATAGCGCCATGGCCGGGTTGCTGAGTCATGAAAATTAATTAATATATAATTTATATTAAAGGAGCCCCCATGCTGGCGCAGCTTCGGCGTCCCGTCCTTTCCCTGGCCTTGACCCTGCTCACCGGTTCGGTGCTGGGCGCCGCGGAATTTACCCTGGGTCTTCAGCTTTCAGCGGGCGCTCCGCTGAGCGACCTGAAGGATCTGGTGGACAACACGGGCGGGGCCGATGTGAAAATCTACGAATGGGTGAACCTGGGGCAGGGGCATGTGATTCGCCCCCAGTTCGACACGCTGGCCTTCGCGGGCAGGCCCCAATCCATTTCCACCCCGGTGGGGACCGTGAACCTCCAAGGACAGACCAAGATTACCGTAAGCATGGTATCCGTGGGCGCCGACTATATGTATTTCATCGGAGGTGACTCCAATGAGCCCAGCCCCTACGTCGGGGGTGGCATCGGCATCAGTCGCAACCGGATCGAGGCGAGTGGGCCCGGCGTGATCGGGGACGCCAGGGAGACCAAGGCCGAATTCTCCCTGGTCGCGGGCTACCAGTTCGACCGCCACTGGAACGTGGAAGTGAGCTTCCGCACCACGAAGTGGGGCAACCGCGCAATCGCCCTGGGGCAGCCGGTCGGCCTGAACTACTCGCTGCCGACGATCCTGGTGGGCGGCGGCTACCGGTTCTGACCGGCGTACACGGCGACAGGCCCGGCAGAATGCCGGGCCTGTCGCCGTAAGGACTACCGACCGGCTAGGCCAGCGCGTTGACCTTGAGGGTCAACCGGCTCTTATAGCGGTTGGCGGCGTTCTTGTGCAGCACGCCCTTGCGGCAGGCCTTGTCCACGACACCGAGGGTGGTGGGCAGCAGGGTGGCGGCTTCCGCCTTCTTGCCGGTCGCCACAGCCACCAGGAACTTCTTGAGGGCGGTCTTCAGCGTGGACCGGTTGGCGCGGTTACGCAGACGAGCCTCCACATCATGGGCGGCTTTCTTGACGGCTGACTTATGATTGGCCATGAATCCTATCTCCTGCCCCTAGGGCTTCCGAACACAGTTTGGTTCACCCCTTGAGGCGAACAATCATTCTATCCCAGGGAAGGCAAGGTTCAAGGGGAAAGAGTGCATGAAACGCAAAAGTTGGGTCTTCCCGTCCGGGCCTGCTTCCTTCATGCTGGTTGGAGGCCCCTGGCTTCCAGATCAAGGATTGTCATGGAGCGTTTAAGAAATTCATTCAGGCAGGCTTTGGCGGAAGCTCTGCCGGGCCAGGAGATCACCCTGGAGCGGCCCCGTTCCGGGGATCTGGGCGATCTCGCCTTTCCCTGTTTCCGGGTGGCCAAGGCCTTAGGCCAGAACCCCCAGCAGTTGGCCAAGGACTTGGCCGGCAAGGTCACCCTGCCGGGGGCGCAACTGGCCGCCGCCGGGCCCTACCTCAACCTGAAGCTGGAACCGGCGGAGCGGGCCCGGATCATGCTCGAGGCCCTGCTGGGGACCGTGCCCTACGGCTCAGCCGCGCCCCACGGGGAAACGGTGCTGGTGGAATACAGCTCGCCCAACATCGCCAAGCTATTCACCATCGGCCACTTGCGCTCCACCATGATCGGCCACTCCCTGGCCCAGGTGAACCGCTACCTCGGTTGCAAGGTCATGCGGCTCAATCATCTGGGCGACTGGGGTACCCAGTTCGGCACCATGCTGGCGGCGTACAAGGCCTGGGCCGAAACCGAAAATCCCAAGCTGGAGCAGGATTTCCCCTGGGCCGAGGAGATTCCGGAAAAGCTGCGCTCCCCCCTCTACCGGCTGTTCCAGTTGTATGTGCGGTTCCACGGGGCGGAGGAGGCGGATCCCGCTCTGCACGACGAGGCCAAGGCCTGGTTCGTGCGCCTGGAGGACGGGGATCCGGAGGCCACCCGGCTCTGGTCCTGGTTCCGCCAGATCAGCATCCTGGAATTCCTGCGCATCTATGAGCGCCTGGGGGTGGCCTTCGATTCCCTGGACATGGGCGAGGCCTTCTACCAGGACCAGCTCAAGCCCACCCTCGATCTGCTTGAAAGTTCCGGCCTGCTCATCGAGGGCGACGGCGGGGCCCGGATCATCGACCTGGAGGATGTGGGCATCCAGACCCCCTGCCTGGTGCAGAAGGGCGACGGCAGCAGCATCTACGCCACCCGGGACATCGCTGCGGCCCTGTTCCGGCGCAAGACCTGGAACTTCGACCGCTGCATCTATGTGGTGGGGGCGGACCAGATCCTGCACTTCAAGCAGCTGTTCGCGGTGATGGAGAAGCTGGATCCCTGGTACCGGGGCCGCATGCTGCACACCCCGTTCGGGATGGTCTCGCTGCCCGAAGGCAAGATGTCCACCCGCAAGGGCAACGTCATCTTCCTGGAGGACGTGCTGGACGAGGCGGTGGTGCGGGTCCTGGACATCATCGAGCAGAAGAACCCGGAACTGCCTGACAAAGAGGCCGTGGCCGAAATGCTGGGCCTGGGCGCGGTGGTGTTCTTCAACGCCCTCAACGACCGGGTCAAGCCGATCACCTTCACCTGGGACCGGGTCATCGCCCTGGACGGGGACACCGGGCCATACGTGCAGTACGCGTACGCCCGCATCCTTTCGGTGCTGCGCAAGGCCGGGGGTCACTGGGCCGACCTGGCCCGGCCCACCCAAGCCACCGGACCTGATTCGGCGGTGGTGCCCTTTCCGGACCTGCAGCCGCCGGCGGACCTGGCTGGCCTGGAGCAGGGGCCGGCCCAGGCGCTGCTGTTCGAACTGGCCGGCCTGCCCGAGGCCTACCGGGCCATGCAGCGGGAGAACATGGGCACCGCCCTGGCGCGGCAGCTGCTCGCCATCGCCAAGGCCTTTTCCAGTTTCTATTCCAATTGCCCCATCCTGTGGCCGGAGAACACCGAAGCCGTGCGCAACGCGCGGCTGGCCCTCTGTGTGGCTACCGCGAGGGCCTTGCGCCAGGGGCTCTTCATCATGGGCATCCAGGCGCCCGAGGAAATGTAATCGCAGACCGATCGATCGGACTTTCAAGCAAGGCAATGGCTAGTGGCCGGGGGAGATGATATGACCAAGTGGGTTTTCGTGACAGGTGGAGTGCTTTCGAGCCTCGGCAAGGGCATCGCGGCGGCATCCCTGGGGGCGCTGCTGGAAGCCCGAGGCCTCAAGGTGACCCTCATGAAGATGGATCCCTACCTCAATGTCGATCCCGGCACCATGAGTCCATTCCAGCACGGCGAAGTGTTCGTCACCGATGACGGCGCCGAGACCGATCTGGATCTGGGCCACTACGAACGCTTCACTTCAGTCCCCACCACCCGCAACCACACCATCACCACCGGCCGGATCTACAACACGGTGATCCAGAAGGAACGCCGGGGCGACTACCTGGGCAAGACCGTGCAGGTCATTCCCCACATCACCGACGAGATCAAGGGCACCATGAAGAAGGTGGCCAAGGATGTGGACGTGGTGCTGGTGGAGATCGGCGGCACGGTCGGCGACATCGAGTCCCAGCCGTTCCTGGAGGCGATCCGGCAGTTCAAGCTGGAGGCCGGCCTGGGCAACGCCATCAACATGCACCTCACCTATGTGCCGTACATCAAGGCCGCCGGGGAGCTGAAATCCAAACCCACCCAGCACAGCGTCAAAGAGCTGAGGGCCCTGGGCATCCAGCCGGAAGTGCTGGTATGCCGCGCCGACCTGGACATCCCCACCGCGCTCAAGGACAAGATCGCCCTGTTCTGCTCGGTCACCCCCGACGCGGTGTTCAGCTGCCGGGACGCCAGCACCATCTACGAAGTTCCGATCAACCTGAACCTGGAGGGGCTGGACGCCAAGGTGGCCCAACTGCTGGGCCTGGGCGACCGCAAGCCCGACCTCACCCCTTGGCACGATCTGCTGCACCGGATCCACAACCCCAAGGGCAGCGTCCGCATCGCCATCGTCGGCAAGTATGTTGAATTCAAGGAAAGCTACAAGTCCCTGATCGAGGCCCTGCACCATGCCGGCTACGGCCTGGAAACCCAGGTGGACCTCAAGTGGATCGAAGGGGAGGCCCTGGAGCACGGCGACGCCGCCGCCATCCTCGGGGACTGCCATGGGATTCTGGTGCCGGGCGGGTTCGGGGTGCGTGGCACCCAGGGCATGATCAAGGCGATCCGCTACGCCAGGGAGAACCGGGTGCCGTTCTTCGGGATCTGCCTGGGTATGCAGATGGCCTCGGTGGAATTCGCCAGGGACGTGGCCGGCCTGGAAGGGGCCGATTCCACCGAGTTCGAGGACAACCCCAAGCACCGGGTGATCTTCAAGCTGCGGGAACTGGTGGACGTGGAGGAGTTGGGTGGAACCATGCGGCTGGGCGCCTACCCCTGCGTGCTCAGTCCCGGCAGCCAGGCGGCCAAGGCCTACAACAGCCTCACCATCAGCGAACGCCACCGCCACCGCTATGAGTTCAACCAGGCCGAGTTCCGCGCTCCCATGGAAGCCCAGGGCCTGTCCTTCACCGGCCTGAGCCCGGACGGCACCTTCGTGGAGATCATCGAGTTGGCCGACCACCCGTACTTCCTGGGCTGCCAGTTCCATCCTGAATTCAAGTCCAAGCCCCTGCAGCCGCACCCGCTGTTCACGGCCTTCGTCAAGGCCGGCGCCGAGCACCGGGGCTAGACTCCGGGCCCGGGCTTCGCCCGGGCCCGGAGTGGGGGTGTGGGGACCGAACGCATGCGTTCAGTCAGAGCGAGCGGGCGGTCCCCCCACGGAGATATCAGACATCCATCTTCTTGCTATAATAAGAAAATGAAATTTTTCGCGAGGTAAGCCCTTGTCCCAACCGGTCCCGAACATCGACAAACTCTGCATCGACACCGTGCGCTGCCTGGCCATGGACGCCGTCCAGAAGGCCAATAGCGGCCATCCGGGCACAGCCATGGCCCAGGCTCCCGCGGCCTACGTGCTCTGGACCCGGTTCTTGAAACATCACCCGGCCAATCCCAATTGGGCCGACCGGGACCGGTTCGTGCTCTCCTGCGGCCACGTGTCCATGCTGCTCTATTCCCTGCTGCACCTGGCCGGCTATGACCTGGCCCTGGACGAGCTCAAGCAGTTCCGCCAGTGGGGCTCCCGCACTCCGGGCCACCCGGAAAAGGGCCACACCCCCGGGGTGGAGACCACCACCGGTCCCCTGGGCCAGGGCATCGGCAACGCCATGGGCATGGCCATCGCCGAACGCTGGCTGGCGGAACGCTTCAACCGCCCGGGCTTCGAGGTGGTGAACCACCGCACCTACGCTTTCGCCGGGGACGGCGACATCATGGAAGGGGTGGCCCAGGAAGTGGGCAGCCTGGCCGGTCACCTGGCCCTGGAGAAGCTGGTGCTGCTCTACGACAGCAACCACATCACCATCGAGGGCAGCACCGAGCTGGCCTTCACCGAGGACGTGGGCAAGCGCTTCGACGCCTACGGCTGGCGCGTGCTGCGGGTAGCGGATGGCGAGGACCTGGTGGCGCTGGCCGCGGCCTACGAAGAGGCCGCCCGCCCCTGCGGCAAGCCCACCCTCATCGTCTGCCGGACCATCATCGGCTTCCCCGCCCCCAACAAGCAGAACACCGCCGCAGCCCACGGCTCTCCCCTGGGCGAGCCGGAGATCCGGGCCACCAAGGAGATCCTGGGCTGGGATCCCGACGCCAAGTTCCTGGTGCCCGCCGAGGCCCAGGCCGAATGGCGCAAGTGCGAGACCCGCGGCGCCGCCCAGGAAACCGCCTGGACCAAGCTGTTCGAGGCCTACCGCGCCGCCTATCCCGGGCCCGCGGCGGAATTCGAAGCCATGATGAAGGGGGAACTGGTGCCGGATTGGGAAAGCATCCTGCCCACCTTCAAGCCCGGCGACATGCTGGCCACCCGGGAAGCGGGCGGCAAGGCCATCAACGCCCTGGCCGCCAAGATCCCCAACCTCATCGGCGGCTCCGCCGACCTGAACCCCTCCACCAACACCCACCTCAAGGAGGGCGGTGAATACGAGCCCGCCCACAGCGGCAGCAACCTGCACTGGGGCATCCGGGAACATGCCATGGGCGCGGCCCTGAACGGCATGAGCGTCCATGGCGGGCTCCAGGTGTTCGGCTCGACCTTCTTCATCTTCAGCGACTACATGCGTCCCAGCGTCCGTCTGGCCGCGCTCATGGGCCAGCCGGTGAAGTATGTCTGGACCCACGATTCCATCGGCGTGGGCGAGGACGGCCCGACCCACCAGCCTGTGGAGCAGCTCATGTCGTTGCGCATGATCCCCAATATGACCATGATCCGTCCCGCCGACGGCAACGAGACGGTGGAAGCCTGGCGGCTGGCCATGAAGCACACCACGGGTCCGGTGGGCCTGGCCCTCACCCGGCAGAAGCTTCCCTGCCTGGATCCGGCCAAGACCAAGGGCGTCGCTCAGGGCGCCTACATTCTGGAAGAGGCCAGCGCCCCCGTCCGGGTCCTGCTGCTGGCCACCGGCAGCGAAGTGCACCTGGCCCTGGCCGCCCGCACCGTGCTGGAAGGGGAGGGCATCCCCACCCGGGTGGTGTCCATGCCCAGTTGGGAGATCTTCCAGGCCCAGTCCGCCGAGTACCGTCAGCAGGTGATTCCGGCCTCGGTGACGGCCAGGGTGTCCATCGAAGCCGGGGTCACCTTCGGTTGGCAGCGCTGGCTGGGCGATGGCGGAGCCGCCATCGGCCTGGACCACTTCGGCGCCTCGGGCCCGGCGGAAACCCTGTTCGAGCAGTTCGGGTTCACCGTCGAGAACGTGGTGAAGACCGCCAAAGGCCTGCTGGCCTAGGATAATGGACCATTGGTCGCGGTGGACCCGGGAGCCCCCGGGTCCACCGTTTCCTGTTTCCCGCGATAGACTGGATCTTTGACCATCGCCCGTGTTGGAGTCTGCATGCAACTCAGCCAGTACCGTCAAGCCCGCATCGAGAAGCTGCAGAAGCTCCAGGCCCTGGGCCTGGATGTCTGGCCGCGCAAGGCCGAACGCAGCCACGGCATCGTAGAGATCCTCAAGGCCAACGCCGAAGCGAGCAACGAACAGCTGGAGGCCGCCCCCCAGACCGTGAGCGTCATGGGCCGGGTGATCGCCATCCGCGAGATGGGCAAGAGTGTGTTCGCCCACATCACCGAGAACGGGGAGAAGCTCCAGGTCTATTTCCGCATGAACGACCTGGCCGAGCCGGGCTGGAGCGTGGTGAAGCTGCTCGATATCGGCGATTTCATCTCGGTCACGGGCCCGCTCATGCGCACCAAGATGGGCGAACTGAGCGTGCGCGCCGCGCGCATCCAGTTCCTCAGCAAGGCTCACCTGCCCCTGCCCGAGAAGTGGCACGGCCTGCAGGACAAGGAGACCCGCTACCGCCGGCGCTACCTGGACCTGGTGGCCAATCCCGACGTGATCAAGACCTTCCAGACCCGCTCCCGGATCATCACCGGGGTTCGCCGCTACATGGAGAACCTGGGCTTCCTGGAGGTGGAGACGCCGATGATGCAGCCCATCCCCGGCGGCGCCACCGCCAGGCCGTTCGTGACCCACCACAACGCCCTGGACATGGACCTCTACCTGAGGATCGCCCCGGAACTCTACCTGAAGCGCCTGATCGTGGGCGGCTTCGAGCGGGTGTTCGAGATCAACCGCAGCTTCCGCAACGAAGGGGTCTCGGTCCGGCACAACCCCGAGTTCACCATGATGGAGAGCTATGCCGCCGGCGACGACCTGCGGGACGTCATGGCCCTCACCGAGAACCTGTTCCAGGAAATCGCCCTGGCCTGTGGCGGCGTGGAACGGCCCTGGGGCGAGGACGCGGCGGGGCAGCCGCGGGTCATCAGCTACCGGGCCCCGTTCCGCCGGCTGGCCATGAAGGACGCCATCGCCGAATTCGGCGGGATCGAAAGGTCCCGGCTCGAGGATCCGGCCGAGATCATCAAGCTCGCCCGGGAGGTCCATGTGGAGGATGTGGACAAGAAGACCCCGGGCCTCCTGCTGGGCGACCTGTTCGAGCACCACGCCGAAACCAGCCTGATCCAGCCGACCTTCATCATCGACTATCCGGTGGAATTGAGCCCCCTCACCAAGGAACTGCCCGGGAACCCGGCCTTCGTGGACCGGTTCGAACTCTTCATCGGCGGCATGGAACTGGCCAACGCCTACTCCGAACTGAACGATCCGGTGGTCCAGCTGGAGCGGTTCCAGGCCCAGCTGGTGGAGCGGGAGGCCGGCAACGACGAGGCCATGCTGCTGGATATGGACTTCGTCAAGGCCCTGGAGCACGGCCTGCCGCCCACCGGCGGGCTGGGCGTGGGCCTGGACCGCATGGTCATGCTCATGACCAACAGCGCGAGCATAAGGGACGTGATCCTGTTCCCCCTCATGCGGCCGACGGTGAAGGGTGCCGAGGGCGCGGACGAGGACGAGGAAGAGGGCTAGCAGCCTGTCCATGTATTATTAGGCGCCGCTGCCATCAGCCCGAAGGGACGGCGCCCAGCTCCTACCCGAACCCCTGGATCGCCCCCCGGGCCTGGAAGTCGGCCAGCAGTTCGATCGCCTCGGACAGGTCCGATAGGCCCAGGTCCAGGGCGGCCTGGCCGATGCCGGTGCGCTGGGCGGCCAGGAGCAGCGCCGCCGTGGCCGGGGTCAGTTCCATCCATTGGGCCACCCCCCCGGCATCCCGGTAGGCGATCAGGTGCACGGTGCCGGGGGCGGGGATGGGCGCCTCCCGGCTCACCCGATGGACCTGGTAGCCATAGGTGACCAGCTGGGTGGGGGCCGCCAGCACCAGGCGGTCGCTCAATCTGGGGTGAGCTTGGCTGGGTTCCATGGGATCGCCGCCCGGATGGTGCGTCACCAGGCCGGAGAGCAGCTCGCAATGGACCAGCTGCAGCAGGAAGGGCCAGCGGTCCTGGCCCCAGCCGGTGGCCGCGAGCCAGCCCAGGAAGGCGGCCGGCAGGTCACGGTAGAACGGGCTCTGCATGGTCCGGCCGGCCAGGAACGCCGTCAGGCATTCGTCCCACAGCCCAGCCCCTTCCATCAGGGCCTGGGTGACGAAACAGGTGGTCTCCACCGGCTCGATCAGGTCGGACCGGACCATGTTCCGGTAGACCATGAGCCGGAGCCGGAACCGCAGGAAGGCGGACTGGTCGCCCCCGGCCAACCCATGGGCGGCGGCCAGGCCGGCGGGGTCCCGCTCCAGGGCGCCGGGGTCGGCCATGAGGGCGGCATCCACCAGGGTCCGTTGCAGGGCCAGGACCGATTCCTCACCCATGGCGCACCGGGACCGCCATCACGGCGTCGTAGGCCTCCTGGATGGCCGCCCTTTCCGCCAGCAGGGTTGCCAGGCAGGGGATGTCGTTGTCGCGTTCCAGCAGCACCGGCACCGGCCGGCCGATGCGGGGCAGCACCCACTGCATCAGTTCGATCACCGGGTCGATCACCGGCGCCCCGTGGCTGTCGAGGGTCAGGTCGCCCACCCGTTCGTGGCCGGCGATGTGCATCTGCACCACCCGGTCCAGGGGTACCCGGAGCAGCCAGTCCTTGGGCTCGAACCCGAAGTTGAGGGAATTGACATAGACGTTGTTGATGTCCAGCAGCCAGCCCACATCCGCCCCCTCCAGGATCTCGCCCAGGAACTCGGGCTCGGCCAGCTCCTTCTCCCCCAGTTCGGCGTAATAGGTGATGTTCTCCAGGATGAAGGGCACCGGCAGCCGGTCCTTGAGTTCCCGGACCCGGCGGATGGTGTGCCGGACCGAAGCCCGGGTCAGGGGCATGGGCAGGAGCTCGTGGGTGATGGTGCCGTCCACGGAACTGAAACAGAGGTGCTCCGAGTGCCAGGGACTGCCGGTGAAGGCGAGGAACCCGGCCAGCTGCTCCAGGTAGTCGTCGTCGAAGGGGTCGAATCCGCCCACGGAGAGGCTCAGGCCGTGGGTGACCACCGGATCCCGCTCCAGGATCCGGCAGACCTGGTCATGGTCCCGGCCGCCGTCCCCCATCACGTTCTCCGGTGCGATCTCCCAGAAAGGCACCCCGGGATTGTCCCGGGCCACCGCGGCGAAATGGGGGTGGCGGAGCCCGAGCCCGACGCCGGTGAAGGATTCGAGGTGAAGCCTGGGTGCCATGGTTGCCTCTCCGGGTGGACCTGCCGGACACGGAGCGATCTCCCCTCCGTCCGGAGGGGAGATCTACCCTCTACCTGTTCACGTGCCCGCATCTCCGGGATGCACAGGAGGGAACGGGCCAACCGCCCCCGCCGCCGCAACGCCGCCCGCCGCACCGGCGGCCGCCGCCTCCGCCTCCGCCGCAACGCAGGTGGGAAGTCGCTGTGGCCTGGGTATCGAGGGCTTTGGCCCCCAGGGTTGGGGTTCCGGCCACCAGGATGGAACCGGCTGCGAACAAGGTTGCAACGCCAACGAGCTTGCTGATCATGGTAGTTCTCCTTGCGGACGGGCCGCATGCGGGTCGCTGTGACCCGGCGTTATCACACCATCCCGGCGGGATGGACCTTGGGAATCGGGGACTGGGTTTGGGTCCATCGAGTAGGGTGCAGACGGGAATCGGGGCGTTACATGGGATTTTCTATAAAGGTAATGATTAATTGACATCCTCAACGGCGACTTTACAATTTCCCCCTGGGGCCGGGTGGATTCCTTTCGCGCGGCCCTGTTATGGAACCTGAAACGTCAGGTCCCGTTTCCCAGGTGGCACCCCAGCGACCACCGGGCCAGGGCCTCCACTTCCGGATACCATTTGACAGGGGGTCGCATGGCTGACAAGTCACTTCAGATCTATGGCAAACAGGTTGTATTCCACACGACCGGGACCCTATGCGGGGATGCCAAGGCGTTGGTGGCCAGTGATTTCTTCCTGGGCTTCCTGGGGTCCTTCCTGGATCACCTGAAGGCAACCGATCATCCGGTGCTGGAACTCATGGACCAGCAGGGCGACCGGGCCCTCACTCCGGCCCAGTGGCAGTCCCTGTTCGCCGCCATCAGCGAGCAGCCCCTGGAGGAAGCCGCCCTGCGCCTGCCCCATGCGGTGGACTTCCTCGCACCCCTGCGGCGCAAGGCGCTGCTGGAATTCCTCGAAGCGTTTTACAACTTCTGGCGTTCCTACGACCGCTACCTGGTGCTGTACGCCCAGGCCGGCCCCGAAGGGGCGGACCACCGGCCGTACCGGGGCTTCAACACCTCCATCGAATCCTTCACCCACCTGATCCGGGGCCTGTACCGCGACGTCTGGGAGAACATCACCGGCGACCACCCGCGCATCTACCGCCAGGTTCCCGCCGGCTGCAACGCCGGCATCATCGCCGCAGCCAAGGCCAGCCCAATGCCCCAGGACCTGCGGGAAGTGCTGGGCGGCATCCCCTTCATCCGGCAGATGTGGATCGATCCGCCGATGATCCTCGACCCGCCTTGCAACACCCGCACCGGCGTCTTCCAGGCGGTGGACACCAATCCGGTCCTGGGCCTGGCGCTCAACCCGAAGGAGTGGCTCTGCTATCCGGCCCAGGTCGGTCCGATGGTGGTCTTCATCTACTTCCACATGCAGTTCGTGGGCCTGGGCTGCGCCCTGGCCAACCTGTTCGAGCTGGCCACGGACCGGCAGATCGCCGCCGGACCGGACGCGCTCTTCTGCTACGGCGCTCCCAGCGAGGCCTTGGCCAAGTACGGCAAGCTGCCCACGGTCTTCTTCGAGCATCCCTCGGGCCTCCTGGTCGGCGCCATCCCCGGCGAGCCGCGCTTCGGCTACTTCGGCTACCTGAAGAAGATGGCCCTGACTCTGCACAACATCGCGATGCTCCAGCGCGGCCGTCTGCCCTTCCACGGGGCCATGGTCCGGGTCCAGCTGCACAGCGGCCGGAAGGCCTCGGTGCTGATCATCGGCGACACCGCCACCGGCAAGTCCGAGTCCCTGGAGGCCTTCCGCACCCTGGGTGCGGACAAGCTGCGGGAGATGCGGATCGTGGCCGACGACATGGGCTCCCTCCAGATCTCCCCCGGCGGTCAGCTGCAGGGGTTCGGCACCGAAACCGGCGCCTTCGTGCGGCTGGACGATCTTCAGCTCGGCTATGCCTTCGGCACCATGGACCGGGGCATCTTCATGAGCCCGCAGAAGGTGAACGCGAGGGTCGTCCTGCCGGTGACTACCCTGGACGAGGTGCTGGCCGGATACCAGGTGGACTACATCCTTTACGCCAACAACTACGAGCCGGTGGAAGAGGGACGGCCGGTCCTGGAGCGGTTCCCCGACCTGGAGGGCGCGCTGGAGGTCTTCTCCGCCGGGCGCGCCATGTCCAAGGGCACCACCAGTTCCAAGGGCCTTACCGGCAGCTATTTCGCCAACCCGTTCGGGGCACCGCAGTTCAGGGAACTGCACGAGGGACTGGCACGGCGCACCTTCGAGGTGGCCTTCGCCGCCGGGGTCTACGTGGGCCAGATCCGCACCCGGCTGGCCATCCCCGGCATGGAATCCGAAGGCCCCCACGCGGTGGCCCTGGCCCTGCTGTCGATCCTGGACGCCTAGGGCGAATCTTTTTGGGGGGTACCTATTGTTTTTTTCCGGTTGCGAGAAAAAACTCCCATAATGGTGCTCGGTCCGGAATAGAAAATCATGAATATGCATGTTAAGCCAAACAGCCTCCCGATGGCTGCGGATGAAACCGCAGGCGGGGCCTCGGCCCGCCTGGTGACCCTCACCCAGGAGAGTCGTTTCCTGCACTTCCTGATGGCGCATTTTCCCGACCGGATCTATTTCAAGGATCTCAAAAGCCGTTTCATTTATGGGAGCAAGTCGTTCGCCCGGCTGTTCAACCTGGAGGACATCACCGAATTCCACGGCAAGACGGACTTCGATTATTTTTCCGAAGCCCATGCCAGGGCCGCCTATGAGGATGAACAGGAAATCATCCGCACCGGGGAGCCGAAATTGGGCATGGAGGAGATGGAGACCTGGCCCGATGGCCGGGTCACCTGGTGCTCCACCACCAAGGCGCCGTTCCGGGACGACCAGGGCCGCATCATTGGCACCTTCGGCATCTCCCGGGACATCACGGTCCGGAAGCAGGCCCAGGAGGCGCTCCAGGAGAGCGAGGCGCGCTATCGGCAGGTTTCCGAGCAGCTGGCCACGGTCAACCAGCAGTTGGCGGAGGCGAACCAGTCCCTGCAGGAGTTGATTCTCACCGATCCGCTCACCGGACTGCGCAACCGGCGTTTCCTCACCACCCGCATGCCCGAGGACATCGCCACGGTGGAGCGCTGCCACCGGACGGCGGCGGGCTCGGACACCGCGGAACGGCTCAAGCAGAACGTCGACCTGCTCTTCCTGATGGTGGATCTGGACCACTTCAAGAAGGTGAACGACCATTACGGCCATCTGGCGGGTGATCAGGTGCTCCAGCAGGTGGGCGAGATCCTGTGTCGGGCCGCCCGCGCTACCGACACCGTGGCCCGGGTCGGCGGCGAGGAGTTCCTGGTGGTGGCGCGGCAGACCGCCGGCGCCGAATCCCAGGTGATGGCCGAGCGCATCCGCTCCGCGGTGGAGGCCCATCCCTTCCACATCG
>Ga0302320_10014139_pt1 | contig 16543 bp, 14 predicted proteins | sample Bog_T0_3_FD_202130 | JGI IMG/M metagenome (GOLD analysis project Ga0302320, IMG submission 202130) | Peat permafrost microbial communities from Stordalen Mire near Abisko, Sweden - Bog_T0_3 | ecosystem: Environmental > Terrestrial > Soil > Wetlands > Peat | place: Sweden: Abisko, Stordalen Mire... | reverse complement strand
TCGACCAATACAAATCGCCCAGTGGCTTCAATATCGCGCGAAATATCAAAGACGATAGGCTTGGCAGCTTCGAAGACACACTCGGCAACCTCATGCCTCTCCACTTCCTGCTTACCGCGCTCGCTAGACAAGTCGGATGCGTCCAGCACGTTGACGATTTCCAGTAGGCGGACAGTAGCCCGTAAAGTCGCCAGTTTCAACCTGTACTTCTTGTTCTTAATGAGCGGGGCCTTTCCCATCCAAAAGACGTTGGCGCGGAAACACGAACTTGTGATTGCCTCCTGCTCACCGATTTTGCACATGATTTCGCCTGGACGCACATAGAGTTCGTCTGTAAGCGTGAAGCCAATCGCTTCACCGGCGCGGGCCTGTTGCCTCTGAGGCACGTTGAATGCTTCTATGGATGCAATCCACGATCGCTTCTGAGACGGAAGGAATACAATTTCATCGCCGGCTTGAACTGAGCCGGTTTCAACGGTGCCGGCAAAAATTCGTCGGTCGTCACCGTTCTCCGTAAACTTGTAGACGTCCTGCACGGGAAAACGAAATGGCTGCTTTTCACGTTCACTTTCTTTGACGAAAGCGTCGATGTGCTCGAGGACCGTTCGCATTTCCGGAGCCCAGACCGCTCGCTCTGCGATGTTTTCCCCTTCACGCGCGCAGATCGGCACAAAATCGATAGGAGTGATATTCACTTCGCGGAGAAACGCCGAATACTCTTCGCGAATGCGCGCGAAAACCCTCATGTCGCGATTCACCAAATCCATCTTGTTCACCAGCACGACGACTTGCCGGATTCCCAGCATGGCGAGCATGTAACCATGCCTCCTAGAATTTTCCTGAACGCCCTCGTGAGCGTCGATCACGAGCAGTGCCGCCTCGGCGCGGGCCGCTCCCGAGATCATGTTTTTCAGGAACTCAACATGGCCGGGTGCGTCAATGATGATGTAGTCGCGCTTTGCAGTCTTGAAGAAGCATCGCGCCGTATCAATCGTTATGCCTTGCGCCTGTTCGTCTTTGAGCGCGTCAAGCAGAAACGCATATTCGAAAGGGCGAGCGCTCTTGCGGCATGAAGCCTTTACCTGTTCAAGTTTGCCTTCCGGCAGAGAATGCGTATCCGCCATCAAGCGGCCAATGACGGTGCTCTTGCCATGATCAACATGGCCCACCACGACGATATTCATCTGCTCGCGCATGGTTGATGGAGGGGGCAACGGCACTTGAGGTGAGTCGTTCACTGTCGAATTGGTTTGCATTACATGTACCCATCTCTGCGCAGTGTTTCCAGGCCGCCGCCGTCGTCCTTGTCTTGGGCTCTTCCGGAGCGTTCAGCAATATTGGCAAACTTACCGCTACGCAGTTCCTCAATGATGTCTGGGACGTTCAGCGAATCGGAGTCGACAGGATTGGTGCATGGCCAACAACCGAGCGAGCGGTAGCGCTTACCATTTCCCCGGTTGAAGTAAAGAGGGACTACGGGAATGTTTTCGCGATGGATGTACTCCCAGATGTTCAGCTCCGTCCAATCCAGCAGTGGGTGAATGCGCACGTGAGTGCCCGGAGCAAAATCCGTCTTGAACTGGTTCCAGAGCTCAGGAGGTTGATCGCCTACGTTCCATTCGTTATATTTATCGCGAGGCGAAAAGTAACGTTCCTTTGACCTACTGCCCTCCTCATCGGCGCGAACCCCCACGATCACGCCCGTGTATGGCTCTCTGTTTTCATCGGGCACGTAATGACAAAGCGTATGATCCATGCGGTAACGCGGCCAGTCGCCGGCAAGCGTATGTCTGAGCGCATCGGATTTCAGATTGCGGCAGCATGTGAGGCGGTCAACGTTGCCGTCCGGAAATGTCTTCTTGGCGTCGAATGCCTCCCGGTTCTCGCCATAGATCATGTTCAGGTTCCAATCGAGTGCGAGACGGTCGCGATATTCAATCATCTCGGGAATCTTGTAGTGAGTGTCGATATGTACGAGTGGCAGTGGCACATGACCGAAGAAAGCTTTGCGCGCCAGCCACACGAGAACCGTACTGTCTTTGCCAATCGACCAGAGCATGCACAGGTTCTTGAACTCGCGATAAGCTTCACGGAGAATGTACACGCCCTTGGCTTCGAGTTTGTCCAGATGATCCATACTTAGACGTGGTCCTTCAGATCGCTGTGCGCCGGCGACCTATGCAATCCGCACTCTTTATGTTCGGGAGACTCCCACCACCAACGTCCGCCGCGAATGTCTTCGCCAGGATGCACCGCACGCGTACAGGGGGCACAGCCAATGCTCGGGAAGCCACAGTCGTGCAAGGCGTTGTAGGGGACGTTATTACTTTTGATGTATTCCCAAACCTGCGCCTCGCTCCAGTCATAGAGCGGGCAGATCTTGTATATGCCAAACTCAGCATCCCAGCTTATTAACTCGACGGCCGTGCGGGTGATGCTTTGCTCGCGGCGCAATCCGCAGATCCACGCATCGACCGTACCTAGAACCTTTCGCAACGGCTTTAGCTTACGAACGCCGCAACAAGCTTTGCGGTTCTCGACGCTGGAGTAGAAGAGGTTCGGACCATCACTGGCAATCAGCGCGGCGATGTCCGCGGCTTCCGGCGCATAGACCTCATAGGCAATCCGGTAGCGCTCGACCGATTGCTGCATGGCGTCGTACGTCTCCTGAAACATTCTGCCGGTATCAAGCGTGAAGATTCTGGCCGCTGGATCTATTCGCACCAGCATATCGGTCAAGACCTGATCTTCCGCGCCAAAACTTGACGCCAGCGCAATGCGCGCCGATCCAAATCTCTGCAACGATTGCTGCAAGGCCCCTTCGGCGTTATGCGATGTCAATTGAAACTCACCCATTGCGATACTCCTTGGATTTCAGAAAGATGCTGCTCCGCTCTAAGCCTTCGCCGCCTCTGCAGGGAAGCGGAGCGAGTTGTCCATGCTGTGGTACAGCTCTCTTACCTCTTGAGTGAGCGCATGGATATCCGCTTCGCTTGCTCGAAGTGCGCCGACGTCCTTCGATTTTGCTGTGTCAACGACTCTGTGGAAGCGGGTATCCACCAAACCGGCTTCAATGAAATGTTTACTGAAGCTGGCAAAGACGCCCACATCCGTCGGCGCCTCGATGCTGCACGTCACCAACAGCATTCGAGCGCTACAGAGCACCAACTGCTGAAGAGCGACGTCTCTCTCGGTTCCGGCAATCGCACCTGAGAGCTTCTTTTCCAGCAGGTTGATTTGTTTAAGATCAACTTCGATCAGATCAAACAACCCTGCTGAACATTCGCCCTCTCCTCTACCTGCAAGCGAAAATACCTGTTCGGAACCCCAATCATAGTAGTAGCTCTTGTCATCTTCGAACGGCGGTATCTCGCGATAGCGAGTACAAATTGACCGGATGTCACGTTCGCCTTCAGCGTCGATGTAGGCGGCGAAAGAGGCGAACAGTGACTTCTTCTCGATATAGATTCCGAGCAGGTCAACTACGAAGTCAGGAAGATCTTTCGCGCTTATGCGATCAATGTTTTTTGCCAGGCGCGCATTACCGTCGTCCATCAATGCCCCGGCTACAATGCCATAGGCGGGGAGCATGTGCGGACCTTTTCGCGCAACCTTTCCGTAGAAGCCAAGATCGGCAACCATGTGTTGTCCGCAGGTATTTGAGCAACCCGATAGATTGACCTTGAAGTCCTTCAGCTCATCCAAGTCAAGTCCGGACTTGGCGACTTTGCTTGCGATTGCTTGAAGTGCTCCCTTCGATAGGCATATACCCAGCTTGCACGTATCGGCACCAGTACAAGCAATGGAATTTGCAAGCAGCGCCGGGGCCGACGAAAGTTCCGAGAAAGTGCTGACGAGCAGGTATACGTTGCCGAGATAAGCCTCTGGAATATTACGCAGCCGAAGGTTCTGTCCAAAACTTGCACGCACAACGTCAGTGCCGAAATGCGCGAGTAAGTCTGACAGAGCAATCGCGTCTTTTGTCTTCAAGTTACCGAGGAAGACCGGAATCAGAATCGAATAAAGCCCAGGTTGCCGCTGTACCGTCGCGTAACGCCGCTTCCAGGTCTCGAACTCCGGAGTCGCAGCTTCCACGGGCGCAATCGAAGGCGTGGCTGATAACACGTTATTTTCACTCGCCATGAACGCCTGCGGTTTCCCGCTAAGAACTTCTTTCAACGCGGCCTGGTAGAGTTCGCGAAAGCGTGCCTCGCCCAGTTGGTTCCACAGAAAACGCAGCCGGGCCACGTTCTTGTTCTTGCGGTTGCCGTACTTGTCGAACAGCCGCTTTATCGCTTCAGCCACAACGTAGGTATCGCCCACCGGAATGAAGTCGTGCAGCAGATGCGCAACTTCAGGCTTTGATCCCATACCACCGGCGACGTACACCTTGAATCCTTTCGCACCGTCTTTGATCGTCGCCACAAAACCAAGATCGTTAAACTGTGCATAGGCTGTGTCTTTGTCTGAGTTAGAAAAGGTGATCTTATACTTGCGGGGCAGTAGCCATGAATCCGGCTCTGCGATAAGCCTACTGGTTAAAGCAAAAGCATAAGAGCTTGGATCAAAGACTTCATCCTCCGAAACACCTGCATCGGGCGAGATCATGATGTTCCGGACGGTATTGCCGCCTCCGCCGCGCGATGACAGACCTGCGGTAAGGAGTTCGCGCATCACGAAAACCACGTTCTCAATCAAGACGTCATGAACCTGAAACTCCTGCCGCGTGGTAATGTGAAGGGTCTTGCTTCCGAACTTGTCGCTCACGCCGGAAAGAGCGCGCAACTGTGCGGGCGTAAGCGCTCCGCCGGTGGTGCGTACGCGAACCAGGTACGTGCCATCCTTGCGCTGCTCGTAACAGCCAAACGGCACCCGACGCGCCTTCAGCGAATCCGCGTCGAGCTCTCCGGCTTGGTATTTTTCGATCAACGACTTCAACTCGTCGAGCTCTTGTGGCAATGAGCCTGGAATTTCGTATGACATCAGTGTTTCTCCTTGTTACCTGCTACGCCCTGGGTTCCCGGGGCGTAACCTAGATTGCATAATCCTCGGCGAACACGCGAAGGTTGCGCGGAGCTACAAAAACAACCTCACCCAGCTTCAGGTCCAGTTCTCCAAAGCGGGCGCGACCCAGTTCGGCTTCCAGTAATGTTCCAGTGTCACTTCGCTGCAATTCGAGCTTTACGACCTGTCCAACGCCGAAGATATGCTGGATGGTTGCCCTGATGGCGGAGCGGTCTTCGTGGTCCCGGCTGATGTTCATTTCGTATGGCCGGGCATAGCCTAGCGCCGGACCATTCTCGCCCGAAGCGTTCTCTGGCAACTCGATATCCAGTGCTCCAATTCGAACGCGTCCGTCATCGATGCGTCCACGAAAGAGGTTCACGTTTCCGAGGAAGTTGTAAACGAATGCGTTGGCAGGATTGTCATAAACCTGCTGGGGCGTCCCGACCTGTTCGAGTCGCCCCTGGTTCATGATTGCCACGCGATCGGCGACTTCCAGGGCCTCCTCCTGATCGTGGGTTACGAAGACGCTCGCAATGTGAATCTCGTCGTGCAGGCGTCTTAACCAGCGGCGCAGTTCCTTGCGCACCTTGGCATCGAGCGCACCAAACGGCTCATCGAGAAGCAACAGACTGGGCTCTACGACCAACGCGCGAGCCAGTGCCACGCGCTGCCGCTGCCCGCCGGATAACTGGTTTGGATAGTGATCGGAAAACCTCTCAAGTTGGACCAAGCCGAGTAATTGCGCGACCTTGTCACGGATATCCGCCTTTGAAAGACGCAGCTTGCGAGGCCGAACGCGCAGTCCAAATGCAACGTTCTCAAAGATCGTCATGTGGCGGAACAATGCATAGTGTTGGAAGACGAAACCCACGCGGCGGCGAGCGGGGTCGTGCATTGTAGCGTCTTCGTTATTGAGCAGGATCGTTCCGCTGTCTGGCGATTCCAAGCCGGCAATCATGCGCAGCAAGGTAGTCTTTCCCGAACCGGATGGACCAAGTAGCGCGACCAACTCGCCCGCGCCAACCTGCAGGCTTACGTCATCCACTGCCGTAAAGCTTCCAAACTGTTTACAGATTTGGCGAACTTCGATGCTCATGCCTGCCCCCCGCGAATTCCAGCCTTCTCCTCTATCAATTTCTTAGCCACAAGCGTCACCAGGGCGAGGAGGCTCAGCAACGAAGCCACGGAGAACGCAGCCGCGAAGTTGTATTCGTTGTAGAGAATCTCAACGTGGAGTGGAAGCGTGTTCGTTTCTCCACGAATGTGTCCTGAAACTACGGATACCGCTCCAAACTCACCCATTGCGCGGGCGCTGCAGAGGATCACCCCGTAGAGCAGGCTCCAGCGAATATTCGGCAGGGTGACGGAAAAAAAGATCCTCCACGGGCTGGCTCCCAGCACCAAGGCTCCCTCTTCCTCTTCCGTCTCTTGCGCCTGCATAAATGGGATCAGCTCGCGCGCAACAAATGGAAACGTCACAAATATGGTGGCCAATACAACGCCAGGAACCGCGAAGAGGATTCGGACGTTGTGATCGTCCAACCAGTTTCCGAACCAGCCATGCAGCCCGAACAGCAGTACAAAAATCAATCCTGAGACAACCGGAGAAATCGCCAGCGGCAGATCAATAAGGCTGATAAGCAGGTTCTTGCCCCTGAACGAAAACCGGGATATTGCCCACGCAGCCATCAGACCGAACAACAAATTCAAGGTGACTGCTATGCCTGAAGCCAACAGCGTCAGCCGAATAGCAGAGAGTGCGTCAGGATCGCGAATTGAATCGACGTACGTCCGCCAGCCCCTGGCAAATGCTTCAACGAATACGCTGGCCAGCGGCAGCACAAGAAAAACACTAAGAAACAACAGGGCAATTGAGATCAGGATCCAGCGGACAAACGTAGGCTCATTTCCCCTAACCAAGACTTGGCGCGCAGGACTATTCATCGCGCCTCCTTGAACTTTCGCGTTCGCGCCTGTAGACCATTAATCGCCATCAACAATGCGAAAGACGCGATGAGCATGACGGAGGCGATCGCGGTAGCCCCAGCGTAGTCGTATTGCTCCAGTTTGCTGACGACGAGCAGCGAAGTGATCTCCGTCCGCATTGGCATGTTGCCGGAGATGAAAATGACAGAGCCGTATTCGCCAAGCGCGCGAGCGAAGGCCAGCGTGAAGCCGGTGAGAAGCGCTGGGAAAACTGCAGGAAATATCACGCGCCGAAAGGTTTGCCATGAGCTGGCGCCCAGGCTCGCGGAAGCTTCCTCCACGTCCGTGGCAATATCTTCGATGACTGGCTGCACGCTCCGCACAACAAACGGCAAACCTATAAACGTTAGTGCCACAACTACGCCAAGGCGGGTAAACACAATGTCAATGCCGAGAGGATGCAGGTATCGCCCAATCCAGCCATTCGGCGCATACAAGGCAGTTAGAGAAATTCCCGCAACTGCCGTCGGTAAGGCAAACGGCAGGTCCACCAGCGCATCCGCTATTCGCTTGCCTGGAAACCTATATCGCGCTAATACCCACGCGACAATCAGTCCGAACACGGAATCAATTGCCGCTCCCAAGAAGGATGCGCCAAAGGTCAGCCGGTATGAAGCCATCACCCGCTGCGATGATATCGTTGTAACATAGTCGCGCCAGTGCATCGTTGCCGTCTTCAGGAAAATCGCACTCAGCGGAATAAGTACGATAAGGCTTAGGTAGGTAACTGCAAAACCCAGCGAAAGTCCAAAGCCGGGTAGTATCCCTCGCTTCCTTAAATAAGTCGACCCTCTCGTCGCGCGCAACGCCTCAGAGTGCTCACTGTCGTCCTCTTCCTTTGCGCGTATTATTAGCGATGCTTCCATGCTTAGCTCTTACTTCCCATAGATCTGGTCAAATGTCCCGCCGTCGGCAAAATGTACTTTCTGCGCATTCTGCCAACCGCCGAAGACGTCATTGACCGTGAAGAGAGTGAGTTTAGGAAACTGTGATACATGTCTGGCGGCAATTGCACTTGAGCGGGGACGGTAGTAGTGGCGAGCGGCGATCTCCTGCCCTTCCTCGGAATACAGATATTCGAGATATGCCTTCGCTACGGTCGCGGTGCCGCGCTTGTTCGCAATCTTATCTACGACCGAAACTGGAGGTTCAGCGAGAATGCTGTAAGGAGGAACGACGATTTCCAACTTATCCCTGCCCAGCTCCTTTACAGCCAGAAACGCTTCATTCTCCCACGCAATCAGCACGTCGCCAATGCCGCGCTGCACAAACGTCGTAGTTGCGCCGCGAGCTCCGGAATCGAGGACTGGAACATTCTTAAACAACTGCGCAACAAATTGACGTGCTTTGGCTTGGTCGTTCTTGTTCTGGCGCAGTGCGTAGCCCCACGCAGCCAGATAATTCCAGCGTGCCCCGCCGGAGGTTTTCGGATTCGGCGTAATCACTGAGACCCCGCTCCGAACCAAGTCGCTCCAGTCCTTTACGTGTTTCGGATTACCCTTGCGAACGAGGAACACTATGGTCGAAGTGTAGGGAGAGCTGTTATTCGGCAGTCGTGATTGCCAATTTGAGGCAATCAGACCGCCATTCTGACTGATGGCATCGATGTCGTAAGCTAGGGCGAGCGTGACTACATCAGCGGGTAGCCCGTCGATCACCGCGCGGGCCTGTATTCCTGAACCGCCGTGCGATTGGTTGACGGTGACGCTCTGTCCGGTTTTCGCCTTCCAGTAACGTGCAAACGCCGCGTTATAGTCCTGATACAACTCGCGGGTAGGGTCGTAAGACACATTCATCAGCGTGATTCGCTGTTGCGCCGACGCGCCAGCTAGCATTCCCATTACGCAGAGTACGAAAACAGCGAACCGAGAGACAGTTATCCTCATGTACTTCTTTCTTAGTGTCTTACTCACAACCTGCAAACGACTGCGAGGCTCAACACATCCTCCGTAACCGAGATAGTTCAATGCGGACCTGGGGCCGCATGATGAAGTTGGAGCACGGGATGGGATTTGAACCCATGAATAACGGCTTTGCAGGCCGCCGCGTTAGCCACTTCGCCACCCGTGCTCATGTCGAGCTTTCTGCTGTACCACCCCAAAAGAAAAACCCACTGCCGGTTGGCAGTGGGTTTCGACAAATCTAAGAACTAGTCGATTAACTCCGAATGCCAAAGACAGGGCGCACGCAGCACATACAACACATGCTGGCGCGACAGGCGTTCTTTGGCATTACGAAACTCATGTTTTCTAGCCTAACCGAACTTTCTCATACGCGCAACGCGATTCACAAAAAAGTAACTCAGCGGGAAAAGCATCAACAAAGACTTACGCAAGGTCCGCACAAGTCAGCAAATTTCGGCAGTGTAGAGTTTTAAGGGTTGGCGTGACTGGAATTTCAGGGTGTTTGAACGGCGTGTTCTCATCTCTTGGAGATTGCCGTCACCTCTGGAGAGGGTCCAGAGACACTACGCCCCCTGGGTGACCAGCACTCTGCCGCGCAGGAAAAGGCAGATTGCTCAACGCACAGAGTGTGAACGCCCGATTGGCGTTCTTCTGTATCCCCCGCTATTTCACTTTCACGAGCCTTCAAAATAAATACCCCACATCCAAATTAGAGAGTGGGGCATTTGTTTTCGAAGGTGTGGCTGTCTCGCGTTGTATCGGTTACTTCAGCGATTGTCTGGCGTTGAACCTATACGAGACACCCACAAAAACCCGTCCGATCCTGGTACGGGCTCCCCAGTCGTCCTGTAGATCGGCTCCAACCCTTCCGTACCATCCTCCGTTGAACCATTTGCCCGATAGAGGGAAGTCTAATCCTCCGCCACCCAGGACAGACCCGCTGCTCTGGGGCGAACCTGTCTGCTTCAGATATGAAGCATTCACTCGCGCATAGCCCACCAACGCATGCACATACGGCTGAACTGAGTGTTGACTCCGAAACCGCACGACCGGGCCAATCCTCACGCCTAAATCGCGCAAATTGTATTCATCCGTTGCCAGGTAATCCCCCTGCAACTGGAACCCAAAATTGTCGCCGAAATAGTGGGCGGCGGTAAATTGTCCGCCAATGCCCGTATGCGATTGGTCCTTGATTGGCAAAAGAAGATCGGCAGACACTTCGTTCAAGGCCTGGTCCAGGGCTGGGGCAGGCCGCTGGGCAAAGCAGATTCCAGCAAACAGAAACAGCACAAGCAGTGAATAGCAAAGACGAATCTTCATACATGGTCCTCCAGTAGATAGCGGATGATTCTCGAAGAATGCGGACGTTTTTGTGATTCCCGTGCCGGCTCTTTTCATCGGTTGATCCGATCAGAAGGACGGGATGAGGCTTAGGAATAGCAGTCAGTGGGCTCGTGATTTCTTATGACTGTTGGAGAACCCCGTTTTTCCAAAAGCAGCCTAAAATTGGCGACCAGAAACGTTAGACCGGTGAGTGAATGTGTACGGAAAGTTCGCAAGGCACTCGTGTTGTTCCTTCCGCCAACCGCGATCAGGCGGCGTACACGCACGCGGAGGGACAGCACTGGAATTGCCCTGGAATCCCGATTTGGGAATTACCTGTAGATTACGAAAGGCCAATTACTAAAGTTCTTGCTTAGGCAGTTCAAATGGGCGGTAATTGAGACTCCAGATCCAGATATATAGGAGAGAGAAGCGGAACCCTGTCTCCGCATTTCTTCGCGTAGTTGCACTTTGCGTCGGTAAAGCCAGTGCAAGAGGATGCCGATGATGGCTCTGTAGAACGAACAAGTCTGGAGGAAAGACCATGAACTCGGCTCCGCGGTCATCGCATCAACAAACAGAGTGCCGCCTCCTAGCGGCCGCGTCTCGCCCGGCCGAGGTTGAAAATATCACTCTCATACGCTGTCCGCAGTGCAAGAAACTCCTGGCCAAGTGCGCAGTAACCGGAATGATTGAAATCGCCTGTCCGCGCTGCAAGACATTGGTGCGAAATACGTTCGCCTAACGCAAGTGCAACCACCCAGAGCACCTTAGAGTGCCACAGAGGGCAGCCAGACCACCAAATCTGACTGTCTACTGCAAGACGTCGCGAGTGCCTAGAGCACCACTGGAAAGGCACTCGCTATGTGGGCATTCCTATTACGAAGCATCGAAGCATTTCCGCTCCCAAGCAAGAATCGCAGATTAGAAGCCGGAGGATTCATGCTGCTGGTTGCTTACTGCTCACTGCTTCTGGGTTGCGGCGGAGGCGGGCAGCAAACTGCCAGTAGTTCGCCGGATATCATGATCGCGATTTCTCCCAGCACCGCAAACATCCTCGCTGGCCAAAGCCAGCAGATGGTAGCCACGATTACCGGCACTTCGAATAATCAAGTTGCCTGGTCAGTGAATGGACTCGCGGGGGGCAATCCCGCGTTGGGCACTGTGTCGACATCCGGCCTCTACCTGGCGCCAGCGAGTATTCCTGCAGGAGGTACCGTGTCATTGGCGGCGGTCTCCGTAGCCGACGCGAGCAAAGCAGCAACCGCAGTCATCACGATTCACGACAGCATTGCCCTCACTCCCACGTCGGCAACTGTCGCAATCGGAAGCACGCAGCAGTTCACGGCGACCGTCAACGGATTGGGTAGTTCCGCCGTTCAATGGATGGTGAATGGGATTGCCGGCGGAAATGCGGCGACAGGGATAATTACCCTGGAAGGCGTTTACGCTGCCCCGGCAGTTGTTCCCACTTCTTCAGTCCTGGTAGCAGCGGTTGACGTATCCGATAGCCAGGCGTCGGCAAATGCCTCCGTTACGGTCGTCAATCCAGCGGTTCTGGCGGCGCGTACACAATGGCTTGCGGGCATTGGAGAGGCTGCGGCGAGTTACGGATGCACCGACATCTCGGTTCAGCAAGGGTCTTCGGAATCCATCGCTGATGCCGTGAATCGCTTTGGCCTGACTGCTGGCGACGGAGCCTGCCTGATTCTTTGGCCGATTTCGACAGATCCCGATTCCATCCGATACTCCCTGGCATGGGGCGGGACAGTTGACGGAAAGCAGATTCTCTATGTTTCAGATGTAGGCCGAATGCGAATTTGGAATAGCCTGGAAGTAGCCAGCTACTGATGGCGCACGGCTGAAGATTTTTCAAGCAACCAGTGCTATCTTCGTTATAGGTTCTGGCAGCAGCAAGGAATTACATGGATGCCGTTATCTCCCACTCACGGGCACTCTCCCGCGTCGTTTTCCTATTGTACTTGGCATTTGCCGTCTCGCTGACCGGGCAGACCTCGACGGGAATCGTGACTCTCTCGCCTACCGACAACATTCAGCAGGCAGTGACCGCAGCCCCGGAAGGCACTACGTTTGCGCTGCAGGCGGGCGTTTATCGCATGCAGAGCTTAGTACCTAAGAATAGCGACATCTTTACTGGTACGGGAACGGTCATCCTCAATGGCTCACAGGTGCTGTCGTTTCAACTCGATCCTGCCGGAAGCGGTCTCTGGGTTGCGAACGCAACCGCCAGTAGCACCATTCAAGGATCCTGCCAGAGTGCCTATCCGCTCTGCGGCTATGTCCAGGATCTGTTCATCGATAACGTGTTACAGACGCCAGCGAGCAACTCTCAAGGCCTAGCAGCCGGATCGTGGTATTTCGACCGCAGCAGCAACGCCGTGTACATCCCCGGCAACCCCTCGAACCATGTCGTCGAACTGGGAATGACGACAAATGCCTTTTCCGGTAGCGCCAGCGGGGTTCAGGTCAATCACCTGACGGTCGAAAAATATGCCAGCCCACCACAGAACGGAGCCATTGGCGCTACCCAGTCCGGTACTGGATGGATCGTCGACCATGTGGAGTCGCGATGGAATCACGGCGCGGGAATTGAACTTGGATCCGGTTCCCATATTACGAACTCTTTTATCCATCACAATGGCCAGCTCGGCATTGCACTTGGCGGAACCAACTGCGTGGCAAGCAACAATGAGATTTCCTGGAATAATTACGCTGGCTTTTCAACAGGCTGGGAAGCAGGTGGAAGCAAGTTCTGGGCAACTACCAATCTAGCAGTGCAATCCAACTACGTTCACGACAATAACGGGCCTGGCTTATGGACGGACAACAACAACGTGGGCACGCTATATGAAAATAACACCGTCATAAATAATTCAAGTACGGGAATCCAACACGAGATCAGCTACAACGCCATCATTCGCAACAACACCGTAAAGGGCAATGGAAATAGCCCTTCGGTCGTCTCTTTGTGGCAAGGTTCACAAATAATGGTACAGAACTCCTCGAATGTCGAGGTGTATGGGAACACTGTCGAGGTTACGTCCGTCGGAGGAAATGGCATCGGCCTTATGAATCAGAGCCGGGGCAGTGGGACGCTGGGACCATGGGTGGCGGCGAATAATTACGTTCATAACAATACCGTCGTGTATCTAGGCACTGGGGGGTACTCCGGAATGGTGGACGATACCGGAGGAAACACCGCAGTGGGCAATCAATTCGACTATAACCATTACACATTGCAGAATGGCGGCAGCAAGCACTGGTCGTGGGTTACCTCGATGGACTGGAAAGGGTTCCTGGCAGCAGGGCAGGAACCCAACGGAAGCTGCTGCAACTAATCTACGATTCGGTGACTTGCTCAATGGTTGAGTAAAGCTGAGTCACAATCCTCTTCCAAGAGTAGCGATGTGCTTCTTTCCGTGCCCCCGTCTGCAATTGTGTAAGGAGAGCAGGCGAAGACGCCAGTTCAGAAATGGCAGATGCGAGCCGGTTGACTACGATACTCTCATCGGCATTTCGTGTTGAAATCACGCGACCACAGTCATCGTTAACGATGGTACCAGGCCCACCTAGATCAAGACATACAATAGGCAACCCCTCGGTCATCGCTTCAAGGACGGCCAAACCACCTGAGTCGTGTAGGCTAGGGAAAAGCAAGACATCGTGGTCAGAATACATCTGCAGTACGCGTTCACGAGGCAGCCAGCCCAACCAGTTCACTACGTTTGCGATCCCTAGTTCCTCCGCCAGCGAATGTAGCCGATCACTCTCGGGTCCGTCGCCGCAAATTGTAAGTGTCGTGTCCGGATGTTCTCGCCGTGCTTGTGCAACCGCGCGAATCGCAAGGTGTCCCCCTTTCCAATGAATCAGCCTCGCCACAAAGATCACCCGCATGCTTCGATTTGCAGACCTAGGAGCAACCACTTGCAGTGCAGAAGGCGAATTAGTGCCTATCGCTTGCTGAATCACTGCCTTGCATTGGTATTTGCGGGGAAGCAGCTCCTTGCTATCATTAGTGGTCACTGCTATCAGCCGCGCACTGGAAAACGTGAGCCTTAGTAGGGGATCGAAACGAATAGCGCGATTACTCAAGCCCCGCAACGCTTCAGATAGTCGTGCATGAAACATAAATTCCTTTCGCAGAGTCCTCGGCGTACTCTCTCCTCCGCCAGCTGGGCCAAATATAAACGGAACCCCAAGCAGTCCCATGAAACTAGCATCCCGAAGCGATCCATATGTAATGTGATGTATTAAATCGAACGGATAGTTCCGTATCCTTGAGCGGGCCCAGCGGTATGCACCAAACTGCCAGACCCTGTAGTAAAGATGTTCTCCAGCAGTCCTGTACCGCTGCATCCAGCTCGGTAAATCCCAGTAGAAGAAGTGAAGATTGGGAAGATTGGCTGCCATAAGCCCTTTTTCGATCGACTCTCGATTATCATTTCGCGTTATCACAGTCACATCGTGTCCCAATCGTGACAGTTCGATCGCCCAATTCCACCCAATTCCGGGTTCTGACCCCCGATCTGATCGGCAGGCGTAAGCAGAAAGTAAGATCCGCAAACATTTCATCTCAGTTCCTCCATGGGGTAATTTCCATCACTCGTCACGCCGTTTTTTGGGGGAGGCTCTCGCTCGGGGGCAAGTTCGACGTACGATACAATAGCCCGCACTGCCCGGCTGATAGCATCAACGCTTGCGGCACCAGAGACGCCGAACAGCATACAAGCAGGCACGCCAATTACAGCGGTCGTGGTTGCTCCCCAAACTTGGACTCGGAAGCCAGCGCGTACGCGTTCAACACCACACAGCGCCGCTGCCCACACCGTCATGGGAAAGGCGAAAAAGTAAGTAACAGCCATCAGGCGAAGCGGCGTCAGCAGTGAAAGAAAAGGTGAAGACGCCCCATAATAAAGTCGCAATACTGCACCGGGCCAGATGAGCAGAATAATCAGGTAAGGTGCGACCAGCGCCTCGAACTGCCAGGTGTAGGACCACGCAAGCCGTCGGGCATTTGAGCAGCGGCTCGTCCCTTTCGCGGCGGCCACAGCCGGTATCACAAGAGCTGAGACGCTCAGAAGCAATGGATGCGTCACTCCAAGCACATTGATGAGCGCCTGGAAGTTGGCAGCATGGTCCCGCCCATGGGTCCAGGTGAGTATCCAAGGATACGCCTGTGAGGTAAGCGGACCAATGAGGGCCGCGGGAAGCAGCCAACGCGCCAAGGTCCAGAACTCGCGCGCGTTCGAAACAAGGCCGGAGAACGAAAGGCTCGTGAGGCGCACCTGTATGGCTTGTATCAAGGCCGCCAACAGTGACGTCGCAGCCATGGCTAGAAAGGCAAACTCAATGGACAGGAGCCGAGCGTGAGCGACTGCAAAGAGGATAGTTGCCTGCCCCAGATAACTAACGGTATCGCCCCAGATTACGGTCGAGTACCGGAGTTGAGCAATCAACGTGCGGCGCATGGTTTCTTGCAGTTGCCACGCAACCGCAGCGAGACAGGCGATAACGACAACGCGCGGACGGCCAAGGGAAACCGCACTCACCATTACAATTGCTATCGTCAGAAACGACGATACGCCAGTTAACCACGCTGATCCGGTGGCATATTTTCTCTGCTCAGAACCACTTAGAGAAGAAGCCTTAATGACCAACGGCAACGTCACCAAGGCGTAATGGAGACTGTTTGCGATTAGAATTGACGATAAGATCAGAACATACGTGCCGTATTCGGCTATACGCAATTGCCGTGCCAGCAGCAAGCTGGTCAGGAAATTCCCGAGACTGACTACGCCTTGGTCCGCAAATGCCCAGGCGCTCCGAGTGGAAATCAGCTTCAACCTAAAACCATCCGTGGCGCGGAGCACGAATCACTCGTCCGTAAATGCCTACGAGCTGCGGATAATTCAATTCCGCAGTGTACTTCGCTTCGAACTCTGCGCGAGCGTTCCGTCGCATACCCGGCCATGACTTGCGTGAGGATAGAAATTGACTTATGGCATCCGGAAGCGTCTTGCCGTCCGCCCCTCCGTACAGGAGTCCCGTTTCCCCGTCGCGTACAAGTTCAGGCAACGCCCCCCGTGAAGACGCAATCGCCGGTGTACCCTTGGCGAACGCTTCGACAACTGTCCTGCCAAAGGTCTCGTTACAAGTAGATGGAACCACGACGGCGGCGGCGGCTCCCATGTGCCGAAGTACCTCTTGCGGCAAGGCCTTGCCGAGATAACAAATCTGAGCGTGCGACTTGGCAAAATCTTCAACCTCGGATCGCAATGGCCCATCGCCGACAATGCGCAACT
>Ga0302320_10014138_pt1 | contig 16543 bp, 6 predicted proteins | sample Bog_T0_3_FD_202130 | JGI IMG/M metagenome (GOLD analysis project Ga0302320, IMG submission 202130) | Peat permafrost microbial communities from Stordalen Mire near Abisko, Sweden - Bog_T0_3 | ecosystem: Environmental > Terrestrial > Soil > Wetlands > Peat | place: Sweden: Abisko, Stordalen Mire... | reverse complement strand
ATGAGCTTTTCGGCTTCGGCCGCGTCGAGCGCGATCGGCTTTTCGCAAAGCACGTGTTTGCCCGCCGCCAACGCCCGGGCGCTCCATTCCGCGTGCAGTTCGTTGGGCAGCGGATTGTAGATCGCCTCGATGTCGGAATCGTAGAGCAACGCCTCGTAGGAGCCGTAGGCTTTCGAGATACCGAGCGATTTCGCCGCCGCTGCGGCCCGCGAAAGATCGCGCGAGGCGAGGGCGGCGACCTCGCAGCGTTCGCCACGTTGCATCGCTGGGATCACTTTCTCCGTCGCGATCTTGGCGACGCCGAGCACGCCCCATTTGACCTTTCGCATTTGCAACCTCACACTTTTGGCGCGGGAACGCGCCCGTCCGACTGCCGCGCCAGCATCCAGCCGGGATATTCGGGTCTCAGGGCGCTGACGCGATCGAGTTCGGCGATGTCTTCGGCGGTGAGCTCCAGCTTGCTTGCGGCGAGATTGTCGTCGAGCTGTTCGATTGTCTTGGCGCCAACGATGACGCTCATCACGCCCTTGCGTTGCAACAACCAGGCGAGCGCGACGCGAGCGACGCTGACCCCGTGTTTGTCGCCGACGTGTTTCATCACGTCGATGATGTCGTAGGCGCTCTCTTTATCGACAGGCGGGAAATCGAACACCGCACGGCGCGCGTCGTTGGATTTCGAGCCTTCGCGGGTGAACTTGCCCGACAGGAAGCCACCGGCGAGCGGGCTCCACACCATCACCCCGAGACCCTGGTCTTCAACCAACGGCAGAACCTCGCGCTCCAACTCGCGTCCGGCGATGGAATAGTACGACTGGATGGTCTCGAAGCGCGCAAAGCCGCGCCGCTCGGAAATGCTGAGCGCCTTCATCAACTGCCAGGCGGCGAGGTTGGAGCAACCGATGGTGCGCACGTAGCCCTTGGATACGCAGTCATCGAGCGCGCGCAGCGTCTCTTCGAGCGGCGTGATCGGATCGAAGCCGTGGATCTGATAGAGATCGACGTGGTCGAGCTGCAGCCGGCGCAGGCTGCCGGTGATCTGGTCCATGATATGTCCACGCGAAATGCCGACGGCGTTAGGGCCGGGGCCGGTGCGGCCACGCACCTTGGTGGCGACGATCACATCTTCGCGAGCAACTTTCAAATCGCGCAATGCCTGCCCGAGCAGCATCTCGGAACGGCCTTCCGAATAGACGTCGGCGGTGTCAATGAAATTGACGCCGGCTTCCAACGCGCGGCCGACGAGCGCGGTCGCGCCTTCCTGGTTGACCGTTCCAATGGCGCGCCAAAAATTCGAGCCGCCATCGAAAGTCATGCAGCCCAAGCAAATTTCCGAGACGAACTGCCCGGTTCGTCCGAGAGGTCGATAGCGCATGGCGATACTCTTCCGTCTGACCGGCGCAGGAAACGCGCCGACGACGAGTCGAGCGCGTTCCGAGCCCGGATGCAAGCGCCTTACGTTAAGTTGCGCTTTGCGATCAGTTGGGGACGGGGATCGGCATCGGCATCGGCGCGATGCTGGTCAACTTGGGATCGGTCGTCGCTTTCGCCCCCGACGTCAAGCGACCGGGCAGAGGCATATCGTCGGCGATGACCTTGTCCGGGCGCCCCGCCGCGCCGCCCTGGAGCGGCGCAAGCAACGGATTCACGCTGGCGCTCGCCGTCGCCCCGGATTTCGTCGAACCGCCGCCCGGCAAGGGAACGACAGCGACGGTTATCGGCGGGGCTGTGGTTTCGATTTCGGGCGCGGGGTGGCTTGCGACGACGGGTCTGGACGCCGAGCGCTGTCGCGCGTGGACGACCTTCTTGTGAACCTTCTTTGGCGGCGCGCTTTGCGTTGGAACCGAAGGCGCCCCCGCGCTCGCCAGCGCATCGCCTTCGAGCGACGCGCCGAGCCCGGAATAGATCACGGGCGGAGCGGCGTCGATGCCCGACATGACCTGCATTGACTTCACATAGGCGACGAAGTCGGCCTCCTTGAGACCCATGCGGCACAAGCGTACGCGGATCAACGTCGCCATCGGCGCCGCGGCCAGCGTGTAGGCCGGCGAAAGCCGCACATCGAGAGGGCCGGCCACGGTTCCGGGGGAATACTGCCAAGCGTAGCCGCAGGCGACACCCTTCTGCCCGTCGCCGATCGCATAGCCGAAGGGGCCGAATTCATTGCGGTTCCAGGCGTTGGAGATGCGCATATCGACCGTTGGGAACGCGTCGTCGAGTTCGTGCGCAACGCTGGCTTCGCTGGGGCGCCAAGAAGCGACTTCGGTATTGTTTGCCGGCCCCGGCTTCTCTGCGACCTTGACCACGATGGAGTTCTCGCCTTCGACGCCGGTGTCGCCCGCCAGCACGACGCGCTGAGTGAGCACGCCAGAACTCCGCGACTGCAGCACGGCGATCACCGAGCCCGCCTGCGAGGGCAATTGAGCAAGAGGACGGTCGGTCGAGGTCGTGTCGGAGCTGGACTCGTAGGCCGCGCGCTGATCCTGCGGCGCGTAGGAGCAGCCGCCGAGGGCGAGCAAGCCGGCGCCAACAAAGGCGATTGAGGTCAGTTTACGTTCGGCACGCATCGCAAAACCCTACTCGACACAACGACGCCAGCGGTTTTCAGTCAAATCTGCCCAACGGCTCCGTAACGTTAATCCGAATTGGTTTATGCATTGCTTCAACCTTCCGTAGGGAAAGTCAGAGTTTGTCCCCTAATTGAACACGATCGCGACCCGTCCCCGCTCTCAGCTAAGCGTGAACCGCGCGCGCGTTCGCAAGCGGAAGTCTCAAGCGCGACGGGTCGCGCTCGACGGAGGCGGAGATCAGTCTTGTGAGAGCTGCGAATCGGCGGCGGCGTTCAATCGTTGCGCTTCGTCATTGCGTCCGAGTTTGGTCAGACACATCGCTCTGAGTCGCAGCAGGTCGCGTGTGTCGGAGACGACGAGCGAGCGACGGTCGAGCCACTGCAACGCTTCGGCGTAATGCTCGGCGTTGAAGGCGTTCCAGGCGCGTTGGGCAAGCGCTTGGCCGCCGACGTCACGACGCCGCTCCGGGTCGAGGTTGCTCTCTGAAGCCGCGGCGAGCGCCGAGGAAGTCTCGCCCGCGGCCAGCAGCGCCAGTGATTCGCCATAGGCCGCCTCGTCGCGCGTCTTGCTGGTCGCGCTCTGCTTAGCGATGGCGAAGGCGCGCGCAGACTCGACGGGTCGCTTGAGGTTCATCAGGCACCAGCCAAGCGCGATGCGGTCGGTCACGTCGAGGTCGCTGCGCTCCATGCCCCGCTGCACGCAGGTCGAATAGTCCTTGGCGCTCAGCGCGGCGCCGATAGCACTGTCGCCGCGCGCCGCTACGGGCGTTCGCGGGCGAGACCGCTCCGGCGCCGGTTCGGGCGCGGAATCGACTTCGAGCGCTGCGCGGCGATCGTCGCGCCGGTCCGTCCGATCCGTCGTGCGGCCAGCGGCAAGTTCAGCGATCCTGCCGAACCGATCCTTATAATCGACCAGCAGTTGCTTGAACGGACCCATGCGGCTGCTGGCCTTGTAGGAAAGCGCCAGACCGTAGGCGGCGTTTTCGTTGGGATCCCAGGCCAACGATTTCTCGAACCAAGCGGAGGCGGCAGTGTATTGTTTGACGTTGAAGGAATACCAGCCAAGTGTTTCGGCGCCGCCAGCCGACTGCCCGGCAACCACCAGTTCGGCGTAGCGTCGCATGCCTGCCTCGTCCGGCGGCTGTGGCGGCGTGCGGGTGAGGCGATCGGCGACGATCTCGAGGTAGATGTCGCGCAGCGCGCCGCCCTTCTTGCCGAACGTATAGGCGAGGTCCTCGGCTTCCGTCGTCCGATTGAGGGCGCGCAACGCGATGATCTGACCTTCGATCGTCTTGAGGTCTTCGTCATCGCCGGTGCGCCAAGACCGGGCGGCGCGGAACCATGCCTCGGCCGTGGCCCAATCCTTGACCGCGACGCGTTGCCACGCGAGCGCCTGCGCCCCATTGGCCGACTTTGTCTCTGCGAAAGCCTGTCCGATGTTGGCGAGTAATTCGGTGTCGACGTCCCGGTTTTCGGCGGCGGAATAGGCGAGCGCCTGTGTCGCCATTTCGACGAACAGCGGCTTCAGGCTGGGGACCGGTTCGCTCCACTGCATGGCGAAGGTCATCGCATCCTGATAACGTTTGGCCGCCTGCAAGGCGCGCGCGTACCCTTCAAGGGTCTTCGCCGCGGGCGAACCACCGGCCGGCGTCCACACAATAGCCTGCTTGAACCAAGCGAGCGCGGCCGACGCGTCCTTGCGCTGAAAGGCGACCCAACCGAGCGATGCAGCGCCCGTAGGCGACTTCGTTCGCATAGACGACTCAGCGATCTCGGCAAGCTTGCGCGCAGCTTCGGGAGAGGCTGCTTCGAGCGTCGCATATTGGCCGAGCGCGACATCGACGAAGAGCGTGTCGAGACCCGGTAGGCGACTGCGCCAATTGGCGATCAATTGCATGGCGTCGTCGTAACGCTTGCTCGCGGAGAGCGACGTCACATAGGCGCGCATGAGATCGAGATCCGCTGGAGCGTCCGCTTTCCGCCAGTCTACGATCGAATGGAACCAGCGGTTGGCGGCGTCATAGTCGTTGGCGGCGAAAGCGCGCCAAGCCAGCGCTTCTGCGCCGACTGGCGAATGTTCGGCGTTAACCAATTCAATCATGCGCGCAACTGTCTCGCTGGGTGCGGCCGTCGTGCCCAATGCGCGCAGATGAGCGGCGGCGATGTCGACATAGGCCGCACGCAACCGCGGCCAGCGCGCCGACCATTTCCAGGCGAGCTGTTCGGCGTCATCGAAGCGCTTCAGCGACCCGAGCGTCAGCACATAGCCCTCGACCGTCTTGGCGTAGCCTTCGAGCGTCGCGACATAGTCCTCGGTGCTCTTACCAATCAGCAGCGAGGAATTGGGAAAGGCGAGTGGTGTCCGACGATAGTCTTCGAGACGCAGCGCCAATCGGGGTAGGATCGGCCTATAATCGTCAACTGGCAGCGACAGCTTCTTGGTCTCATCGAGCGGCTGTGGCCACCATTCGAGCGCCAGCGCGAACCATTTCGCCGCCGGTTCGTTTTCCTCGCGGCCATGGTGGTACCAGGCGACTGCCTGAGCGCCGAGCGCGGAGTGGATCGAGGTGATGGCCGAGATGAACCGCTGAAGACGATCGTCGGGCATCGGCTCGGGCGGATTGTCGCGCGACAACTCTTCAACGACGATGTCGATATAGAGTTTCTTCATCTCTGTCCGACGATTGACCCAGGACCAAGCCACTTCTTCAGCCTCGGCAAGTCTGCCAACGGCGCGTAGCGTCAGCGCATAACCTTCTTCAAGCTTGGCGTCTGCGGGACGATCTTTCGACCAATCCATCGCCTTGCGCAACCAATGTGCACCGTAGCCGCAGCCTGCCTCTTCGTAGCGGCGCCAACCCAGCGCCTGGGCGCCTTCGTGAGACTTGTCGGCGAGCACGATTGCGGCGAAGCGTGTGATACGAGACTCCGGCATTTGTGGGCGCAGCCATTCCCGCGTCAGTTCGTCGGTGACGATGGAGACGTAGAGCTTACGCAGTTCGGGCGATGTCGATACCCCAACATAAGCAACACGCTCGGCGGCGTCGAAACGACCGACAGCGTTGAGCGCCTGTGCGAGTCCGGCGCGGTTGCGATCCTTGTCGCTGCCCGGTGTGCTCCAGGCGAGCGCCATTTCGAACCAGGGGACCGCATAGCCTTCACGCGCCTCGGCGAGCCGCTTCCAGCCCAAAGCCTCGGCGCCTGCGGCAGATTTGTCTACGCGAACGACTGATGCGAAACGCTCGAGCCGCGCTGGAGTAACAGAGGTTGCGAGCTCCGGCTTGGCCAGCTGATCTATGACGGACGCGATATAGGTGGCACGCAAGTCTTTCGAAGTGTTGCGGCGGGGCCAAGTGAAAGCTTCGGCATCGGCGGTTCGGCCCGCCGCCCGCAGCGCGAGCGCGAAAGCCTCGTCGTTCTTCAAGGCGAATTCAGAATCGAAGGTCCAGGCCCGAGCCTTGTCGAACCAATCGACAGCGGTATTTCCGTCTCCCCGCCGATAAGCGAGCCAGCCCAGCCGATTGGCGCCGATCGCGGAATGATTGTCGCGTGCCCACTCCGCGAAGCGCTTCACCTTCGGCTCATTGCCGAGAATATTGGCGTCGTTAAGTTCTTCGGTAGCGACCTGGAGATAGAACTCGTTCACGCTCTGCAAGCGCAAGCGCCAGAGATAGGCGACGTCGTCAGCCGCCTCCAGGTCGCCGGTCGCGCGCAACGCCCGCGCATAGCCTTCGACGACCTTCACTGTGGAGAGCGAAGCCGTGGCGACCTCGGCGTTTGCCGGATCAACGCCGCGCCAGCGTAGCGCGCGTTCGAACCAAAGGCGGGCGCTGACCCAGTCGCCGTGATTCGCCTTCGCCCACCCCAGCGCCTCGGCGCTCGGGGGATTGCGGTCGTCCTCTGCTAAGCGCTCGAAGGCCTCGCGTGACAGCGAATCGTTTGACGTCGCTGCGTCAGTCCTGCCCTGCATTTCGAGCATGCTGTCGTAATAGGCGCGCCGCACCTCGGGGACTTCGTCGAGCCAGCGCCGGGCGAATTCGCCGACTTCGCGATAGCGGCCGAGCCCACGCAACGACAGCGTTACACCTTCCAGCGCTTTGGCGTCTGGCGAACCGTTGGGGCTCCAGGCGACCGCGTTCTGGAACCAACGCAGGGCGTGTTCGTAGTCGCCGCCTTCGTAAGCCGCCCAGGCTACGGCGATAGCTCCGCTGGCGGAATGGTTCTCGTCGATTGCCTTCTCGATTTCGGCGATGTCGGCCTCACTCAGGTCGCCCTTGCGACCGGAGTCGCGGCTGGCGAGCAGGCGCGTCTCCAGATAGAGTACGTTGAGGCGCGGCGATGCGTTGCGCCATTTTCCGGCGAGCGCGAGCGCTTCGGCGTATTCCTTTTGCGCACGTAGCGCGAGCGCGTAACCTTCGACCAGCCGCGGATCGGGAGTTTCGCCAGCACCCTGCGCGGACCAATCGAGCGCACGGCGGAACCAATCGGCCGACGATTTATAGTTCGCGCGCGCATATTGCCGCCACGCCATTGCCGTCGCGCCGGCTGCAGAGCGATCTTCTTCTATCGCAATCACGTAACGGGCAAGCCGTTCGTCCGCCAGCGAGGCTTCGCTGGTGCTAGCAATCTCTTCCAGCCCGAGGTCAACGAAAAGGCCGCGCAGCGGCTTCCAACGTTCACGCCAGTTTCCGGCAATCTGCGCCGCCTCCGTTTTGCGCCCCTCGGCGCGCAACGTCAGAGCATAGCCTTCCCAGGTCGCCGCTTCCCCTTGGACTGTCACCATCAGGCCGGCGCGAGGCTGCCCGTAGCGGGTTGCGGAATAGGCGTAAGCCAGCGGGGAGCGGGTATAGTCGAAATGAGCGAGTGCGAGCTTGCCTAGCGCCGGTATATAGTCGCGCTTGGGCGAAAGCAGCGCGCGCGGCGCGTCATCATGGCGCGCTGGCCACCAGTCCAGCGCATTCTTGAACCACTTCTCCGCTTCGCTGAGTTCATTGCGTTCATAGCGATACCAAGCGAACGCCTGCGCGCCATAGGCAGACTTCGTCTGGGTGACGGTCTCCGTGAATTTCGTCAGCTTGTCGTCGTCAAGCGGTTCCGGCGGATTGTCGCGTCCGAGTTCCTCGACGACCGTGTCGACAAAAGCGGCGCGCAAACCATCATTCTTGTCGATCCAGCGCGAAAGCAGCTCGTCAGCGTCGTCCAGGCGCCCCAGAGCGCGCAAAGCCAGCGCTTGGCCGTCATCGATGCTTGGATCGCGCTCTTGGCCTGAACCCCAAGCAGCCGCACGGCGAAACCAGATGGCGCTGTATTCGCAAGCCGCGTCACGAACCCGGCGCCACGCGATCGAGCGCGCTGCCGCAGGATCGTGATCGTCGAGTGCGGCCGAGGCCAGACGCGAAATGCGCTTCTCGTTGACGGCCGGGGACGGCGCCTCGCGTGTCAGCGCCTCGACGCCGACCGAGAGGAACAAGGTGCGCATGCGGCTCGACCGTTCGCGCCAAGCATACGCCAAGTCCTCGGCGCGATCGTATGCGCCGATCGCGCGCAGTGACAGCGTGAGGCCCTCAACCACCTTTACGTCGTCGGGATCTGCGCTCCACTTCGCCGCGGCGCGGAACCACGGCGCCGCATAGCTGCAATTGCCTTGCGAGAGCCGATACCAGCCGATCGCCTGGGCGCCAAACGACGAACGCTCGGTGCGCACGAGCGAAACGAAACGGGCAAGGCGTTCGAGCGACAGGGTCGACGCCGATTCCGGCGTCCCGATCTCCATCGCGAAAATCGCCAGGTACGTCGCGCGCAATTCCTGATCGCTTCGCCAAGCCCATGCGACCTCCTCAGCTTCGTCCAGGCGGCCTACGCGCTGCAGCGAAATTGCGAGGCCCTGGTTGGTCTTGCTATCGCCCTTGCCGTTGGCCGACCACTCGACCGACTGGTGGAAAGAATCGATGGCGTCGCGATAATCGCTGGAGCGATAGTAGAGCCAGCCCAGCACCGCCGCGCCTGCGCCGTTGTGGTCCACAGCAATCTGGCGTGCGAAATGTTGCAGCTGAGCGGCGGAAACTGCGTCGGCGCGTTCGGCTTGACCGACGACCGTCGTCGCCAGCGCCAGGAACATTTGCAGCAACGACCCGTCGGCTTCGCGCCAATTGTCGGCGATCGTCAGCGCCTCGCGCTCACGGCCCAATTGCGCTAGTGACTGCGTGTAGCCTTCAATGGCCTTGATGAGTTGCAACTCGATGTGGTTGGTCGGCGCCGGCTGAGCGAGGTCGATCCCCTTCCAGGTCAGCGCGGTGAGGAACCAAGTTTCGGCTTTCTTCGCGTCCTGCGCGTGTAGCCAGTGCCAGCCAAGCGCGATGGCGCCCTCGAAATTCTGCTCGCTGTTCACCGTCCGTATAAAGTCGGCGACGGCCGCGTCGGAAAGATTCGCAGGTGGATCCGTGCGGGTCAGCAGCAGAATCGTCGCAGTGGCGTAGGTCTGACGCAGCCCAGCGCCGACGTCGCGCCACTTCGCAGCGAAGTCGAGAGCACCCTGGGCGTCGCCCGATTTCAGCAGCGACAGCGCTTCACCTTCTGCGAACTTGACGTCTTCGGGGCTCTTCCCGATGTCGGGCGAGGCCGGGGCGCCGAGCGCGAACAGCCGTTTGGCGTCGCCGTAACGCTCATGGTCGTACATGTACCAACTCGCCAGCGCGAGATCCGCGCGGTCGTTGGACTTTTCGGTCTTAGTTACGAAATCGGCCAGTTCTTGCGGCACAATGTCGTCGACGCCTTTGCCGGAATTGATCGCGGCGATGCGCGCGCGAGTCAGGTCGACCTTAGTCTCCTCGAATTCGGAGAGGCCGTCGCCCCCTTTGTTGCCCAAGGCAATGAGCGACTTGACCTGTTCGACGCTGAATCGCGAAATCGACTTGCGGATCGTGCTCAGCCGCTCTTCGTGGTCGGGGCAACTGGCGATGATGGCACGGTAGATTTCGAGCGCGCGCGAAGCCATGCCGACGTTTAAAAACGCGTCTGCAATGCGCCAGTCGGAATCCATATGGGCGCAGTGCAGAACAGTCGGATCCTCGTCGACGATATCAAGCACGCGTGTCCAATGCGCGACGTTCGACTCGGCGGTGAGCGCGCGGATCGCTTCCTTTCGGGCAATCTTCGTGGTCAGGTCGCGTGAGGGGCGCCAGCCCGGTTCGTTCTTGATGCGCAGCGCAATGGCCGCGTGCAATTCGTCGTAACGGTCCGCAGCGAGCAGATCCCAGAACGGCTGCTCGTCGTTGCCTGCGCCGGCAGTCGAATAAAGGTTGATTGGCGCCGTCCAGTTCGGATGCAAAGCCTTTAAGCGCTTGATTTCCGCGTTGACGCGTGCGGTGTTGTGCAGCGACGCATAATAGCGAAGCGCACCTTCGTCTACGGGCGCGTCCTTGGCGGCAAGAGCCGACAGCGAGCCGAACAAAGGCGCTTGGTAGATATTGGCATAGGTTGTAGGCGCATCGGCGGTCGCGGCGGGAGTTGTCGTCTCGCCGTCAATTCCAGACGATATCTGCGCCGGGGCGGGCGGCTCCTCGGCTCGAGCGGCCAGAGAGGCGATGGCGCTGAACGCGGCGACGACGGCGGCATGCAGCGTGCGGCGATTCAACATTCGTAGCGCCCTTCCCGCAAGGCGTTGAGAACTAGCATCTGCAGAGTCGCAGGATAGTAGCGATGGAAATCAACGGTCTTCAGGTCGTCCGGGAAAGCCGTCTGGTGCGCGACACAGAACGCGAAAGCCGCGATCGCGCGATAACCGGGATCGGCGAGTTGTTCTTTGGCCTCGCCACTCTCGATGTCGACGACAGACAGCGGCGCGTCAACCGACGGCGCCCAGCCTTGCATCAAAGCGTTCAAGCGGTCGCGTTCACGCGGCAAACCCCACGCGAGGTATAGCGGCACGCGGACCACATCGTAGCCGAAGCGTTCGGGATAGGCTTTGGCGGGATGGATTCCAGAAGCCAACGAAATCCAGTCGCTCGGCAAGCGACGCGGGCCGAACTTCGCCGCATCGACGAGTTCCAGACCGCTGTGCTTGAGTCCGTTCCAGTCGACATCGGGGGCGACTCTGTGCAGCGCTTCGAAGGCCGGAAACACCCAATAAGAAAGATTGACGACCGGACCGTCTTCACCGTCCTTGGGACCAAAACCGAAAAGGCCCGGCGAGATAGTCTTACCGACCACGGAGTGATAGATCAGTTTGCCGTCGATCGCGTGGACAATGGTCGCCGCAGCGTCGTCGTAAATTGGCTCATGCCAGCGCCGGCCGGCTTCAGCGAGCGCCCAAGCGATCAGCAGATCTCCGTCGGTAGCGTTGTTCTGATCGAGCACGTGGGGATTGTCGTCGGGCCGCCAGCGCCAAGCAGCCAGTCCGTCAGAGCGGATCTGCAGATGCTCGATTGTCCAAGTCCATAGTTTGTCAAATGTCTCGCGATCGCTAGCGAATTGGGCGAGCAGCATCGCAAAGCCCTGCCCCTCGCTGTGGCTCACGTTCCTGGCCGAGTCGTCGATCAAACGCCCTTCGCTGGAGATGAAGCGCCGCTTGTAGACGCCCCATTGGTCCTCGGGCGACGACGTGAGTGACTGCGCGCCTGCGCCCGCGCCGAGGGCGGCGAAGGTTGCAGCGGCAGCGAGAATAGCCAGGGCGTTACGTTTCACGGGCGCGCTCCGAACACTTTCACTGTCCAAGTCGTCAACGCGCCGACGAGGAGCGCGCCGACGAGGAATGCCAGGAAAAAGTAGTCGATGTTCGAAGACAGCCAGCCGGCGGCGATCAATCGGAGATTGCCCGGCCTGAGCGACTGGGTCGGGATGAAGAATCCCTCTGCTGCGCCAGGAATGATGACAACTCCAGAGCGGGGCAGGAAGGCGGAGGCGCGCCCTTCGACCTTGTCCCAGTTGGTCGGCGCAGTGATGCCTACGACATCGCGCGACAGTTCCTCGGCGTTAGCGGCGACGAGCAGCGTCCACACGCCCGTACCTCCGAACGGCGCACGGGCTTGAGCGATGATCATCGTCGACCTGTCCGGCACGTCAATCATGCGGGGCGGATCGCGTAGCCAAGCCAGATCGTCGCGATGGATATTTATGAAACGGTCATAGATCGAGCGCGCCGCGGCGCCGGGCTTGAAATCGCTGGGGGTGCTGGCCATCCCCTCAGCCCAACGGTCGTAGAGGCTGGCGTTGGCGACGGCGTCTTCGGCTTTCGTCCCCGGCTTGGCCTTCATTGTCTTGGTTACCGACGCGTTGGCCGCTTCGATCGCGCCGGGGCGGCCCCAAGCGCGACGGAGAGCCTGCGGATCGAGCGAGAAGTGGCTCAGGATGTCCGGCCGCATTTCCGGGAAGGAGGCTGCGATGAGCGCGGATCCGAGGCCCAGCTCCGAGGGGTCGAAAGTCGTACGCACCGCGATCGGACGACCGGCGACGAAGGCCGCCCGCGCCAGGAACGAAGCCGCCGCCCCGATCTCGCTAGGGCTTCGCGAGCCGATCAACAGGCGTCCCGCCGAATCACCAGTACCCGTATAGGGAAACCCGCTCGACATCGTGACCGCCAGATTGGGCATTTTGGCGATTCGGGCGAGTTGCGGGACGATCAGCTCCGATTTGTCGAACAGCGCGAAACGCTCATGCGCCGCCAGTTGTATTTCGACTTCGCAAGCTGCGTCTTGCGGGGTCGGCGTCTGCGCTTCGATCTCCAGGCGATTGAACCCGGGCCGCAATTTGCCTAGCGGGACCGAGATCAACCGATTTTCGAACACGCCGCCGCGCGGGTTGCCGAGCGGCATGGAGCCGGCTTCGCGTTCGTTGATGCGAACGAGGATCTGGGCGTTGCGCGCTAGGCCGGCCGAGTAGCCATAGCTCAGCGACAATGTCAGTTTGTCGTAGTCGGCCGGATAGAAATCCGGCGGCAGCATGAGATCGAAGGTCGCACGATAGAGCCGCCCGTCGAATTCCTCGCTGCGCACGCCGAGGTCGCGGAACGATACCGTGGTCAAGCCCTCGATCGGAAAGCCCTTGCCGGCGCGCAGCGCGACTATGGCCGGGGCCGTAGCGGGCGGGGCGTCGCCGCCGTCGACGGCGGCCAGATCGTGGAGCGCCGCCTCTGTGTCTTCGTCTGTCGCTCCGGACACTACGACGACTCTCTGACCCGGCCGCGCGGCGGCGGCAAGGTGCGGGGTTCCCGAGGTGTTGAGATAGGCTGCAAAACCCTGCGATTCGAGCGTCGAATGCAGGCCGGCAAGCACAAACAGTCCTGGCTTTTCGTCGATCGCGGTGACGACCTCGACCTTCGGCCGCACGAAATGGGCGCGGATGGCGGTCGCCTCGGCGGCCTGGATCGCATAGTCGATTTCGTGTGTCGACGCGTTGTCCGGCACTACGGCGCGCAACGTCACCACGCCTGAGGCGTCCGGCGACACCGCGGCGAGGTCGTCGAGAGTAGTCACACCTGCGTCGACGACGCCCGGAAACGCCAACCCGCTCGTGGCCGGATCAAGCTGGGTCATCAGTTCGTAGGTGGCTTCGAGCGAGCAGTCGACGCGGTGACGCTGCGAGACGGCGACGCGCAAAGCATTATAGCCGACGCTCAAGAGCCCTCGCGGCAGCTCAACGTCGATGACGCCGGGGTCGCTCGCCGCGTTGATCGGCGCCGTCGCCACCTCGACATCGTTGACCGCGATTCGGATCGAGGAGGCCTCGGGCATCACCGAAATCGCGTTGGAATAGGCGATGTGAACGCGGGCGCGGGACTGGGCCTGCGTATTGGTCACGTAGACCGCCCAAACGCGCGTGCTGGTCTCGCCTTCGAAGCGCAATTGCCGAGCGTCCGGGCCCAGACGATGAATCGAACCGTCCATTTCCGAAGGAGCCGCAGCCGGCTCTGCGGCGACGACCGGCGTCGCAGCGATGAGCAACGGAAGTATGAATGAGATCAGCCGAGCGCGCACGTTCAAGTCCCCCTCAAGCCGCGGCCGTGGTTTTCGGCCGGTGGGCCGAGGCGTCCCGTTCTGGACTTTGCGTGCCGGAGGACGACGGAGGACGACGAAGGTTTCGCGCGCGGCGTGCGCCAATGCTGTCCTGTAAGAGCCAGAGGCTGCGCACTGGTCCGAGAATCCCCCATTTGATCAGCATGAAGATCCCGGCGAGCACGCCTTGACGCTTGCGACGTCCCTGCCGGAACGCGTCGATCTCGACGCTCGTCTCGTACATGAGGTCTTTAACGGCTTTGTAGTGCCGGAGTTTGAGATCGGCGAAGGCGAAGCCGATGCGGGTTTGCCCGTTCTTGTGCGACACGTGCTTCACCTGCACGGGCAAGCTCTGCCAAACGTCACGCGATTCGCGCAGTTCGACGTCCAAGATGGCGATTGCGCCGACCTGCGGCGCCGGCATCGCGGGGCGCCCTTCCAGTTCGACTTTGCAGCCTCCGTAAGACACATCGAGCACGCGCGCTGTTACGATCGTCGGCCCGAGAGCCAACCGCGCCGGCCGGTCGACGTTTTTGCGGGTCTCCCGACGCTCTGCAATGACGCCAAGAGCCGCGCCCGCCATCAGCAGGTTGTAGAAATTCCAGCTCGCGACGACGATCAGCAGTTCGTTGGCGTCCGGTTCGACAAACCACCTCCAGAAACACACCAGCATCGACACAAAGTAGACGCCGAAGACTACAAAGAACGGCGTCGCCAGTTCGCTGAGACGATCCTTGTCGAGTCCGAGACCTTTGTCGGTGACGTTGAAAGTCGGTTTGCGCGGGTTCAGCAGCACGCTGAGCAGGCCTCGACTGAGGAACATCGTCTGGACGAACTCGTAGACCTCCGAGACCAGCGGCCAGCGCACCATGCCGTACAGGTAATTCTGCATCATCATGTTAGCTGCGAGATACATCAACGTGTAGGCGAAGAATTCTTGAATATTTGCGATGTAAATCTGCATATTGAAGTAGATGAATAACAGGGGCGCGAACAGGAACGGAACGCGGAATAGCGGGAAAAACCAGAAGGTCATGCTGGACAGATAGGAAATCTTCTGCGCCGCGCTAAGGCCGCGCTTGAAGATAGGGTTCTTCAGAAGGAAGATCTGGAACATGCCGCGCGCCCAGCGCGAGCGTTGACCGATGAACGAAGCGAACGTGTCGGGCTGCAATCCCGAGATCATGGGATCGTCGATGTAGCAGCTGTTCCAGCCGCGCGAATGCAGATCGAGCGCCGTCTCGCAGTCTTCGGTGATGGTGATGCCGGAAAAGCCGCCGACTTCGTCGAGCGCCGCGCGCCGGACGACCGCGGCCGAACCGCAGAAGAAGGCCCCGTTCCACTTGTCCAAGCCCTTTTGGATGATGCCGTAGAACATCTCGTTCTCGGACGGCATGTTTTGAAATGTGCCGAGGTTGCGTTCGATCGGGTCGGGATTGGTGAAGACATGAGGGGTCTGGCACAGGAACAGGCGCGGATCGCGGCGGAAATGGCCGACCGTCTTGCGCAGGAACGTGCGGTCAGGTACGTGGTCAGCGTCAAAGACGACAATAAGCTCGCCTTTCGAAACCGCGAGACAATTGTTCATATTGCCCGCTTTGGCGTGCTCGTTGCGCGCACGCGTTAGATAGTTGACGCCAAGTTCGACGGCGAGCGCTTGCAGCGTCTTGCGGCGCTCGCGCGCCTCATGCGATTTGTGCGGATCTGGCTGGTTGCACTTCTGATCGGTGCCACCGTCGTCCAGCATCCATACCGTCAGCTTTTCGCGGGGGTAGTCGAGTTCAACCGCGCCGATGATCGTCATCGCCAGCAGTTCGGAGTCTTCATTGTATGTCGGGATGAACACGTCGACGGTAGGCAGGTCGGCGTCCGCCAAATCGGGCGCGGGCGCACGTTCGAGTGGATCGATAACTACGAACAGGCTGATCGCCAACATGATCGCGCTGTAAATTTCGCCAATGTAGAGCAGAATGCCGGGGATGAAATCGACAAGGTCATTGATCGGCGGCAACGTGTTGAGCGTGCGCCAGCACAAGTAGCGCAACACCAGCCCCGCTCCTATGGCAATGAAGACGTGCCGCCACACACCCGAGAGCTGCAAGCCGCGAATCACCGCCATGACGGCGACGCCGCAGAGCGCGACGAACAACTGCGTCTTAACGCTGACCGGCTCCGCAACCAGTGCGATCAGGGCGACGCAGCTCAGCGCCCATATCGCCAATCGTACCCAACGCATCATCACCCATACTCCGGCATACGTGCCAGCTACACTGATATCTCGCTAACGTTGACGCTTCCCTTACGTAGCTACCCGTAAATCTTGAAACTTCGTAGCCTTAAGAAATAGTTAAAATGGATTTCTTACGCGTGAAATCAGCAATAAAATCCCGTATTTACAGCGTAATTCCTCAAATAACTTTGCCGAAGACAAGATTCGACGGTCATGAACGCAGGTAAACGTTACGTCATATTAATAAAAGAGAACCGCTCAAACGGCGACTCTACGGTGCGATCAGCCGCCATGCTCGCGTCAGCCAACCAAAGATTGTCGCGCGCGCCTTCCCTTCGGCAGCCGAAGGCACGGCTTCCGGCGCGGCCGTCGATGTCGCGCAATTCGCCCGCAACCGCGCCATCGCGATTTCACCATCGGTAAAATACGGGTCGCCGCCGCCGTTGCGCGCGAGGAGGGTCGGGCCGACGCCCGCCACTTGGTAAATGGTCTCGACGCGGCCGGAGGCGACGAGGTCCTGGATCAGTTCGTTGCGCTCAGCGTCGATATTGGCGTCGATATGGTGGGTCACCTGTCCGGTGTAATGGCTGACCCCGACGCTGCGGTCGTAAGTTGCCCCGCCCAGCCAGACAGGCTGGCCGAGTTCACCCGCCGGCAGGGCGAGCCAGAAGCGAACGTGATGGCGTCGGCTCGGGCTCACGCCGGACGGCTTCTCGAAAGCCAGATCCTCCCTGCGGCCTTCCCAGAAGAGATCGCTGA
>Ga0302320_10014137_pt1 | contig 16545 bp, 30 predicted proteins | sample Bog_T0_3_FD_202130 | JGI IMG/M metagenome (GOLD analysis project Ga0302320, IMG submission 202130) | Peat permafrost microbial communities from Stordalen Mire near Abisko, Sweden - Bog_T0_3 | ecosystem: Environmental > Terrestrial > Soil > Wetlands > Peat | place: Sweden: Abisko, Stordalen Mire... | reverse complement strand
TTACAGTGGCTAAACTATACAAAATAGGGGGGGGGGGGCCTGCGGCGCCCCCGCCCCTGCGAACCTGTGTGGGTGGCCATGCCCTCGCGGGCTAGACCAGCTCGAGATACGCCATCTCGCAAGCGTCGCCCTGCCGCGGCCCCAGCTTGATGATGCGGGTATAGCCGCCGTTGCGATCGGCGTAGCGCGGCGCTACGTCGTTGAACAGCTTGTAGACGATCTCTTTGTTGCGCAGTTTGGCGATGGCGAGCCGCCGGGCGGCGAGGTCGCCGCGCTTGCCGAGCGTAATGGTCTGCTCGACCAGCGACTGCACCTCTTTGGCGCGCGCCTGGCTGCACTTGATCTTCTCGTGCTCGAGCACGGCTACCGCCAGACCGGTCAACAGTGACTTGCGCTGATCGGGCGGCATGTTGAATTTGCGGCCTGAGTTTTGGTGACGCATCAGTCCTCACCCCGTAACGACAAGCCGCGCTCGGCGAGCTTCTCTTTGACTTCGTCGATGCTCTTCTTACCGAAGTTGGGAATGTTCAGCAACTCGGCTTCGGTCTTGGTGACGAGGTCGCCGACCGTTTGGATGCCTTCGCGCTTGAGACAGTTGTACGAGCGCACGCCCAGTTCGAGCTCTTCGATCAGGACGTCGTCCATGCCACTGCCGGCGGCCGCGCCGACACCTTCGATGGGAAACTCATCGAGGGCGTGCTGGCGGTCGGGGTCGGTGAAGATCTGCAGCCGGTCGACCAGAATCTCGGCCGACTGGCGCAGCGCCTCTTCGGGCGTGATGGCGCCGTTTGTGACGACATCGAGGATGAGCTTGTCGTAGTCGGTACGCTGGCCGACACGGGCGCTCTCGACGATATAGGACACACGCTTGATGGGGCTGAAGATCGAGTCGATCGGCATGACGCCGATGACCGTCTCGGCCGCCTTGTTACCGTCGGCCGACACATACCCTGTGCCGCGCCTGATGGTGAGGGTCATCTCGATGGCGCCGCCGCCCGAAAGCGAGGCGATGTAGTGGTCGGGGTTCAGGACCTCGAGCTCGGCGGGCACGTCGATGTCGGCAGCCACGACCTTGCCGGGCTTGTCTTTGACCAGACGCACCTGGACCTCGTCGAGCTCGCCGTGCAAACGGCAGATGATGCCCTTGAGGTTGAGGATGACGTCGGTGACGTCCTCTTTTAAGCCGGGCAGCGTGGAGAACTCGTGCGAAACCCCTTCGATCTTGACCGAGCTCACGGCCGCCCCTTCGAGCGACGACAGGAGGACGCGCCGCAGCGCGTTGCCGAACGTGTGCCCAAAGCCCCGATCGAGCGGCTCTACCTCGAAGCGTGTGCGGTTGTTCGCCACCTGCTCGCGGGTGATGTTGGGCATCTGGAAGGTAAGCAACTGGCCTCCTGTAAATGTTCTCTTGTCGGCTTAAGGTGCAAGCCGGGAGATGGATCGACTACTTCGAGTAGAGCTCGACGATGAGCTGCTCCTGCACCGGCGCAGAGATCTCGCTGCGCTCGGGGAACCGCAGGACCTTGCCGGTCAGGTTGTCGTGATCGGCCTGCAGCCAGGGCGCCACCGAAGCCGTGAGGTCGGTCGCCGCGCGGATCGTCTCGGTGGCCTTGCTTGAGGCCTTGACCGAGATGACGTCGTTGGGCCGCACCTGGTACGACGGGATGTCGACCTTCTTGCCGTTCACCAGGAAATGGGCGTGACGGACAAGCTGGCGAGCCTGGCGCCGCGAAGCGCCGAAGCCCAACCGGTAGACCACGTTGTCGAGCCGGATCTCGAGCAGGCGCAGAAGGTTCTCGCCGGTGATGCCCTGCTGGCCGCTCGCCACCACGTAGTAGTGGTGGAACTGCTTTTCGAGGACCTGGTAGAAGCGCCGTGCCTTCTGCTTTTCGCGAAGCTGCAGGAGATACTCGGACTGCTTGATGCGCCCGCGGCCGTGTTCGCCCGGCGGGTACGCGCGGCGTTCGACCGCGCACTTGTCGGTGAAGCAGCGCTCACCCTTGAGCAGGAGCTTCATGCCTTCGCGGCGACACTGCTTGCACTGAGGTGAAAGGTCTCTAGCCATCGGCGCGCACCTCGCTAGACCCGGCGCCGCTTACGCGGGCGGCAGCCATTGTGCGGTACCGGCGTCACGTCTTTGACGCCGAGGATCTCGAGCCCCGCGGCCTGCAGTGAGCGGATCGCGGTCTCGCGTCCGGAACCCGGACCACGCACGAAGACTTCGACCTTCTGCAGACCGTGCTCCATGCCCTTGCGGGCCGCGGATTCGGCGGTGACCTGCGCCGCGAACGGCGTGCTCTTGCGCGAGCCCTTGAAGCCGACCGCGCCGGCACTTTCCCAGGCGATGACGTTGCCCTCTTTGTCGGTGAGCGTCACCAGGGTGTTGTTGAACGACGTCTTGATGTGCGCCTGGCCGATGGCGATGTTCTTGCGAACCTTGCGCCGTTGGCGTCCTTTGGCTCTTTGCGGTCTTGCCACTTTAGCTCTCGACCTCCGGGTCGTCTGCTCGACTTTTCTACTTCTTGCGGCGCGCGCCCACGGTCTTCTTGGGACCCTTGCGCGTGCGGGCATTGGTCTTGGTGCGCTGGCCGTCGACCGGCATGCCGCGGCGATGACGAATGCCGCGGTAGCAGCCAATGTCCATGAGCCGCTTGATGTTCTGCGAGCGCTCGCGACGAAGGTCGCCTTCGACGGTAACGGACCCGTCGATGGCTTCGCGCAGGCGCACCACCTCTTCTTCGGTCAGGTCGCGGACCTTGGTGTCGGGATCGATGCTGAGTTTGGCGAGGATGGTGTTAGAGGTCGACCGGCCCACGCCGTAGATGTAGGTGAGACCGATCTCGACCCGCTTCTGCGGCGGGATGTTGACGCCCGCGATTCGTGCCATTCCTTTACCCCTGCCTTTGCCGGTGACGCGGGTTGGTGCAGATCACCTGAACGACACCGTGCCGCCTGATGACTTTGCACTTCTCGCAGATCGGCTTGACTGATGCTCTGACCTTCATGCCATCCTCACTTGAACGCGCAAGCGGCCCCCAGAACCGGCGGGCATGCCTGCCTCGATCACCGGTTCGAGCGCCTACTTGAACCTGTAGGTGATTCTCCCGCGCTTGAGGTCGTACGGTGACAGTTCGACCTTTACGCGATCGCCGGGCAGGATGCGGATGTAGTTCATACGCATCTTGCCCGAAATATGCGCGAGTACTTCGTGTTTGTTGTCGAGGAGCACCCTGAACATGGTGTTGGGCAGGGCTTCGACTACCTCGCCTTCGATCTCTATCGCTTCTTCTTTGTTTGCCATACTCCCTGTCGTTCGAGAACGCGGCCGCTCATGATACCACAGCGCTTTTGCCGAGTCGAGGATGCCGGCGGAGCCGTCAGGCGGTGACTGCCTGACCAGCGCCGCCCATCACCTCGCTCGTCCGTCTGGTGAGCACGCGTGGACCGGCGGCCGTCAGGGCCACCGTGTGCTCGAAATGTGCCGAGAGCGAGCCGTCGGCGCTGAAGATGCTCCAGCGGTCGGGCCCTACGTAGACGTCGTGGTCGTGGACGTTGACCATGGGCTCGATGGCGAAGACCATGCCGGCTTCGAGGCGCGGCCCCTTGCCGGCCGGCCCATAGTTGGGGATCTGCGGCTCTTCGTGCATCTCGCGGCCGACGCCGTGACCGACCAGCGAGCGCACGACGCCGAAACCGGCGGCTTCGACGACCTCTTGCACGGCGTGCGAGACGTCGCCCAGGCGGTTACCCACCTTGCAGGCACCGATGCCCGCTTCGAGCGAGCGGCGCGTGACGTCGAGCAGGCGCAGGGCTTCGGGACCGACGTCGCCCACGGCCACGGTGGTCGCGGAGTCGGCGACGTAGCCCTGCAGCGTGACGCCCACGTCGAGCGACAGGACGTCGCCCGCGGCGACCACGTAGGCGCCCGGAATGCCGTGCACGACCATGTCGTTGGGCGAGGCACAGATGGACTTGGGAAAGCCGCGGTAGCCGAGGAAGGTCGGCGCGCCGCCGCGGCCCCGGATGAACTCTTCGGCCATGCCGTCGAGCTCGAGGGTGGTCACGCCCGGCGTCACCGCGCCGATCAGCATGTCGAGGCAGTCGGCCAGGATGGCGCCCGCCGCGGCGATGCGGCGTATCTCGGATTGTGACTTGCGTACGATCATGCCGGTTGACTCGCCCCCTGCCGCCGCGCCGCGGTCAGCACCTGTTTGATGTCGCCGTACACCTGATCGGGGTTGCGTCCCCCGCCGTACACGGTCGCCAGAATACCCTTGGCGCGGTAGTAGCCGGACAGCGGCGCCGTTTGGCGCACGTAGACCTCCAGCCGATGCCGCACGATCGCTTCGTCGTCGTCGTCGCGCTGGTAGAGCTCGCCGCCGCAGGCGTCGCACACGCTCGGGACCTTGGGCGGCTCGAAGACCAGGTTGTAGCCGCGTTTGCAGTCCGAGCAGGTGCGCCGGTCGGCGAGGCGCTGCACGAGTTCGCGGTCGGGAACGTCGATGAGCAGCACGAGCGTGAGCTGACGGTCGGCTTCGGCGAGCATCTCGTCGAGCGCCACGGCCTGATCGAGCGTGCGTGGAAAGCCGTCGAGCATGAAACCCGCCGCGGTGTCGGGCTCGGACAGGCGCTCGCGAATGATTCTGATCACGATGCCGTCGGGAGCCAGTTCGCCCGTCTTCATAGACTCGCGGGCGGCGACGCCCAGCGCGCTGCCGGCGGCGACGGCGGCGCGCAGGATCTCTCCGGTGGAGATGTGGGTCAGGCAGAACGCCGGCGCGATACGCGCCGACTGCGTGCCCTTACCCGACCCCGGCGCTCCCAGCAGCACGATGTCGAGTGGGCGGAGGGCCATCTACTTAAGGAAACCCTCGTAGTGCCGCATGAGCAGCTGGGCCTCCATCTGGCGCATGGTGTCGAGCGCGACGCCGACGACGATCAGGACAGAGGTGCCGCCGAAGTTGAACGGCACACTCAAGAACCGATAGAGCAGCCACGGCAGCACGGCGAGCGCGGCCAGAAACAGAGCCCCGGGCAGGGTCAGCCTGGTGAGGATGCGGTCGAGGAACTCGGCCGTGGGCCGCCCCGGACGCACGCCGGGCACGAAGCCGCCGTACTTCTTGAGGTTGTCGGCCTGGTCGATCGGGTTGAACGTGACCGCCGTGTAGAAGTAGGTGAACAGGATGATGAGCAGGGCTTCGCCGATGATGTACGGCACCGAGCTCGGACCGAAGGCCCGCGAGAACCAGCTCGTCTGGCCGCCCGGCAGGAACTGCGCGATCGTCGGCGGGATGAGCATGACCGATGAGGCGAAAATGATCGGGATGACGCCTGCCATGTTGACCTTGAGCGGTATGAACGTGCTGGTGCCGCCCATCATGCGGCGGCCCACGATGCGTTTGGCGTACTGCACGGGAATGCGACGCTCGCCGCTCGTGATCCAGATGACGCCCACGACCACGGCCAGGGCGATGATGACGAAGCCGACCTGCGAGACCAGCGACATGGAGCCCTGGAAGAACTTCTGGATGCCGCCCGGCAGGCGCGAGATGATGCTGATGAAGATGAGGATCGACATGCCGTTGCCGATGCCCCTCGCCGTGATGAGCTCGCCGATCCACATGACCACCGTGGCGCCCGCCGTGAGCGTGAAGAGGATGAGCGCGAAACGCGTGACGGTGAGGTTGGGCAGCGCGTGGTAGGTGCGGAACAGGAAGATGTAGCCGATGGACTGCACGGCGGCCAAGCCGACGGTGAGATAGCGGCTGTACTGGGTGATGATCTTCTGGCCCTGCTCGCCCTCCTTCTGGAGCTCCTCGAGCTTGGGGATGACGACCGTGAGGAGCTGCATGATGATCGAGGCCGTGATGTACGGCATGATCCCCAGAGCGAACACGGCCACGCGGCCGAGCGCGCCGCCCGAGAACAGGTTGAGGAAGCCGACGACGCCGCCGGCGCCGCTATTGAAGAAGTTGCTGAGCGCCTGGATGTTCACGCCCGGCACAGGCACGTGCGATCCAAAGCGATAGATGGCGATCATCGCCGCGGTGAACAGCAGCTTCTTGCGGAGCTCCGGGATCTTCCAGGAGTTCGCCAGCGACTGCCAGAGCTTGTTATTCATGCCGCGCCCCGCCTTGTTCGCAGCTCAGGTTAGAGCAGCTCGATGCTACCGCCGGCCGCCACGATCTTCTCGGCCGCCTTTTCAGAGAACGCCTCGACGCGCACGGTGAGCGCGACCGTGACCTCGCCGCCGCCCAGGATCTTGATGGGCGTGCGGGTGTTCTTGACGATGCGCTTGGCGACGAGGGCCTCGGGAGTGACTTCGGCCCCGGCCTCGAACGCCTTCGCCAGCGTGCCCACGTTGACCGGCACACAGTACGTGCGGAACGGCCCGATCGGCATGCTCTTCTTGGCGTTGGGCCCGCGCAACTTGCCGAGCCTCATGTACAGCGGCATCTGGCCGCCTTCGTAACCGGGGCGCACACCGCCGCCGGCGCGAGCGTTGAAGCCCTTGTGACCGCGGCCGGCGGTCTTGCCCTGGCCGCTGCCTTTGCCGCGCCCGAGGCGCTTGGTGTTCTTGGTCGAGCCCGGGTTGGGCCTGAGGTCGTTGAGACCGAGATCGCTCATGCTTTACTCACGATTTCTTCGTGGCGGGCCGTACCTCGACGAGGTACGCCACTTTGCGGATCATGCCCCGGATGACGGGGTTGTCTTCTTGGACCACGGTGTGATGCATGCGCTTGATACCGAGCGCCCGCAACGTGCCGCGGTGGTCGGGCGGCGTACCGATGCCGCTCTTTATCTGGGTGATCTCGAGGTCAGCCATGGTCACGCCTTCTCGGCGGCCGGAGTGTCGTCGGCCTTCTCTGCGTCGCCGGCAGCGCCGCGAGCCGGCAGGCCGAGGACCTGGGCTGTCGTTAAGCCGCGCAGGCGGGCGACGTCGGCCGGAGTCTTGAGACCCTGCAGGCCGGTCACCGTGGCGCGCACCATGTTGATCGGGTTGGTGGTGCCCAGACACTTCGTAAGGATGTCGTGGACGCCGGCCAGCTCGAGCACGGCGCGCACGCCGGCCGCCGCTATGACACCCGTACCTTCGGAGGCGGGCTTGAGCAGCACACGGCCTGCGCCGTACACGCCGAGGATCTCGTGAGGGATCGTCGTGCGGTACCGCGGCACCTTGAACATGTTCTTCTTGGCGTCGAGGATCGCCTTCTGGATGGCCAGCGGGACCTCGCGCGCCTTGCCGTAGCCTGCGCCCACGTTGCCGTTCTCGTCGCCAACGACCACGAGCGCGGTAAACGAGAAGCGACGACCGCCCTTCACGACTTTCGCGACGCGGTTGATGTCGACGACGCGTTCCTTGAGCTCTACTCCATCAGCAGGTGTTCTGGCCACAGAGCTTCCTTCACTTTCTCGCTAGAAAACGAGCCCGCCCTCGCGGGCGCCCTCGGCGAGCGCCTTGACGCGCCCATGGTACAGGTAACCTGACCGGTCGAACACGACCGAATCGATATTGCCGGCGCGCGCCCGCTCGGCCAGCAGCATGCCGACCTTCTTGGCGACGCCGGACTTGTCGAGTCCGTCACCGTCGATCTCGCTCGAGCGCGCCGCCGCAAGGGTGGTGCCGCTGGCGTCGTCGATGAGCTGGGCGTAGATCGCCCGGTTCGAACGAAAGACCGAGACACGCGGGCGCGCCGCGCTGCCAACGACCTTGGCGCGGATCCGGCGCCGCCTCTTGGCGCGGGCCTCGACGGTAGTCTTGGTAGTCATGCGTCAGTTCCTTCTGGTCTCGTCACGCCTAGGCGCGCTTGCCGACCTTGCGCGCGACGTACTCGCCCGCATAACGGATGCCCTTGCCTTTGTACGGCTCGGGCGGACGCAGATGCCTGATCTGCGCCGCGACCTCGCCGACGGCCTGCTTGTCGATGCCGCGCACCAGGACGACCTGGGGCGACGGCGTCTGAAACTCGATGCCCGCGGGCGGGACCACGAGGGCCGGGTGGCTAAAGCCCACCAGCAGCTCAAGGTCAGTGCCCTTCATGCTGGCGCGGTAGCCGACGCCGACGATCTCGAGACGCTTCTCGAAGCCGTCGGTGACGCCCTGCACCATGTTGGCGATGAGCGTGCGCGTGAGGCCGTGCAGCGACCGGTGAGGGGCGCTGTCGGTGGGCCGTGTGACGGTGATCGTGGCGTCGTCGAGCGAGATGATCATCTCGCGCGGCAGGCGCTGCGTCAGCTCGCCCTTGGGGCCCTTGACGGTCACTACGCCGTGGACGTTGGCGAACTCGACGCCGGCCGGCACGGATATGGGAGCTCTTCCGATACGTGACATGGGTCTTTCCCTACCAGACGAAGCAGATGACCTCGCCGCCCAGCCCAAGGCGCTGTGCCTCTGAGCTGGTCACGAGACCACGTGACGTTGAGATGACCGCGACACCAAGGCCACCCAGGACCTTCGGCAGACGATCCTTGCGCGCGTAGATGCGGCGACCCGGCTTGGAGACTCGCTTGATGCCGGAGATCACGCGCTCGCGGTTCTTGCCGTACTTGAGCCCGATGACGAGCAGTTCGCCGTGTTCGCCGCGCCGGTTTTCGACGCCGGTGATGTAGCCCTGCTCGAGCAACAGCTTTGCGATGCCCGCCTTCATGTGCGAAGCGGGGATCTCGACCTCGGCGTGGTTTGCCTGGTTCGCATTGCGGATGCGGGTCAGCATATCGGCGATGGGATCAGTCATTGACATTTCTCGTCGCCCCCCTTACCAGCTCGACTTGGTCATGCCTGGAATGACGCCCTCGTGAGCGAGCTCGCGCAGGCAGATGCGACACAGGCCGAACTGACGGAAGTAACCGCGCGCACGTCCGCAGCGCATGCACCGGTGGTATTCGCGGGTGCTGTACCGCTGCTTGCGGGCGGCCTTCACAACCAGAGATGTCTTGGCCATGTGCTAACTCCTAGCTTTCACGAAGGGGCATGCCCAGCATCGACAGCAGGGCTCGACCTTCTTCGTCTGTGGTCGCGGTGGTCGTGATCGTGATGTTCATGCCGCGCATCTGGGTGACCGAGTCGTAGTCGATCTCGGGAAAAATCGTCTGCTCACGGATGCCCATCGAGAAGTTGCCGCGACCGTCGAACTGGTCGGGCGCGATGCCGCGGAAGTCGCGGATGCGAGGCAGCGCCACAGAGACGAGGCGGTCGATCATCTCGTACATACGCTCGCCGCGCAGCGTGACCTTGCAGCCGATCGCCATGCCTTCGCGCAGTTTGAAACTGGCGATCGACTTGCGGGCCTTGGTGATCACCGGGTGCTGCCCGCTGATCTGGGTCATCTCTTCGACGGCGTCGTCGAGCAGCTTGGCGTTGGTCTTGGCCTCGCCGACACCCATGTTGAGAGTGACCTTGGTGACGCGCGGGACCTGCATGATGTTGTCGTACCCGAAGCGCTCGCGGAGCGCCGGCACGATCTCGGCTGCGTATCTCTCTTTAAGTCGTGACATGCCTATGCCCTGTCGATGTCTTTGCCGCAGCCCGCCCGCCGGCAGACGCGCACCTTGGTGCCGTCGTCGGTGAAGCGGTAGCCGACCCTAGTCGACTCGCTGCAAGCCGGGCAGACGAGCATGACGTTCGAGGCGTCGATGGCTGCCTCTTGCTCGACCACGCCGCCCTGCGGGTTCTTCTTCGGGTTCGGGCGCGTGTGCTTCTTGGCGATGTTCAGGCGTTCGATGACCACACGGCGCTTCTCTTTGTCGACACGCAGCACCTTGCCGCTCTTGCCCGACTCTTTGCCGCTGATGACCATGACCTGGTCGCCCTTATGGATCTTCATTACCGACATATGCTTGACCTCAGCTCCCTCACCCAGGCCCTACAGGACTTCCGGGGCCAGAGAGACGATCTTCATGAAATTCCGCTCGCGCAGCTCGCGCGCGACTGGCCCGAAAATGCGCGTGCCGCGCGGGTTGTTCTGGTTGTCGATCAGCACGGCGGCGTTTTCGTCGAAGGCGATGTACGTACCGTCTTTACGCCCGAACTCTTTCTTGGTGCGGACCACGACGGCGGTGACGACATCGCCCTTTTTGACGCTGCCTCCAGGTGTCGCCGACTTGACCGTGGCCACGATGACATCGCCCACACGGGCGTACCGCCGCCGCGAACCGCCCCGCACCCTGATGCACAGGATCTCGCGGGCGCCGGTGTTGTCGGCCACTCTCAGTCTCGACTCGGTCTGGATCATCTCTTGGTTCTCCGCCTCTTACTTTGCCTTGGCGAGCACTTCGAGCAGCCGCCAGTTCTTGGTGGCGCTCAGCGGACGAGTCTCGACGATACGCACGACGTCGCCGATGTTGGCCACATTGTGCTCGTCGTGGGCGTGGAGCTTGCTGGTGCGACGCACGACCTTGCCGTACTTCTCGTGCGAACGCACTGCATCGATGCGCACCACGATGGTCTTGTCCATCGCGGAACTCACAACAACGCCGCGGCGCTCCTTGCGTCCGGGCACCCTCTCCGGCGCTGGCCGTGCGGGCTTGACCGGCTTGCTGACGACGACCGGAGCCGCCGTCTTGCCGGCGGCTGCCTTGCGAGCGGCCGCCGATTTGGCCGACGACTTGCCGGCCGCCTTCTTGGCCGCCGGCTTACGAGCCGCCGAGGCCTTCTTGGCCGGCACGCCGGCCGAATCTGACTTGCGGGCCGGCATCAGCCCTCACCTCCGCCTACGTGTGCGTGCTCGCGCTCGATGTGCACCGTCAGCAGACGGGCGATCTCGCGCCGCGCGATAGTCAACTTGTGCGGGTTGTCGAGCTGGCCGGTCGCGTGCTGGAACCGCAGGTTGAAAAGCTCCTTGCGGGTGTCGCGGATGCGCACCTCGAGCTCCTCGTCGGAGAGTTCTCGAACCTGTCTAGCCTTCAAAGAGGTCCGCCTCCCGTGTCACGAACTTGCACTTGATCGGCAGCTTATGCGTGGCCAGTCTCATGGCCTCGCGCGCCACCGGCTCGCTCACTCCGGCGAGCTCGAACATGACCTTGCCCGGCTTGATGACGCAGACCCACGTCTCGGGTGAGCCCTTGCCGCCGCCCATACGGGTCTCGGCCGCCTTCTTGGTGACCGGCTTCTGCGGAAAGATGTTGATCCACACCTTGCCACCGCGCTTGATGTAGCGCGTCATGGCGATACGGGCGGCCTCGATCTGACGGTTGTTCACCCAGCCGGGTTCGAGGGCCTTGAGCCCGTATTCGCCGAACTCGACCTCGGTGCCACCCTTGCTGAGACCGCGCATGCGGCCGCGCTGGTGCTTGCGGTGTTTGACTCTCTTGGGAAGAAGCATGATCGCTACCCGCTATCTTCTTGGCGCCGGACGATCGGTCTGCGGACGCCGTGGCCGACGATCGCCACGCGGGCGCTCGCGACTCGGCTCTTCGCGCTCCGGCTGACGGCCGGTGACCGGGAACCCCTCGGGCATGATCTCGCCCTTGTTGATCCACACTTTGACGCCGATCCGACCAAAGGTCGTCTTGGCCTCTTTAAATCCGTAGTCGATGTCAGCGCGTAGCGTATGAAGCGGCACGCGACCTTCACTGTAGTGTTCGCTGCGGGCCATCTCTGAGCCGCCCAGGCGGCCGCTGCACTTGACGCGCATGCCGGCCGCGCCCGAGCGGATGGCGCTGGTGAGCGCCCGCTTCATGGCGCGCCGGAAGCTCACGCGGTTCTCGAGCTGCTCGGCGATTGACTGGGCAACGAGGACGGCGTCGAGCTCGGGACGCTTGACCTCGACGATGTTGACCTGCACGTTCTTCAGGGTCATCGCGTGAAGCTCCTTGCGGAGCGCATCGACTTCAGACCCACTCTTGCCGATCACGATGCCCGGACGAGCCGTGTGGATGTCGATCGTCACGTTGTTCTGGTCTTTGCGGATGATGACCCGCGAAAGGCCAGCGTGAGCGAGCTTGCCGAAGATGTGCTTGCGGATCTTCTCGTCTTCGGCGAGATACTCCTTGAAGTTCTTTTCGGTATACCAGTGCGACTTCCAGTCGTGGATAACGCCGATCCGGAAGCCGCCGGGATGCACTTTCTGGCCCACTACGCCCGCTTCCTTTCGTCGACCGCGATGGTGATGTGGCTGCTGCGCTTGCGAATCCGGTTGACCCTGCCCATGGCGCGGAACTTCCAGCGCTTGAGCGTGGGACCTTCGTCGACGTAGGCCTCTTTGACGTAGAGATCGTCGGCCGACATGCTGTTGTTGTTCTCGGCGTTGGCGACTGCCGAGTTCAGCACCTTGGCGACGATGCCCGACGCGCCGCGATTGGCGAACACCAGCGTGGTGCGCGCGTCGGCGACAGACTTGCCTCGGATGAGATCGACGACCTCGCGGACCTTGCGCGGCGACATGCGCACGTATTTGGCTTGTGCTTTTACTGCCATCGCTAACGTCTCGCCGATCGGTCGCTCTTGACGTGGCCGCGGAAGGTACGCGTCAGCGCGAACTCACCGAGCTTGTGCCCGACCATGGACTCGCTGATGAAGATGGGTACGTGCTTGCGACCGTCGTGGACGGCGATCGTATGACCGACCATCTCGGGAAAGACGGTCGAAGACCGCGACCATGTCTTGACCATGCGCTTCTGGCCGGCCTGGTTCATCGCATTGATGCGCGTCATGAGACGAGCGTCGACGAACGGACCCTTCTTCGCTGACCTGCTCAAGAGGCTTCCTCCTGCCTCACGAATGCTTGCCGCGTTTGCGGCCACGGATGATGAGCTTGTCGGAGCGCTTGTGGTCCGACCTTGTGCGGTAACCGAGTGTGGGCACGCCCCACGGCGTGACCGGGTGGCGTCCGGCGGTGGTCTTGCCCTCGCCGCCGCCGTGCGGATGGTCGACCGGGTTCATGGCCGTACCGCGCACTGTCGGACGCACGCCACGCCAGCGGGTGCGGCCAGCTTTGCCGCCGTCGATGTTGGAGTGGTCGGAGTTGCCGACCTCGCCGACCGTCGCCCGGCAAGCCAGGCTGATGCGGCGCAGTTCGCTCGACGGCATACGCACGACCCCATAGCCCTTTTCTTTGGCCTGGAGCTGGGCGCTGGTGCCGGCGCTGCGCACGAACTGGGCGCCGCGGCCGGGGTAGAGCTCGATGTTGTGGATCGTCGTGCCGGTCGGAATGGATTCGAGCGGCAGGGCATTGCCGACCTTGATATCGGCTTTGGGCCCCGATTCGACGGTGTCGCCGACCTTGAGACCCTGCGGCGCCACGATATAGCGCTTCTCGCCGTCGACGTAGTGCAGCAACGCGATGCGGGCCGAGCGGTTGGGGTCGTACTCGATATGGGCGACCTTGGCCGGCACGCCGTCTTTGTCGCGCTTGAAGTCGATCACCCGATAGCGCCGCTTGTGGCCGCCGCCCTGATGACGAGTGGTGATGCGACCGTTGTTGTTGCGGCCGCCCTTGCGCGTGACGGGCTCGACGAGCGAGCGCTCCGGTTCTGTCCGAGTAACGTCCTCGAAGGTCTCGGTGGTCATGAAGCGCCGGCCCGGAGAGGTCGGCTTATAGCTCTTGATGCCCATTACCTGCCCTCGAAGAATTCGATCTTGTCGGCCGGCGAGAGCTGCACGACGGCCTTCTTCCAGGCCGTGGTGTGACCCGACGCCCAGCCGCGCCGCTTGGGCTTGGCCGGCACGTGCGACGTGGCCACGCCGAGGACCTTGACGTTGAAGAGTTGCTCGACCGCCTGCGCGATCATGGTCTTGTGCGCCTTGGGGTGCACCTCGAAGGTGTACCTGTGGTGGTCGATCTGAGCGTAGCTCTTCTCTGAGATGATCGGCCTGATGACGATCTTTTCGGCTTCGATCATGGTCATGCTCCAGTCAAGACGGAGAGCGCCTTTTCGGTCACCACGATGGAGCGGTTGCGAAGCACCTGCTCCACCGAGAGACGGCGCACTTCGCCGGTCTCGGCATACCTGAGATTGCGCGCCGACTTGGCGACCACCGGCTCGTCGTCGGTGACGAACAGCACCGGGGCGGCCAGGTCGAGCGCGACGAGAAGCTTGTCGATGGCGGCGGTCGACGGCTCGTCGAGATCGAGTCCGCGGGCGACGTAGATGCTGCCGCCCTCGGCCCGGTCGGAGAGCGCCATGGCCAAGGCCTTGCGCGCCGCCTTGCGGTTGAGCTTAAGGTCGTACGAGCGTGGCTTGGGACCGAAGGCCGTGCCGCCGCCGATGCGGGTAGGCGACTTGACCGAACCGGCGCGTGCCCGGCCGGTGCCCTTCTGCCGGTACAACTTGGCAGTCGAGCCAGAGACCTCGCCGCGCGTCTTGGTATTCGCGCTGCCGCTGCGCCTGGCAGCCTGCTCGGAACGCACCGCCAGGTGCAGCAGGTTGATGTCGGCGGTCAGGCCGAACCGCTCCTGGCTCAGCTTGATCTCCTCGACCTGCTTACCGGCGGCATCGAAGACGGTCGCGGTACGCTCGTCGGGCGCGTGATTGACGACCGGCCGTGGGGCCGGCTTGGCAGCCTTCTGGCGCGGCGTCTTGGGCGCGGCCGGCTCAGCCTTGGCGGTCGCGGCGGCCGGCGCGGCTGCTTTAGCCGTAGCGGCGCGCTTGCGCGCGGGCTTGGCCTTGGCCGCCGTGTCGGTGACCGGCTTGGCGCGGCGCCGCACCGGCTTGGCAGGCGCAGTGTCGGCTGCCTTATCGGCCTTGGCGTCGGGCTCGACCTCGGCTGTGGCGTCGGGCTCGTCGGCTTTGGCTGCCTCGGCCTTAGCCTTGGCGGCGGCCGGCTTGGCCGCGGGCTTGCGCGGCGCGCGGGCCGGCTTGGCCTGCGCCTCGCCCTTACCTTCGAGCGGCGCGGAGTCTTGAGTCTTGTCTTTTTCGTCGGCCACGATCACGTACCCTTGACGATGACGACTGAATTGGTGGCGCCTGGAACCGCGCCCTTGATGAGTAACAGGTTGTTCTCGGGGTCGCGCGCTACGACGCGCAGGCCGAGCTGAGTTACCCGCTCGGCGCCCATGTGTCCTGACATGCGCTTGCCCTTGAAGACCCGGCTCGGATAGGCGCTCGCGCCGATCGAGCCCGGCGCCCGCACGTTGTGGGAGCCGTGGGTCTCGGGGCCGCGTGCGAAGTTGTGACGCTTCACGGTGCCCTGGAAGCCCTTACCTTTGGAGACGCCCGTCACGCTGACGTGCTGACCGTCTTCGAAGGCCTCGACGGTGACGGTGTCGCCGACCTTGAGGTCGGCCATGCCGCGAAACTCGACGAGGTGACGCTTGCCGTGCTTGAGGCCCGCCTTCTTCAAGTGGCCCAGCTCGGCCTTGGTGAGCTGCTTGTCTTTGCAGTCCTGGAAGGCAAGCTGGACTGCCGAGTAGCCGTCGCTTTCGGCTGTGCGTACCTGGGTCACCGTGCACGGCCCGGCCTCGACGACGGTGACCGCGACGCGATTGCCATTCTCGTCGAAGAGATGGGTCATGCCGACCTTTTTGCCGATGATGCCATTCATACCGCTAAAGCTTTATCTCGATGTGGACGCCGGCCGGAAGGTCGAGGCGCATGAGCTGGTCGACCGTCTTGGGGGTCGGCTGATGGATGTCGATGAGCCGCTTGTGCGTGCGGATCTCGAAGTGCTCGCGGGAATCCTTGTCTTTGAACGGACTCTTGATGACGCAGTACACGTTCTTCTCGGTCGGCAATGGCACCGGACCCGAGATAGTCGCCCCACTGCGCTGCGCCGTTTCGACGATGGACTGCGCGCTGCGTTCGATCAGTTCGTGATCGTAGGACTTCAACCTGATGCGTATCTTCTGCTGAGCCAACTCTCGCCTTCTGTCTTGTTCACGTGGCCGGGCGTGTCCGTGTCGCTAAGTCGCGGACACGCCCGGCCACTGATCGACGCTACGCCGTCTTCTACTCGATGATCTCCGAGATCGCGCCGGCGCCCACGGTGCGTCCACCCTCGCGGATGGCGAACCGCAGACCTTCGTCCATGGCGATCGGCGTGATGAGTTTGACTTCCATCACCGTGTTGTCGCCAGGCATGACCATCTCGACGCCCTCTTCGAGGGTGATGACGCCGGTCACGTCGGTGGTGCGGAAGTAGAACTGAGGCCTGTAGCCGTTGAAGAACGGCGTGTGACGGCCGCCTTCGTCTTTTGACAGCACGTAGACCTGAGCCTTGAAGTGCGTGTGCGGCGTGATGCTGCCAGGCTTGGCGGCGACCATGCCGCGCTGGATGCCTTCGCGCTTTACGCCGCGCAGCAGGATGCCGATGTTGTCGCCGGCAGTACCTTCGTCGAGCAGCTTGCGGAACATCTCGATGCCCGTGACGACGGTCTTGTCGATCTTCTCCTGCATGCCGATGAGGGCGACTTCTTCGCCGACCTTGACGACGCCGCGCTCGACACGGCCGGTAGCGACCGTGCCACGACCGGTGATGGTGAAGACGTCTTCGACGGGCATGAGGAAGGGCTTGTCGACGTCGCGCACCGGCTGCGGAAGGTATTCGTCGAGCGCCTGCGTGAGCTTGACGATCGACGAGCACCACTCGCAGTCGTCTTTCCCGCAGCC
>Ga0302320_10014136_pt1 | contig 16545 bp, 11 predicted proteins | sample Bog_T0_3_FD_202130 | JGI IMG/M metagenome (GOLD analysis project Ga0302320, IMG submission 202130) | Peat permafrost microbial communities from Stordalen Mire near Abisko, Sweden - Bog_T0_3 | ecosystem: Environmental > Terrestrial > Soil > Wetlands > Peat | place: Sweden: Abisko, Stordalen Mire... | reverse complement strand
AATTCCTTTTTGGATCGCCTATTTTCGCCAATGGCGCGGACCGCGATATACCCGCGAACGAATCAACAATCGTCATGCTGGCAAGTTCGTCAGATAACCTGGCCGCCGAGCCAAAGGTGGTCCGGGCTGCCCTGAATTCAACGGAAGTCTGTTGGAGCGGGCGGCTTTTGCTGCTGGCGTTGAATTGCGTGCCGATGACCCACGTTCTGATTGTCGTTGGCCTGTTGGTCATTCGCCATGGCGGCTGGCCGGCCCGGATTGGAGCCGGGCTGGCTGCGCTGTACTTGCTGCCGCCGCTGATGGCGCGATTGATCTTGTTTCCTGGCACTTTTCCACAGGGACGTTTTGCCATCGGCAGCCGGCCGTTTTTTAGATGGTGGAGCTTGTTTCAGCTGCAAATTATTTTTTGTCGGCTGCCGGCGTTGGAGGAAATCCTGCGGCTGGTTCCCGGCCTATATTCATTTTGGTTGCGGTTATGGGGCGCCCGAATTGGCCGGCTAACCTATTGGTCGCCGGGAACCACCATTACGGACCGTTCGTTCCTGGCCATCGGCAATGACGTCGTTTTTGGCGCGGGTGTCCGACTGAACGCACATGTTTTGGCCAAGAATCAGGATGGCCAGATGCAGCTCATTTTGGCACCGGTGAATGTCGGCGATCGTGCTATCGTCGGCGGTTATTCTCTACTAACGGCTGGGACCATGATTTCGCCCGGTGAAATCACCCGGGCCTGCCTCCTATCGCCGCCATTCTCCGTTTGGAAGGATGGCAAGCGTATCAAACATGGCGAGGAATTTGAATAACGCGCAGAACAACACCATTGCCGGGCTGGCCGGTCGCTTAAAAACCGAGCTGGCGTTGAAGCTCGGTCTGGTGGTGATCCTGTATCCGCTGGTGTTTGTGCCGTACTTTTTCCTGCAACGGCATCATTTTTTCCCGGCCAGCACCATGTCATTGGGCTTGTTCGACCGGCTTATCCCATTTTCGGATCAGGCGGTATGGCCGTATTTCTCCATCTACCTGTTGTTGCCGATCGGGCCATTTTTCATGGGCCGGCGAAATCATCTTCTTCGCTACGCCGCCGGAATTGTCCTGATGAGCTTCATTGCCGACCTCATTTTTCTTTGCTGGCCGACCTTCTGCCTGCGACCCGCCATTACCGGCGTCAATGCTGTCTATCGACTACTGATAGCCGTGGACAGTTCTTTTAATGCCTTTCCGTCGTTGCACGCGGCTTTTGCTGTTTATTCGGCGTTGTGCGCCGGACTGGTTTTGCGCGAACTCGGGAGTCATCGCCTCTGGCGATCGGGGATTTGGATTTGGGCCTTATTGATTTTGTACGCCACTCTGGGCACCAGGCAGCATGTGCTCGTGGACATCATTGCGGGAAGCGCACTGGGCGCTGCGGCTTACGCCGCTGTGTTTACACCGGGGATTTCCATTTTCAAAAGCAAAACCTCGTTGCAAGCTGTTGCCCTCGATCTGAACAAAACACAAGCAAACATTAAATGAAAACCAGCCAGGTACTCCTATTTTCGATTGCCGCCGTTCTTTGCGGTTGGAATACCATTGCTCGCGCGGATGATGATGGCGATCGCGCCGCATTAAGGATGATCCGAACCAATTACGAAGTTGCCGTCAACTCAGGTGACCCGTCGAAGATAAAAGGCGATTTGAGCAAGGATGTGACCGGCGTGATGGTCACCGGCAAGGAAGTCGAAGGTTACGACGGTCTGGTGACGTATTGGAAGGAAGTCCAAGCGCTCATCGGCACTGGCGGCACGTACCACGTGACCGTCAACGTGGATAAAACCGACTTGCTTGGCGACGTTGCCGTCTCACGCGGAACCACCGACGAAACTGTCCGGCTGCCGAATGGCAAGGAATTGGATTTTAACGCCTTCTGGACGGCGGTGTGTCACAAGGAAGACGGCCAATGGAAAGTGTTCCGGATGGAAGCCACCTTGGACCCAGTTCACAACGTGTTCGTGACATTGCAAATAAAGAGGGCCAAGTTAATTTACGGAATCGGCGGTCTGCTCGGCGGAATCCTCTTCTTTCTGGTCATTCGGCTATTTTGCTGCCGTACGTGGTGCAAGCCGGGCCAGTCTCTTCCTCCACAGCCTCCCGCCATTTGAATCACTGGGGCATCCTTGGCATGGGCAGCCCGCGGACACAAAAAGCTTAATCCATTAAGGGTAGGGCTTGCCCTGGGTAAATTCAGGGTGAGATGGTGACTCTTGGTTTTAACAATCCCAGCTTGATAGAAATTTTAAACCATGGCTTTGCGAGGCGAGGTCAAGACCGAAGTTGGCGATTATTAAACCAACAGACAATTACTGAAATGCAAAATGGTATTACAAATGACAAACACCAAAGTTTATCTTGACCTGTTTGGAAAACATCAAAAAGTTTGATGAACAAAATGCCGCTGATTAGCGAAAGGACTACGCTACCAATCGCACAGCCCATTGAAGTCCGTTTGAAGTCATCAACCAAAGACCAGGCAATTAAGGCCATGATGGCGGACAATATCGAGACCGGATAAAATAAGAGCAACTCAATTAAACCGCTGGGGTTGTTAGTATACATTTCAAAGTGATTAAGGCGCGCTGACCTGCTCAAATGATTGCAGTCCTTGCAGCAAGTTTTGCTTGGGGTCAAACTCAATGTTCCGGTCGTTGGGCGTCGGATTCAAGTAATAGCGGAACTGCATAAAGTCACCATAGATTTTGCCGTAATGTGTGCTTAAAATGTTTCCCTGACTATCAAGGGCGGTATGCACGCGAAAGTAGTAAATTCGATTCGGATCCGGCATTTGCGTTTGCTCGTATTTTGGCTGATAGCCGTCAATCGGCGCTTCACGTGACGACAGCAAATGGCTAACACCCAAATTCCAGTCCCTCGTAAATCCTTGGATGCCATCCCCCCGATTGGGAAAGCTTACAGTAAAAGTGTAACCGGATTTGGCATCCGGGTGCTTTTCGGTGAATAGAAAGTCTGCATTGACTCCCTTTCCGTAAGGCGCAACCCAATCACCGGAAGTCAAATCATAGCCGATGCACTTGTTGTATAAGGGGAATGCTATGCTATCAATTTGCTTTGCATACATCGCAATGGGCCTGCCATTGTTTTTGAGCAACAGTGTGAAAGATGGATGTCGGTTCTTTTCGTCAAAATAAAATTGGTGACCGATATGAGTCGTGTAGTAGCCAGCCTTGTCGACTGTGACTCCTAAGTCCGAGGAACTATCTGTGTGGGATGCTTTGAACATTCCATTGGTGTCCGTCATGCCTTTAACTTCGCTATACGTTTGATCGCTCAAATTAGGCTCTGTCGGAACGGAATATTGAACTGAAACATTAGCCCCAACAATGGGATTACTGTCCTCGCCAATGACCTTGACGGTTGCCGTCCACTGATGCTGGCCAAATTGAGCAGGCAAAGTCGGAGCTTGGCCTAAAACAGGACGATTGCTCAAAAAAACATATTTTGATAAGAATAGTATCAATGATAATTTCAAAAGTGATTGAGATTCCCGGTGGTTGCAAATGTGTAAAACACTTGATGAGCGTGTGTTGCAAGGTGAGGCAAACGGAATGCTGAATGGCCAGAAATCCTTGACCTGAGTGAACACTTTTTCCAGCACACTTCGCGGGGGATCGCCGGTGTACATTCGCAACACCTCTTCGCTGCTCCGCTGGAATAGAAATTTTATCATAAGTATTGGTTCGAACACACTGGATTTAGCCCCGGCTGTCACGTCCATGTTTTCTGCCTCGGTGTCGGCATCAGCAAATTGCGGACGCGCGGTAATTGACCAATGTCTGTCATGACATACTGTTATTGAACAGACTCAAATCGCACTAAGCTGTCGCTATACCATTGAAATAGTCACGGGGCCTCGTCACCAGCCGTTTTCAAGGGGCGTTGTGGCTTTATGGATGATGAATCAGTATACTAATGACAAATATTAGCTCGACAACGAATAAAAATTATAAACATCTACACTGCCAAGGTTTCCCAGTCGGTTGTTCCAAAACAATGTGCTGCGGGCGTCGTTGGTGGGGAACAACTTATACCAATCGGCTGCAAACAACCGGTTGCTATAGCCTGCCCAGGTGGAAAACGTCATAAATGACTCGCTGGTGCTTGCCGGATCAATGGCTTCGATTGGCACGGCAGCGTCCATCATGAAGTACTGGCTGATGGGCGCATGCCAATCGTTGATGGCGCTCAAGGTCAACATATTTCCAAGACTATGCGCCGCCGCCACCACCGGCCCGGAGTTGGTCAAACTGGTGATAAAATTCGCCAGCAACGGCGCTGTATTGAACGCATCCACCACATTGGTGTGGTAATTGGGTGTGAATTTGTCGCTAATCTTTGAATCCGCCCCTTCCCATGTGACTGCCCAAAATCGGGCATGCGACCCTGACCAATACATGCGCTTGTACATGTCGGCGGCCACGCCACGCGATTCATTGGTATTCACATTGTAGCCATGCATGAAGACAAAATTCTTCTCAATTGTGTCCGGCTCGTTGGGCACACTGGCATCGGTCAATCGGTCTGGTACGGTTACGGGTGCCGAATTCAGATACATAGTTTTGTTGCGGAACATCTGCTCCACACCAGAGATGCTGATCGACAGTGAAGTTTGGGCGATCTGGTTGGTGCCATGGTAAATAGTCAGAACCAACGGCTGGGTCGTGTTGGTCGCGGCCTCAACCAAAATGATGACGCCATTGTTGGCGGCAACATCGTTGACAAAGTTGTTCGGACTGGTTATCGCGCTATCATTCAGCACGATACCAGTGGGATAAATCGGCCATGCTATGGCATCCGCGAGGGCGCCGGATTCATTGGTATCCCACAAATAATTCATGTAGTTCGTTGGCGTCAGGTCGGTATAAACAAAGCGCAGCGCCCTGTCGGCCTGGCTCAAAACAAAATGGTAACTGGTGTCCGTAACACTGATTCCCGCGCTAAGTGCATTGCTCTGGAACAGACTGCCGAGGTTTAAATAGACCGAGAAGTAGTCCACCAAATCACGACGGCCATGCACGGAGTAGGTATGGTCAAAGACATAGTGAACTCCAGTGGTAGAAAACGCAGGTACCGATGCTAATCCTCCAAGCATGTTGGCATCCTCGTCAGCGTAAGGCAGGTATCCGGGAACGCCGAAGTCGCCGCCGAAGTCGCCGCTGTCCTGGTTGTCATTGACCCAAAAAAGTCCCCGGTGCCTTTTTTCACCAAAGGCAGTATTCCCAATGGCTTCCGACGATTTTCCGCCCCGTCCTGCTTTGTTGCATGACGGGCGGGAGCCTTTCTGACGGCGGCACTGTCGGAGCATTTTCACCGGGGGCCAGCATAAGCGATTCGCCTCCCCCCGGCTAATCGAAAAAACACCGCTTTCATTGATTCAATCAATGAAGCGGGCGGCTCATTCCCGTGCGGCCTTGCGGCGTAGTTGCTGCTCCCTGGGGTGGAACTTCCGGTGCGCTTCTTTCAAGTCGGTAATCGTCAGCCGCAGGTAACGCTCGGTGGTCGCCAGCGACTTGTGCCCCAATATCTCCTGCACATGCCGCAAGTTCGCGTTGTTCTTTAACAGGTGGGTGGCGCAACTGTGCCGCCACAGGTGGCAGGTGACATGCTTTTTGAGCCGGGCCTGCCGGACGTACTTGCTCATGAGCCGGTCAATGCCATGCACCCCCAGCGGTCGCCCGGCCTGCAACGAAACAAACAGTTTGTCCGTCGTCCGGCCGTGCAGCAGTTCCGGGCGGATGGCGTTCAAATAGTTTTCCAGGTGCTGGCAGGCAATGCGGCTCAAGGGAACGACCCGGTCTTTTTTGCCTTTGCCGCGATTGACCCGCAATAGCTCCTCCTCCAGGTTCACGTCCGCCACGGCCAGATTGCGCAACTCGGATTTGCGGATGCCGGTGGCGTAAAGCACTTCCAGCAACGTCCTGTCACGGTAGCCGATGAGCGTCTGCGTGTCGGGCATTTCAATGAGCTTGCGGGCCTCCTCCGGCGTCAGGATGTTCCGGGGCAGCGCGTCCGGTTCCCTGGCCAGCCGCAACCCCTGCGCCGGGTTGTGCGCCAGATACCCCTCCCGCAGCAGGAACGCAAAAAAACTGCGCAGGCTGCTCAAGACGCGGTTTTGGGACGCCACGGTGCGGGCCGTGCCCCGGTTGGTCGGCTGGTAAAAGAGCCAGCGTTGAAAGTCGGTCAGCGTCGCCGCCGTGATGGCCGACACGTCGTTGATTTTCACCTCGGTTAAAAATTCGCCAAAGCGGTTAAAATAGGTGGCCTGAGTGTCCATCGTGCGGACTGAGTAGTTGAGCAGTTCCAACTGCTGCCGGTAACGATGGCACCAGGTCTCGTAAGTAATGGGTTCGGGGTTCATGGGCTTTTCAAGGGTGGGCTTGTTTATGGCCGATGTGCATATCTGCCGCCGCCTCGCGGCTGAGTCCGGGCGGCGTGGCCGTGCGCCGTGCGCCGGGATGGGCACGCTGCAACGTTTTCTTCAAATCCGGCACGCTGACGCGGGTGTAAATTTCGGTGGTTTTAAGCGATTTATGGCCCAGCAACCGCTGCACATAAACAATGTTCGCCCCGTTGGATACCAGGTGCGTCGCGTAGCTGTGCCGCCAGACATGCGGCGAGACGTTCCGGCCCAACACCTGCCGGGCATGTCGCCGGACGATGGCGGCAATGGCTTCCTTTTTAAGCGGGGGATGCGGCTGGATGGGGGAGAGCCAGAGCGCGTCCGTCCAGCCGGGATTGCGTCGGGCTTTGAGCCAGACGCTCCGGGCTTCCTTAAGATATTTGCCAAGAGCTTTGCCCGCCGTCTGGCCAATGGGCACCACGCGTTCCTGGCCACCTTTGCCCCGGACACGCACCAAGCCGTGGCGGATGTCCACGTCCGGCACGGTCAGTCGGGCCATTTCCTCGCGGCGGATGCCACTGGAGTAAAACAGTTCCAGCATAGCCTGGTCGCGCCGTCCCTTGGGCGTCCCGTCCGGGGCGCTCAACAACTTGCGGACTTCGGACGGTTGCAACAAACGCCGGGGCAGACGCCGCTCCGCCTTGGGCAACGGCACGGCCAGCGTTGGATTGAGCAAAATTGCGCCAGTGTTTTCCAGATGCGCAAACAACTGGCGCACGCTGCCCACATAGGCGCACACGGTGCCCACGGCATGACCCCGCAACCGTGCCCGCTGATAATCCGCAATGGTGTCCCGGCTGACTTCCCGGAGATCCGCCACGCCGCTGGTTTCCAGCCAGGCGAAAAGGTCGCCGATGGCCTTGCGCCGGTTGTCCACCGTGGCCGCTGAGAAGTGGCGCACCCGCAGCATTTCCAAAAAATTGGCCAGCACCATTGAGTTTTTCACAAGGTCATTTCCTCCCGTTGATGGGTTTTTCCAGTATATGTTCCCCCAAAAAAGGCGCGAGGTTCCCCGCCGGTTTCATAAAACGCCCGTTGCCATTGGTCAAAACCGGGTTTTCCACCTCGCAGGTTGCCACCTGCGAGGTGGGTGCGAGGTGCCCGTTTGGGGGTGCGAGGTGGTCATTTTGACCTGCGAGGTTGCCCAAAACACCCGCGAGGTGCGGGCCGCTCGGGCCAATAAGCTGCGCTTCCTTCCGTACTTGTTCCACTGACTTGATGCCCGCCAAAAACCGGCCTTCGGCCTGCTCTGGTTCATATACCAGCCGATACTGATAGGTCTGGCCAACCGCCCGGACAGCGGCACGACATATTCCATTTCCACCAGTTCATCGAGGTGCGTCCGCAACCGGGTGTCACCCCACTTGAACGCCTCCCGCAACTCGCGCCGGTTGAAGGTCGGCGCATTATGGCCGGTGGCGCTGCCACCACCCACTTTTTGGCCGGTCGTGCCTGGATCGGTTTTGGTAGTCACATACCCGGCGATGAGCCGCAGCAACTCCCGGCCTGACCGGGACAAGTCATCGAGGCTGACCGACGGCGAAAGGGCAAAAGGGAGGCGGCGGGCGGGGCGTTTGCAGCCGTCCAGCCCCCCAAAGAAACAAACTTTTTCTCGGCTGGTCGGCGGTGGCGCTGCCAGGCCCGGCACGGTGGCGGACGAGAACCAAGCAAACGGCGGGACATGAAGGGCGTCCCCCTTTCAAAAAACGCGCCATGACCAAAACAACCAAACAAAACCTCTGCCCCCGGCAGGGCCGATGAACCAATCAAATTTCCTGCCGGTGATGGAATGACGGACGGTGGATGATCGAGCCGCTTGGTTGACCGGCAAAAGGCGGGGGCATGGCTGAAAAAGCCCGAAATATCCTGAACCAGGCCGAAGATCAACCACTTGTGCCGCCGCTGGTTTTCCGGCGGCAACGGCTAAGATTGAAGAGTGTTGAAAGGCGTTTAATTGCGTTTAACGAAGGCGTTGAACGGCGTTTAGCCGCGTTGAAACCATCAACGCCAATCAACAGTTTTCAACACCGGCTTTTGCCCCCGCCGTTTTCCTCAACGAACTCGTTAGGGGATGGTGTCTATCCGCAAATCAGGTTTCCAATGTGTTCACGGCAGCATTATTTCCGGGCTGGCCGGTATGTATGGTTTGCCGTTTCCAGGACGTGATGGGGTTGCCGGGCCTGTCTCTTCCTGTCTGTGGTTGCGGGTGGCCCATACGGTAAACCCAGCACGGTTAGCGATTGTCTGGCAACCTGTCTGCGGCTCATTGGTGACAGATTGGCGGGGCCTTGGCGGCTGGCTTGGTTTGGGGCTGTCGGGGTTGTTTCGCGGTCATGGGCTGTCCGTAGTCGGTGCCTGGCTGTGGACTGTTTGCGGACTGTCCTGGAACTTGGACTAACCTTGACCGTGGACAGAACATGGACAAGGTGGCGGACTGGCCCCGGTCGTGGACTGGACACGATCATTGCCTGTCCACGGACACGGACTTTCTGCGGACACTGCCTGTCCGTTGCCTGGACGCGGACATGGACTGGACACGCTCGCAGACACGGCTACGAACTTTGCCCGGACATGCCGCGTCGATTGCGTGTCCAAGTGGCGGACACGAAACACTTCCGTGAGGAAGGGGTAGGGCTTGCCGTGCATCAAATCCGCCTTGGGGTCATCAATCATTAGCACCATCTGACGGATTTTTGTTTTGATCGGGACTTTGAGATACATTCCTTCCTTTCCTGATGGGCCGGAAGAGAATGAGCACGAAGCACCATCCCAGCGCGATGAAAAATCCAACCACAACCGGAGCCATTAAATTGCCGGAACGGTCGCCGCCTCCAGTTGCTTCCCCAACACCTGCGGCCGTCATGAAGCAGCCGCCTTCATAAACAAGCCCGCAAAAGGCACCAATAAAGCACAACCATCTCACTAAATGAGATCGGCGAACGAAAGTGGCAAACAACAAAAAGCAGAAAGCCGCGACAAACCCCCCGCAGAAAAACAGGAAAATCAGGATTTTCTCATTCATGCAGCCACTACGGGGATTGAACCTGCTCATCAAATGGTAAATTTCCAAGCAGATTCTGTTTCGGGTCAAACTCCACGTTCCGGTTGTTTGGCGTGGGATTCAGATAGTAGTTAAATGCAATTCCGGCACGCGGTGCTTTTGTGCCGACCAAAAATCTCATGTCGCCTTGTATCTTGCCATAGAGGGCACTTTGAATGTTGCCGTTTGAGTCCAAAACCGTGCGCACGCGGAAAAAGTATCCAGAGGCCGGTTCGGACGTTTCAGTAAAATTGTGATAGCTCCATTTCAATGCGGATTGATAACCCGTTTCCGCAGCGGAATGCGGCATCAACAATGAACTGCCGGTATCGGGAGCGGGCGGTACAACGACAACCCCGTCACCGACGTTGGGGAACGTCAGTTCCAAGTCCGCATCAAATTCCTGCGGACTGATGATTTTGCGATGAACGGTAAAAAGCAGGTCGGCGGTTTTCCCTGCTCCATACGGCGCAATCCAATCTCCGATCATCAGATCAAAGCCGACGGGTTCGTTTTCCTTTGGCATTTTGATTTCCTCCTTCTTCGCGTACATGGCTATCGGGTCGCCAATTTTTTTGAGTATCAATGTAAAAGAAGGATTTCGTCTCTTGTCATCAAAATAAAATTGCCAACCACTATGAGTCGCGTAGTAATCAGCTTTATCAATAACGAGCCCCAAATCAGGCGAACTGTCCGTATGTGATGCGCTGAACACCCCGTTGGTATCGGTGAGTCCTTTGATTTCTCCGAATGTCGGATCACTTGATCCAGCCGGAGTGGGAACGGTATATTGAAGCGAGACATCAGCCGCAGCAATGGGGTTGCCGTCCTCGCCAATGACCGTGACGGTTGCTGTCCATTGGTGGGGGCCAAATTCCGGAGGCAAAGCGGGAGTCTGTCCAATAACACGACTATTGATTAGAGCAGCAAAAATCAGAAAAAGAAATACGATTGAGTTTTTCATAATTATTTCAGGTTGCCGACGGTTACCATTTTGTCGAATAGATGGTAGGTAAAAGGGTAGGCCACCGCCTCTACATCCGAATGATGCCATTCACCGGGCGCTTTAGTACCAGCGGGATACTTTGCTGCGCCACGACCAGGGGGCCAAGCATTTTCGCAGGTGGTTTGCATATCAAAATTTCTCGTTCCACCAAATTCGAGGTCGAGATTAGTGTCCGCGTTCGCTCCAAGCGGCAAAGTGAGGCAGGGAACTGCGTCAGACAAGATGCGGTTGCGGTTGTTCTGCGCGTAGCTGCTGGCGTAGCTGCTGCCATACGGAGCTTCCAGCGCCAAGTCGGCGTTGTACGGGAAGAGGGATAAACTGGGTGATCCCCAGTTAAAGAATGCGTTCGTTTCGAGGTGCCCGCTGTTAAACAGTAGTTCCGCATCCGATGGATACATATGATCGCCAAATATATCTCTGTCATAATAGGAATTGAACTGCCAGCCGCCATGATCGCTGCTCAAAAGTCCGTTCGCCGACATGAGCCCTTTTAACTTTTCCTGCCAAGCCCATGTATTAGCACCCTTTATGCCTTGTAATAGCGCCACGCCTTGGCCGTAGGCGATTGTGAGCAAGTAGGCCGGGGGATCAGTGGGATAATCCCGCAACACTTCTTCGCCGCTGGAATAGAAATTATAAACGCTGGCGTTTTGCAGGCCAGTTAACCGCCCGCTCCAAGTCAGCGTGCTGCGGCCGTCATTCGTGGTAAACATGGTGTGCCATCCGCTCGCCCATAAACGGCTATCGTAATTTGTCCAGGCGGAAGGATACATGTCAGGATTCCGCGGCGCGTTGGGGTCAATCGCCTCAATGGCGACCGCCGCATCAATCATAAAGTACGTGTTGATATTTTGATTGGCGCAATCGTTCAGAGTGCTCAAAACCAGCATGTTGCCCAGACTGTGGGCGGCTACCACGTTTGTGCCGCTCAGGCTGTTGATGAAGCTGTTCAACAGCGGGGCGGTGGCAAAAGCATGAAGAATGTTTGTCTGCAAGTTGATCGTAACAGCGTTGGCCACTTGCGAATCAGCTCCCGTCCACGTCACACCCCAAAATTTTGCGTGCGAGCCGGACCAGTACATCCGCTTGTAGATGTCGGCATTCCAGCCACGCGCCTGCGCTGGATTCACATTGTAACCATGCACAAAAATAAAATTCTTATCAGTGGTATCCGGCTCATTCGGCACGCTGGCATCCGTCAACCGGTCGGGAACTGACCCTGGTTGGGGATAGACCATCATGGTTTTGCTCCTAAACATCTGTTCGACACCGCTGATGCTTAAGTAAAGTGACGCTTGCGCAATCTGGTTGGTACCGTGGTAAACGGTCAGCACAAGGGGTTGCGTCGTGGGGGTCCCCGCTTCCACCAAAATGATCCCCTGATTATTTGTGGCAATTCCGGCAATAAACGACTGCGGCAACGGCACGCCGCCGCTGGTGATGGTCGTCAATTGTGCCCCGGCAGTATTGCCCACTCCACCCGGATAACCGCCCAGCAGGCGGGCTTCGTTGGTGTCGCGCAAAAAGTTCATGTAGTTGGTCGGCGTCAGCGTTGTGCTGGTAAACCGCAGCACGCCGTCAGCCTGGCTTAACACAAACTGCCAGTTGGTGTCCGTGACGCTGATTCCGGCGCTCAGGGCGTTGCTCTGGAACAGGCTGCCAATGTTCAAATACACCGGGAAGAAATCAACCAAATCACGCGTGCCACGGATTCGATAGATCGGATTCAGGTTGCCGTCATAACTCCAAACGTCCATGCCATCTCCCAAGTGGCCAGGCAGGCCGGGGATTCCCCCGTTGCCGCCGTAGTCCCCTGCATCTTGATCATCATTGACCCAAAATCTAAAAGGTTTACTCTCCGAGACGAAATCGGATCCTTGGTAGCTGAAATCCATTATCCCGTCATGGTTGGCATCCACGTTCAGCGAAATGACGCGCACCACGCCCGTTCCTTGTACGCCGGTGTTAATGTCGGGCATCGTGACCATCGCCATGGTCCCCGGCTGCGTTGGAAAAAAGTCACCGTAGGGCGAGACAATGCCCGTGGTATTGGTTGTCACCACCCCGTTGGTCATGACAAAAGCGTTGGTCACGAAATACTGGCCAAGGTACGCATACTTGCTCGAACTGCCGTTTTGGAGCGAGAATTGTTCCCAGCCGCCAATGACAGTGGGTGTTCCAACCGAGGTAATCATGATTCCAGTTTGATTCGTACTGGCGAAACCGGTGCTTGATGGCAACGGGTAAGCTTGGAAGGGCGTGTTGGTTATCGAGTTTGGCAGGTCTGTTCCCGGCGTGTTCACTGGCGCGAAATAATAGCGAACCAACTGCAAATTTGGATCAGCGGTCTGGCTGAAAAAACAATCTACGTTTGTCAACCCGGTGGAACTGCCTGGAGCGACCGTTATTACGTTGAATTGATTCACCAAAGCAGTTTCAAAAAGCAGTCCAAACAGGTTGTGTGTGCTGCTGGATAAAAGGAAAAATCCACTGCTTTCGGCAGCACCTACATCAGAGAGATTAGTCAAATCCTGTGAAATCCAATACGGCTCCCTCATGCCAAGCACGGCTGGTGCCGGCACATTTAATAAATTTGTTTGCCAGACAAATTCCGAAGGGCCGTTATAATTTGGATCGTAAAGATTTTGGTGCAGCTCATAGTTTGCTGTGATCGGCCATAGATCGTCCTGTTTTGTGTATTCAAAATAATCGACGTTAAGTTCAATCTGGGTGGAATTATGAAAACAACTGCTTTCCACATAATTCGAGTCACCGGGAATATTGTTGGAAGTGGTATACGGAAAGTCCAATTTAAATTCCCAAAGCGGCGCGTTTAGCTGGCTAATGGTTGCCGCGCGGAGTTTGTACAGTAAATTTTGCTTCAAATGCTGTTGCCCATCCACAAAGCATGGCGCATCGTCGGGCAACAGACCCGCTTGGAAAATGTTACCTCGCGTATTGCCTGATCCTATTGGTTGAACAAGAATAAACTTAACCCATCCGAGATCAGGCACATTGTTGGTTGTAATGGCATCAGGAATGACATAAGTGCTGTTGGTCATACTGCCGACCGGAACATCTATTTCTCCAAGCAATGGATCACCATACGGTTCTTCATTGTTGGAATAAATTGCTATATTTGCCCAACCGACCGCAATATATTTAACATTGGCCGGGACACTTGAAAACATCAATTGCCAGTGGCCAGACGGGTTGCGGACCAGCGAGGCAGAAATGCAAAGGCTTGGATCAATAGTGGGAGGCGATTCAACCAGTTGTGAAGAATCAAACAGAGAAGCCGTGCCCCCCGGATAAACTGCCGCGATCTCGTAGCGGTTATTTAGACTGTTGGCACTCGTGATCGCGCTCGCGTCTTGAAATGAAGTCGTGTTGGGCCCGACCGTTGCTATGGATGAGTAGCTGTAATTGCCCGTGCTTGGGTCCAAAGTGCCACGCTCAACATTATACTTTGTCACCGCTCCTTGTGACGGCGTCCATGAAAGCACCGCATTGGTTCCTGTTGAATCCACGGACGCCAATAGACCGCTGGGCGCAGGTGGCGTCGCGCTGACCATTGCGGAGGAGGCGGCCGACAAGCCGCCATGCGGGAATATCGCCTGAATTGAGTATTCCGTATATTGTAAATTGAATGAGCCGGTATTAACGGCATTAGTGTTTTCAAACGATGTTGCGTTGGCAACGACATTGAATTCAAAGGCGTTTGCAGTGTCTGTTCGATTGATAATAAAACCGGTAACCGCCCCGGTCGGAGCATACCACGACAAAAACACATTCGTTCCTGTCGCATCCAAGTAGGCGACAAATTCGCCCGGCGCAGGCGGACCAGTATCAAAATACCAGAGTGCGGCTTGGGACAGACTGCCGTCAGCATAAACCGCGAACACGCTGTAAGCATCGTAAAGGCCGTCACCTGAAACATCAACGCCGCCAGCTATTTCAAAGATATTCGTGTTGCCACTGACTTCGCCGATTTTAAGATAACCATAGTCGTACGTGGTCGAGTCATACGTTCCGCCAAAAATGACGTAATTTATTGGTGTTCCTGGTGCCGGAGTCCAAACAAGAAAAAGGTTTGTTCCCGTTGCATCGGAATATCCGTAAAACCCGGCAGGTGCGGCCAAGCCGTTTGTGGCACCGATATTGACGGATGAAGTAACCAGTGCTGACTGTCCGCCGCCTGAATAAACCGCCACCACACCATAAAGGTCGCTCCAATTGTCAGCATTTGCAATCGCGCCGGTGATGTTTAAAAAGGTCGTATTCGTGCTTACATCGGCAATTTGAAAATAATTATAGGTGTAGTTGTTGGGGTCGTATATTCCGTGCTCAATGAGGTAGTTTGTCGCGGCGTTTGATGTTGGCATCCACGCAAGCAACACGTTCGTGCCCGATATGTCTGCAAAAGCATAAACATTCGTTGGCATCGGAGGGCCGTAAGGCGGTCCGTAGTTGCCCTCACTGGCATACCACCAAACTTGCCAGAAATTTGTGGCCGACAAATTGTTGCCAGGATAAACCGCCTGCACCGTGTAGAGATCATTTTGCGCATTGGCATTGCGGATGACGCCCTGATCGACAAAATATGAGGCATTGGAAGCCGTCAGAAATTGGGTGTAGGTATAGTTGCCGGTAAGGGTGTTTTGGATTCCCCGTTGAACCAGATAGCCGAGCACGGGTCCCGGTGCGTTGCTCCAATTCAAAACCACGTTGGTCCCGGTTGCATCCAGGCTTCCGAAAAAATCTGGTAACGCATTGGGATTGTAGTAGTTGGTTGGATTTAGCCCCATCTGGAATTTCTCTAAATTGCTGAACCCGTCGTTTGCCGCGCTGGTAGTGGGGTCAATCCCGTTTGTCCCGAAGTATTCAATCTGCCACCAGTCCGCGATGCCAATATTAAACGAGTCGATCCATGAGCGTATCCGGAGAAAAAGCATTGACCGGTTGCCCTGATTCAAACTAAACGGCGTCCAGTTGGTCAACTCCGAACCGTAAATGAACCCCTCAGATTGCCAGTTGTTTGGCAACGCTAGATTGGTGCTGCTTTGGATTTCGAACAGGACATCCGCGATGGTATTACTACCAATGCCAGTGAGGTTGCCGGAGCCAGTAGAAGAAGCTGCAATCCAGAGATTTGTTCCGTAATCGGGGGTGGAAATGGTGTTTGTTATGTCATCGGGACTGTATGTGTTGGTGCTGGTATCGCCAAAACCGGGTGGACTGGGCACCGCAAGGGATTTAGCTCGAACGGTGGCTGATGCTACCGAAATGCTCGCAGTTGCTGCTTGAATTCGTGTGATGAGGTCAATCACCGAGCTGGCTTCCTGCTCTTGGGCGGTTGAAGCCTGGGCGGAGATCGCGTTTCTTGCAACCACTGGACTCAGCACCACCTGACCGCCAGTGGCATCCACAAGAAACTGTCCATCAGCTATCTCATAAACCGGCAAGGTCTGCTCCAGGGGTGCGCAGGGCATCGGAGCAAAAATGCCGCAAATACCCGGCATCGCCATCCAAAATGTTCCGGTTGTTGGCAACACATCGGGCGGCACCAGATTCAGTCCTTGCGCTGCTGCGGTGAGCCCAACAATGGAATCAGGTTGGGTTGATTGGATCGATGGGGCGGAAATCAATTCACCTTCCGTGCCGCCGCCGGAAAGGACACCCCCAAGAACGGCTAAAGCCGACATGTGAGCCAAAATGACCAGCAGGCCAAGTTTAGGAGTTGTCTTCATTTCTGGTGAATCCTCGTCTCACAATTTTCAAGGTTTGTTATGATTTGCCAAGAATTTTCTCTGCCTGATTCCGCCAACGTTTTTTTGCCAATGGCAAAAATGTCCGGCATCTCCAATCTTCTGACGTTTTTGCAACCTGCCGTAATCCAACGGTTCATGCGCAACAATCTACCAAAAGGAGTCGAACAAGTTTGAATTGATATTTCAATTGCCCCCATCATTTTTTTCGATGCGCCGCACCTTATATCAATATTCCCCAGGGTGCCGCAAGGAAACGCTACTGAAGCTGATGCCGAGT
>Ga0302320_10014134_pt1 | contig 16546 bp, 15 predicted proteins | sample Bog_T0_3_FD_202130 | JGI IMG/M metagenome (GOLD analysis project Ga0302320, IMG submission 202130) | Peat permafrost microbial communities from Stordalen Mire near Abisko, Sweden - Bog_T0_3 | ecosystem: Environmental > Terrestrial > Soil > Wetlands > Peat | place: Sweden: Abisko, Stordalen Mire... | reverse complement strand
TGGCCGGCCGCGATCGCAAAGAAGTGTCGGGCGCGGAACCCCAGACCACCAACAATCGAATGGAATTGATGGCCGCGATCGAAGGCTTAGGCGCGCTCAAGCGACGCTGCTCGGTGAAACTGTTCACCGATTCGAAGTATGTGCTGCAAGGCGTGACCGAATGGCTGCCGAATTGGAAGGCGCGCGGCTGGCGCACGGCGGCGCGCGCACCCGTCAAGAATCAGGATCTGTGGCAGTTGCTCGACGCAGCAGTCGCGGCGCAGGACATCGAGTGGCATTGGGTGAAAGGACATTCGGGGCATGCCGGCAATGAATATGTGGATCAACTCGCCAATGTCGCCATCGACCGCTTGTTGGCGGCGCAGTAGTCTATAAACCCATGCGCCAAGTCGTCCTCGATACGGAAACCACGGGCCTCGAAGTTGAGCAGCAGCATCGCGTCATCGAAATTGGCTGTGTGGAATTGGTGCATCGGCGCTTGACGGGCAAAACCTACCATCAGTACCTCAATCCGCAGCGCGACATCGATGAGGGCGCGCAAGCCGTTCACGGCCTGACGCGCGAGCGGTTGGCGAAGGAGCCGAGCTTTGCCGAGGTGCATCCTGAATTCATGGAGTTCATCCGCGATGCGGAACTCATCATTCACAACGCGCCGTTCGACGTCGCTTTCCTCAATGCGGAACTAGCGCGGATCGACGTTCTGCACCGCATCGACGATGTGTGCCGGGTGCTCGACACGCTGGCGATGGCGCGACAGATGCATCCCGGACAGCGCAACAACCTCGACGCCCTGTGCAAGCGCTATTCGGTCGATAACTCGCACCGCGACTACCACGGCGCCTTGCTCGACGCGCGCATTCTTGCCGAGGTGTACCTCGCCATGACCGGCGGCCAGGCGATGCTGTCGCTCAGCGCCGAATCGGACGCCGCGCTCGGCCGTGCATTCAAGGCCGCGCCGACGCGCTTGAACGGCGGCGTGCGCATCATCGTCATCAAGCCGAGCGAGGCAGAAATCGCAGCGCACGAGCACGTGTTGGCGTTGCTCGATAAGGCGTCGGGCGGCAAAACCGTTTGGCGCAGAACCGAATCGGCCGACATAGGTGTGACATGACACAGCTCAATTCTTCTCTGCCGGCGTGGGCGGCGCTGGCGGCGCACGCCGACGACATCGCCGGCGCGCATTTGCGCGACCTGAGCGCGGCGGATCCGCAGCGTTGGCAGAATTTTCACGTCGAGCACGATACTTGGCTGCTCGACATGTCGCGGCAGCGCATTACCGGCAAAACCCTGTCGCTGCTGATCGATTTGGCCCATGCCGTGGATCTGCCGGCGCGCACGGCGGCGATGTTTCGCGGCGACTTGATCAATACCACCGAGCAGCGCGCGGCGCTGCACACCGCGCTGCGCTCGGGATTCGCCGGCTCCGCACAGATTCAGGCTGAGGTGCGCGACTCCCGTCAGAAGCTCACCGCCTACGTGGCCGCGGTGCGTGCGGGCCGCAAGCTCGGCATCACCGGCAAGAAATTCAAACACGTGGTGAATATCGGCATCGGCGGTTCGGATTTGGGGCCGCTATTGGTTTGCGAGGCGCTCAAGGCCGAGTGGAGCGGCGACATCACGCCGCATTTCGTCTCGAATGTGGACCGCACGCAACTCGAGGATTTGATTCGCAGCATCGACCCGGCGGAAACTCTGGTGATCATCTGCTCGAAGACTTTCACCACCTTGGAGACTCAAGCTAACGCCAATGCGGCGCGCGCCTGGATGGTCGCTGCGCTGGGAGAAAAATCTCCGGCAAACCATTTCGTCGCGGTGTCGACCAACGCGCCCGCGATGGATGCATTCGGCATCGCCGCCGATCATCGCTTTACGATGTGGGATTGGGTGGGCGGCCGTTATTCGGTGTGGTCCGCGATCGGCCTGATTGGCGAGCTGACCGTCGGCAGTGAGCGCTTCGAAGAATTTTTGAGCGGCGCGAGCGACATCGATCGGCATTTCACGCAGGCGCCGTTCGCGAAAAACCTGCCGGTGCTGATGGGGCTGCTCGGGGTGTGGAACCGCACCTTTTTGCAGCTGCCGACGCTTGCGGTGCTGCCCTACGATCAACGGCTGGCGAGATTGCCCGCCTACCTGCAGCAACTCGAAATGGAAAGCAACGGCAAATCGGTGAACTTGGCCGGCGGTCGCGTCGATTTCGCCACCGCGCCCATCGTGTGGGGCGAGCCGGGCTCGAACGCACAGCATTCGTTCTTCCAAATGTTGCATCAAGGAACGTTGACGCAGGCGCTGGATTTCATCGCTCCCTTGCGCGGTTCGTGGGGGGGCACCGACGCGCAGGATCTCGCGCTGCAGAATTGCTTTGCACAATCGCAGGCGTTTGCGTTCGGACATTCGTTGGAAGAAGTTCAATCCGAGATGCGCCGCGCCGGCACGCCACCCGAGCAGATTGCACGCATCGCGCCGCACCGGGTTCACGACGGCAACCGGCCGAGCTCGCTGCTGCTCTATCCCCAAACCACGGCCCGAAGTTTGGGCGCACTGCTCGCCTTGTACGAGCACAGCGTGTTCGTTCAAGGCACGCTGTGGGGCATCAACTCGTTCGATCAGTTCGGTGTCGAATTTGGCAAGAAACTCGCTGTCGGCATCGACATGAAAGGCGGCCGAGCACCGGCCGGGCACGGGGCAGCCGGTTTGGCGTCGCTGATCGATTATGTGGCGAAGCATCGTTGAGGGCGCGGGCAGGGGCGCAATTATCTCGGATGCGCGGCACGGCGATACCCTATAATCGCGGCCGTCGAAACGAATTGCGAGCGACTCGGTGAAACCACGAAAGGGCATCATTTTGGCAGGCGGCGCCGGTACCCGCCTGCATCCGATCACGATGTCGCTGAGCAAGCAGCTGTTGCCGGTGTACGACAAGCCGATGATTTATTATCCGTTGGCGGCGCTGATGTCTGCCGGCATCCGCGAATATTTGATCATCACCACGCCGCGCGACCAACAGGCGTTTCGCGATCTGTTAGGTTCGGGCGCGCAGTGGGGCCTGTCGTTCGATTATGTGGTGCAAGCCGTGCCGAACGGTATCGCGCAGGCGCTCATCATCGGCGAGTCGTTCCTCGACGGCGCACCGTCCGCACTGATTTTGGGCGACAACATATTCTACGGCGCGAATCTCACCGCGCTGCTGATGTCCGCGGCGCAGCGCGAATCGGGCGCCACGGTGTTCGGCTACTACGTGCAGGATCCGGAGCGCTATGGCGTGGTGCAGTTCGATGCCAGCGGCAAAGTCACCGATCTATTGGAAAAGCCGAAGTCGCCGCCGTCGAATTATGCGGTCACCGGCATCTATTTTTACGATGGCCGCGCTCCGGCCTTCGCCAAGTCCCTGCAGCCCTCGCCGCGCGGCGAGCTGGAAATCACCGATCTGAATCGCGCCTACCTCAAGGTCGGCGAGTTGCACGTCGAACGTCTCGGCCGCGGCACGGCGTGGCTCGATACCGGCACCCACAATTCGTTGTTGGATGCGGGCGTATTCGTGCGCATCATCGAAGAGCGGCAGGGGCTGAAAGTCGCTTGCGTGGAAGAGATCGCTTGGCGCTCGGGGTTCATCAGCGCCGAGGATTTGGTCAAGCTCGCCAAGCCCCTGGCGAAGAGCGGCTACGGCGAGTACTTGCTGCGCATCGTCAACGAGCACTCGCAGCTTTGAGAAATTCGGTCGCATGAAATTCACCAACACCCCGATCGCCGACGTCACGCTGATCGAGCCGCAGGTATTCGGCGACGCGCGCGGATTTTTCATGGAGTCCTGGCACGAAAATAAATTTAAGGACGCAGGTCTTGCAGCGACCTTCGTGCAGGACAATCACAGCCGCTCCAGTCAGTGGACGTTGCGCGGACTGCACCTGCAGGTGCAGCACACCCAAGGTAAATTGGTGCGCGTCGCGCTCGGCAGCGTGTTCGATGTGGTGGTCGACTTGCGCCGCAGTAGCCCAACCTTCGGCAAGTCGTGGGGCGTGGAGCTGTCCGCCGAGAATCACCGCATCTTGTGGGTGCCGCCGGGCTTGGCACACGGTATTTTGATCACTTCCGAGAGCGCCGATTTTCTCTACAAATGCACCGACTTCTACAGCCCCGAGCATGAGCGCACGCTCGCTTGGAACGATCCGACACTCGATATTCGCTGGCCGCTGGCCGCGGGCGTCACTCCCAAACTGTCCGCCAAGGATGCGCGCGGCGCGAGCTTTGCCGAGATAGAGAAGTTCGCGTGAAGGTGCTGGTGTTGGGCGGCGGCGGCCAAGTGGCAAACGCTGTCGTTGCGGCAGCCACCGCGCAACACGACGTCGAGGTGCGCAGCCGCGCGCAATTGGACATCGCCGATCCGTCGGCGCTGGCACGAGCCCTGGCGCAAACGCGCCCCGACTGGCTGGTCAACGCTGCCGCCTATACGGCGGTGGACCTCGCGGAAGATCAGGTCGCACAAGCCACGGCGATTAACGACACGGCCGTCGGCTCCTTGAGCGCCGCCGCCACGTCAAGCGGCTGCCGGCTGGTGCATTTGTCGACGGATTTTGTATTTGACGGCACCGCCAATCGCGCCTATTTGCCGACCGATCAACCGGCTCCGTTGAGTGTTTACGGCACCAGCAAGCTCGGCGGCGAACGCCAGGTGCTCAAGGGCGGCGGCAGCGGCATCGTGTTGCGAACCGCGTGGGTCTATGCCTCCAGCGGGCGCAACTTCGCGCTGACCATGCTGCGGCTGATGCGCGAGAAGCCGCAGGTGAACGTGGTCAGCGACCAAATCGGCACGCCCACCTGGGCGGGCGGCATCGCCACGGCCATTTGGGGACTGATCGAGGCGGGCGCGCCCGGCGGCGTGTATCACTGGACCGACCTTGGCGTGGCCAGCTGGTACGACTTCGCCGTCGCGATTCAGGATGAGGCATTGGCGCGCGGACTGCTGAGCCGCGCGGTGCCGGTGCTGCCCATTGCGAGCGCTGCCTATCCGACGCGGGCGCGACGGCCGGCCTTCAGCGTGCTCAACACCGAATCGACGCGAGCGCTGCTCAAGGTTCCGGCAAGACATTGGCGACATAATTTGAGGACGATGCTCGATGAACTTCGAACCGCATAATGTGTTGATCACCGGCGGCGCCGGCTTCATCGGCACGAACTTCGTGCGTCACTGGCTGAACGCCACGCAAGCCGGCCGGGTGGTGGTGCTCGATGCGTTGACCTATGCCGGCAACATCGACAACTTGGCGGGTCTCGACAAAAACCCGCGCTACCACTTCGTCAAGGGCGATATTTGCGACGAAGCCGCCGTCCGCGATCTGCTCGAGCAGAATCAAATCGACACCGTGGCGCATTTTGCGGCGGAGTCGCATGTCGATCGATCGATCTTGGGTCCGGACGATTTCATCCGCACCAACATTGTCGGCACCTACTCGCTGTTGAAGGCGGCGAAGACGCTGTGGATTGATCGAAAAACCGTCCCGGCGCATCGCTTTCATCACGTCTCGACCGACGAGGTTTACGGATCGCTCGGCCCGCAAGACCCGGCGTTCCATGAGGCGACGCCGTACGCGCCGAATTCGCCGTACTCGGCGAGCAAGGCCTCATCCGACCATCTGGTGCGGGCCTATCACGAAACCTATGGCCTCAACACGACCATCACCAATTGTTCGAACAACTATGGTCCGTATCATTTTCCGGAGAAACTGATTCCGCTGACCATTGTCAATATCCTGCTGGGTAAGCCGTTGCCGGTTTACGGCGACGGTTTGCAGGTGCGCGACTGGCTGTATGTGGAGGATCACTGCGCGGCGATTGCGCTGGCGTTGAAGCGCGGCAAGGCGGGCGAGGTGTATAACATCGGCGGCAACAGCGAGACCACCAACATCGAGATCGTCAAGGCGCTGTGTGCGCTCGTCGACAAGGCCTTGAGCTCGCGTGCGGACTTGCGCAGCGCGTTCCCGGACTCGCCGGCCGCCAAGGGCAAACAGGCGCTCGACCTCATCACTCACGTGCGCGACCGCCCCGGACACGATCGGCGCTACGCGATCGACTACGCCAAGGCGGCGAAGGAATTGGGGTACGCACCGACGCGCAACCTCGGCGCCGGCTTGAGCGACACACTGGATTGGTACCTCGGCAACATCGGCTGGTGGCGGGCCCTGTTGGGCCGCGATTACGCGGCTTGGGTGGAGAAGAACTACAAGCGCTAAAGCCGCGGTTAAGCTTTAGTAATACGCGTTGGTCACGGGGAGGGTTGCCCGGGGCATAACACCAGCTATGATGTGCAACCGAATTGGCGGCCACGCCAGGCATTTTCAAATAGGGTCTGAAGAGCACATGCAAGTCGTTTTGAGGGTCGCAGCTTGCCGCGAGGCGATTCTTTGCCGATGGCGCCATGCGGAGTAAGTCGCTAGCGGCGCTTCTCGTCTTGTTGTCGTTCAGCTTGGGCGGATCGGCGCTGAGTCAATCGGACGACACGATCCAAGCGCTCAAGGACAGCCTGTCGGGGGGCGATCAACAGGGCTCGATACTGCAGAACGTGCTCGGCAAAGACGGCGCCAACAAGAGAACGGATCCGAAGCTCAACTCCCCCGAGACGGTCCAGTCGAAGGAGCGCGCCGACCTGCTCGATAGGGCCGACAAGTCCAAGGAAAAAACGCGCGACGGGCGATACCTTAGGCAGCGCGACGAAGATCCGGAGCTGCGCGCCGACGACAGCGTGCTGATCGAATTGAGCTCGCTGGCGGATATCTGCTCCCGCTACGGCAATCTGCCCGGCCAGCAGCTTCCAGGAAACGGCAGCGCGCCGAATACCGGCGGCGCCAACGGCACTACGGGCGCCAACAATGCCAACACCTTGAACAGCCTCAACGCCTTGAGCGGTGCGACCGGTCTCGGCAATATTCCGGGCGTCGTCGCAAATGGCGTCACCGGCGGAGTCAATGGCGCGAACGCGGCGCTTAACAATACGAGTCCCTTCGATTTGACGCGCTGTCCGCTGCCGAGCGCCGCGGAGAAGCCGAAAACCGACGATGAGAAAGAGCAATCCGAAAAGTTTCGCAAGCGCATCTTGGCCGGCAATCCCTACAAGTTGAACCGCTTCGGAGTGCTCGAGCTTCCCGGTTTGCCGGCCATTCCGGTCGCGGGACTCACCGCGCAGGAAACCAGCAAGCGGCTCGGCGCCGATCCGGATCTCGACGATTACTTCGTGCGCGTGACGTTGCTGCGCTTGCAGGCCATGGGACAGGAAGCGTTGAAACCCTTTGGCTACGACCTGTTCGAAGGCGCGCCGAGCACCTTTGCACCGGTGTCGGATATCCAAGTGCCGATCGATTATGTGGTGGGTCCAGGCGACACCTTCGAAATTCAACTGTTCGGCAACGAAACCTCGAGTTACGAGCTGACCGTCGAACGCGATGGGCGCATCAATTTCCCGAAGTTGGGTCCAATCAGTGTCAGCGGCATGTCGTTTGACTCGGCTCGTGAACTGGTGGAGCACCGCGTAGAGAAGCAGCTGATCGGCACGCGAGTCAGCGTGACCATGGGCGATCTGCGCTCGATCCGGGTGTTCGTATTGGGCGAAGCCAATAAACCAGGTTCGTACACCGTCAGCGGCCTGTCGACCATGACGAACGCGTTGTTCGTCAGCGGCGGCGTCAAAAAAATCGGTTCGCTGCGCAATATTGCGTTGAAGCGCAACGGCCGTCTGGTCACGACGCTCGATCTGTACGATCTGTTGCTGCGCGGCGATACCAGCGGCGATCGCCAACTGATGCCGGGAGACGTCATCTTCATCCCGCCGATCGGACACACCGTATCGGTCGACGGGGCGGTGCGTCGCCCCGCGATTTACGAACTCAAGGGAGAAAAGACTGTCGGACAGGCGATCGACATGGCCGGCGGCTTGACCCCGGATGCCGACGCGAAGCTCGGTCAATTGGAGCGTATTCTGCCGTCGCGGCTGCGCCAGATGCGCAATATCGACTTGACGGTCGCGGCCAGCCGAGCGACCGATCTCGACAATGGCGACAAGCTCAAGATACCGGCGATCCGTCCGACACTCGAGAATTCCGTGGAACTCACCGGATACGTGTTCCGCCCGGGTCAATTCGAATATCACGCCGGGCTGCGCTTGAGCGACATCCTGGACAGTTTCGATGAGTTGCGGCCGAATTCCGATCGGCACTACATCATGATCCGCAGAGAGGTGCCGCCGGAGGAGAAAGTGCAGGTGATTTCGGCAGACCTCACGCGCGCGCTGAAGGCGCCGCATTCGGCGGCCGATCCGGAATTGCAGCCGCGCGACAAGATTTTTGTGTTCAACCTGTCGGCAGAGCGCGAACGCATTTTGGCGCCGCTGATCCGCGATCTCGAATTGCAGGCGACCCCGGATGTTCCCGAGCAAATCGTCAGCATCGACGGGCGAGTCAAGGCGCCGGGCAAATACCCTCTGGAACCGGCCATGCATGTCAGCGACTTGATCCGCGCCGGCGGAAGCTTGGAGGACGCCGCATTTCGCGGCCAGGCGGAGTTGACCCGCTATGCGGTGGTCAATGGCGATGCACGCCAAACCGAGCTGATACCGGTGAATCTTGCCGATATTTGGCGCGGCGTTCCCGGTGCGGACTTCGCGCTGCAACCCTACGACGTATTGGTGATCAAACCCATTCCGATGTGGATGGAGCCGGGAACGATCGAATTGGCGGGCGAGGTGAGATTTCCCGGGAAGTACCCGATACACCAGGGAGAGACGCTGCATTCGGTGCTCCTGCGGGCGGGCGGCTTCACCGACATCGCGTTCCCCGAAGGCGCGGTCTACATTCGCGAAGAGCTGAAGAAAAGAGAAAAGGACCAGCTCGAACTGCTCGCCAACCGCTTACAGAGCGATCTCGCGGCGCTATCGCTCGAAGCGGTCGCGAGCAGCGCAGCCGTATCCTCCGGCGGCGGCGGCGCGGCGGCCGGTCAAGCGCTCGTCATCGGGCAACAGTTGTTGGGGCAGCTCCGCGACACCAAGCCGGTGGGCCGCCTGGTCATCGATCTGGAAGGCGTGCTCAAGGGCAAGCCGGGCGACTCGGACGATGTGATCGTCAAGGACGGCGACAAGCTGCTCATTCCAAAGAAGACGCAAGAAGTCACGATCCTGGGCGAAGTACAAAGCCCGACCTCGCATGTGTTCCAGCCGGGTCTGACGCGCGATGACTATATTGCGAAGAGCGGCGGAACCACGCAAAAGGCGGACCGCAAGCGAATCTATGTGGTGCGCGCCAACGGCGACGTCATCTCCGGCGGCCGTTCCGGCTGGTTCCGGCGCACGCAATCGGTCGAAATGCATACCGGCGATACCATCGTCGTGCCGCTCGACACGGAGCGCGTCCGGGCTCTGCCGCTGTGGCAGGCGGTGACCACGATTATTTATAACCTGGCCATAGGATTCATATTGGTCCACCAATATTTATGAACATGGCGCACCACAGGGGCGGTTGCGGATGAACGACGTATCCGCCGACGTCGACGAGGGCATGGATCTTAAGCTCGTGATCGCGAGCTTGCTCGCCTGTTGGTGGTGGGTGGCAGTCAGCGTGGTGTTTTTTACCGGGGTTTTGTACATCACGGCGCATCTGCTCACGCCGGTGTATCGCGCCACCATTTTGTTGATTCCAACCAAGACCGACAAGGACATGGACCCCGGCGGCGGCGGGCTCGGCGGCATCGGCGGGGTCGCCTCGCTGGTCGGCATCAATCTGGGGGGCAGCGATTCCCAGACGGAGGAGGCGCTGGCGGTACTCAAATCGCGCGAATTTACCCAGAAATTCATCGAAGATGAAAACCTCATGCCCATCCTGTATGCCAAGATTTGGGACGCAAACACGGGCAAGTGGACGGTGGACGAGAAACATCAGCCGACGCTGTCCAAGGCGTTCCGGCGGTTCGATAAATCCATCCGCATGATCGTTCCGGAGAAGAAGACCAGTCTGATCAACGTCAACATCGATTGGACCGACCGAGTGCTGGCGGCAAAGTGGGCCAATGAGTTGGTGCAGCGCTTGAATGCGGTCATGCGGCAGCGCGAGTTGGCGCGCGCCGACTCATCCATCGGCTATCTGGAAAAAGAATTCGAAACCACCACCGCGGTGGCGACTCGCGAGGCGATCGCGCGCCTGATCGAAGCCCAAGTCAAACAGCGGATGTTGGCCTCGGTGACGCCGGAATTTGCCTTTCGCGTGGTCGACAAGGCACCGATCCTCGACAAGGACGAAGTGCATTTTCCCAATAAGCTCCTGATGTATATGTCGGGAGCGCTGATTGGGTTCGCCGTTGGAGTGCTCTTGATCATGCTGATCGCCTACCCGAAACGCGTCGCCGCGCGCCGCGCCTAACGATCTTTGACGAAGATGCCGTCGAGTTGCAGCAACTGGCCGTCGTGCACGTCCTTCAGTCCAGGAATGATATCGCGCAGGCTGAAACTGAATTCTTTGAGGTAGCAGCACACCTCGTGCATCAGCACCTGATTCTCGTAAAGCTCCACCAGCGACAATTCCGTCTGCACCACGTCGATTCTCTCGGTTAGACACCGCTGCGCGCCGCGCAGCACTTCGATCTCGTAGCCTTGCGCGTCGATTTTGAGCAGGGCGCCGGCGGTGTTTCCCGCGTAGCGTTCGAAGCAGTCGTCCAAGGCGACCACGTCGATCTCCTCGGTGGTGGCGTACGCGGATTGCGGCTCCACCTCGAGGTGTCGGCGGGTCATGCCGAGCAGCGAGCTGCTGACCGAGTTGGCCGACACATTGATGCGCGTCTTCGCCGGGCCCGCGCCCAAGGCAGCCCGCGCGGCAACGGTCCATTGCCGATCGCCGGCTGCCGTCGCCAGCAACCGGGCATGAGCGGCCGCCAGCGGCTCAAAGGAAATAATCGGTCCGCGATAGCCGCATTCGCGAATCTTTTGGCCGTATTGGCCGGCATTCGCCCCGACATCGAGCACCGAATTGAAACTGCGGCGCCGAAACAGCGAGCGCAGCACGTTGTCTTCGGTCGGCGCCTTGTTGGCAAAGCTGATCTCGAGCCCGAGACTTCGGAACATCGATTTGGCCGTGGTCAGCAGGGAAGATTTGGTAAGCGGCATGGGTTTTTTGAGCGCCGGCTGCCTAGCCGGGCTGCCCCGACCATTTTAGTTTCAAAAGGCTCTGCGGCAACAACAATAGCAGCGGAAACAACAATAAAAATTTGAAGCGCCGGACGCGGACTTGGTGCGGAAACTCGCTCACGTAGCTCTTGGCGCTCGGCAGCCTCAAGCCCGCGGTCAACAGGCGGACCGCGCCGCTGCGTCCGAAAAACGCGATCAATGCCTCGAGCGACCGGCGATCGCGGGACGATAGCGGTTCGAACTGCCCGTCCCGCCACAGCTCGCGCAACAGCACGGTACCATTGGCGTAATGCCAGGCGCTCTTGGTGGTATTCGCGGCGTGCATGCGATAGGTCACCAACACCTGCGTGCCGGCGACTCCGTACGGGCCGCGTGTCAGGAGCCGAATCTGCAGCGGCAGATCTTCGATGCAGTTGCGCCGAGTTGCGTAGCGCAGGTCGCCCGCTTTGTCCCGGTCCAGCATCAAGGCCGAGGTCAGCATGAAGATCTCGCCCCGGGCAAACACGTCGAGCGCATTTGGCACCATGCCGGCGCCATCGCAAATGCCGAGATCGAAGGCAACTCGGTCGGGTCGCGACGAATACGCGAACGGCGCGGTATTCCCCACGCACGCGGGGTGATCTTGCATGAATGCCACTTGGGTTTCGAGCTTTTGCGGATGCCACAAGTCATCGTGATCGAGGAACGCGATGTAGCGGCCGCGTGCTTCGTCCATGCCGCGATTGCGCGCCCGGCCGATGCCTTGATTGTCTTGGGTGATGAGCCGAATGCGGCCGGCATATTGAGCCAGTTGCGCGGCCGTGTCGTCGGTGCTGCCGTCGTTGATGACCACGACCTCATAATCGCGGAAGGTCTGGGCGAATACGCTGCGCAATGCCTCGTGCAAGAAAGCCGGTTGGTTATACGTCGGTATGACAACGGATACCATCGGCCGGGGATTCGGTTCGCTCATCGCATCCGCTCAGCGCGCGCGCCGGCATTGAATCTGGATTTGGAAGATGCAGAATTCGTGCAGCAGGCCGAAGCTCAAGCTATCGACCAGCCGCCCCGCCCGCGTACGGCGTGGGCCATTGGGGTCGTAGCGACCATAAGTCTTTTCGATGGTGAGCCCCGCATTGGCGCACCAGCGTGCCAAGCGGCGCGTGGTCATGAACTGGATGTGGGTGCTGTCAAAAATCCCGGTCTGCGCCTCGGGCCAATCACGCTTCCACAGCAACTGATACAGCGAGCCGAAGTACAGCATATTCGGCACGCTGATCACGAGCCAGCCGCCGACGCGCACGCATTCGGTAAACGAGCGCAACGCGTCCCATGCCCGAGGCAAGTGTTCGAGCACATCGGCCAATATCAGGCCGTCCAACGAATCGCTCGCGAATGGCTGCGAACAGCCTGCATCGATCAGGCGCGCGCTGGTCAATCTCGAACTTGCGACGCGCACCGCGGCGGCGGAAACGTCTGCGCCGTGCACCACACGGCCGTTCTTCACGAGTTCCGCCTCGGTCGCGGCGGCGCCGCAGCCTATCGAGCCGATGATGCGGCCGTCGGCGGGAATCATGGCAAGCACGTCCGGGCGAACGACGTCGGAGTAGGGGTAGTCGATCGACTGCGGCGCGCTGCTCAAATTTTCCCCGATTCTGCCGCCAGCATGAAGGCTTCGATATCGGAACTCCGCAGCGCGGGCGGGGCCCGCTCGATGCGCGCCGTGTCCCATTCCCACCCTTTGATTCTCAACAATCGCTCAATGGTCGCGGGTTCGAATCGATAGTTGACGATGCGCGACCGGTTGCCGGCGATCGCCGCATGGGCGGGAACATCTTTGCTGACTACGGCGCGCGCGCCGACCACCGCGCCGTCGCCGCTTCGACACGCGGGATGCCGTTCGCGCATCGGCTGCACCGACAGCCAGCGGCGCAGCATTTGCGCCGCGCGCGAGCGAAATCCAGGCTTCATCGGGAAAACGACAGGTGCAGCGTGCCGCTTCGCATATCCACTTCGCTGTTACTCAGGCAAAATGCCTTCTTTAAGACGGGCCAAGTATACGCGAACGCTGCATGCGACAAATCAGGGGCTTGGTTCGACAATGGGTACCATTCGCGGCGCGCGCCGAAAGCGCGGCGCGGCACTTCAGATCGAAACGCAAGATCGGCCGCCTGCTGCGCAATGGCGCGGCTCCGTCGATCGAAGTAGGAGCAGGAAACAAGCGCGGCTCGCCGCCATGGATAACCATCGACGTCACTTCCGGCTGCGATATTTTTTGGGACCTGCGCCGCGGCATTCCGTTTCCGAACGCCACGGTTCAAAATATCTATTCCTCGCACTTCCTTGAGCATTTATCGTACGCCGAGATTCAGATATTTCTCGACGAATGCAAACGCGTATTGAGGCCCAACGGCAAGTTCCTGATCTGTGTGCCGAACGCCAGAATGTATCTCGAGGCGTATGTGTCCGGCCGCACGCTCGACACGGACGCTTTTTACCAGCCCGGGTATAACCGCACCACGCGTATCGACTATGTGAATTACACGGCGTATATGGCCGGACAACACAAGTACATGTTCGATGAGGAGAATCTCGTCTTCATCCTGCGCGCCAAGGGCTTCAAGAATGCCCGGCTGCGAGCCTTCGATCCCGCTCTCGATATGCAGGAACGTGATTTCGAATCGATCTACGCCGAGGCGGAAAGCTAAAGCTACAGCGGCGCCCATAGCTTGTTGAAGTAGAAGGATTTTAGCTGCAGCACGAATATCGGCCGCGTGCGCGCGTCCAAAGCGTTGGCGAATACGCTGGCGATTGCATAGGAAACGACCGTGGCCAGCGCCGCGCCGAGCGCCGAATACCTCGGAATCAACCAAAAATTGAGCGCGATGTTGATGATCGCGCCGGCCAGCGTTCTGTAAAAAGCCAGCTTCTGCAGGTTCTCCGATACGTTCCACGGGTCTTGTCCGAGACCGAGAAAAACGAAAACCGACGCCCAGATGTGCACCGCCAACACCGGAGCCGCCGCGATAAATTCCTCCGAATACAGCACGCGGATGATCCAGTGGGAGCAAAGCGCAACCGCGGCGCCCAAAAATATGCCGATCAGCGTCAGCAGCGAGAATAGCTTGGCAATGCGCCCGTAATACAGCGCGGGATCGGCCTTGGCTTTGATGATCGCCGGCGACACCGATGAGACGATCGCCACCGCCACGAAGTACCACGCTTCAGAAAGCCGCGTCGCAGTGCCGTAAATGCCGACCGCATGATCTCCCTGCATCAATTTGAGCATCACCACATCGATGCGCATGTAAATCATGATCGACATGCCGGTCAGCATGACCGGCCAGCTCTGCTTCAATAATTCGAGCGCGCGCTGCGCCTCGAATTGCCACTGCTTGATGCGTCCGCCGTTGTAGGCGTAGGCGAGAGCCATGCCGAGGGCGCCAAAAGCGAGTTCAGCGACCTGCGCCGCCGCGAACGACCAGAGCGGCGCCCGAAAATAAATGAGCAGTATGCGGATCACGGCGGCGGCGAGAAACGCCGCATTTTTCGCCCACACCGTCAGTTTCGAGCGCACGTTGGCCTGAAAATAGGCGTCGATGATGTCGAACGCCTGGAAGACGAAGCCGAGCGAAAGCACGCCGACCAGCAATCGCGCCACGCGGTCGTCCGGCTGGATGAGTAGCACGACGATATTCGCGAGCAGCGTGACCGCGATGGCGGCTGCCATTCTCATGACGAAAGCGGTGCCGAGTATCCTGGGTGCCTCGGCCTCGGCGCGCACGATGTTGCGCGCGGCGATGCTGTCGATGCCAAGGGTCGCGGCGCTGGTGAACAAGGCGACGAACGACATCGAAAAGCTCAGGCTGCCGAATCCGGAGGGCCCTAAATATCGCGCGATCAGCACCCCGACCAGGACTCCCAGGCCCATGCGCACGATCCGGTCGACCATCAGCCATCCGGCATTGCCGACGATTTTGCGAAGCCCGGGCGGCAATCGATCAAGCGCAGTGTAGAGCACGCAACAACCGTCTGTTATTTTGCGGACCGTTCGGCGCGGCGCTCTGCAGCGCCCGCGGGGTCGGTGGGTGTGATGAGAATTCCCCGGTCGATGGCTAAAGCGTTGCCGAAAAGGTTAGTATACATGCGGTGCCAGCTGCGGACGTCTACGTGTGTTCCATCACTGCCGCGACGCAGCCGTCGTAGCGGCGCAACAGTTCAATTCGCTTAGTTTACGGGTACCCCGGGGCATTAGCATGCGGGGCTCACGCGGCGTTACCCGCTGGGACAGCTAGTCGATGGCCAAAATACTCATTACCGGCGGCGCAGGATTTCTCGGCTCGCATTTGTGCGACCGCTTGATTGCGGCCGGCGAAGATGTGTTGTGCGTCGACAATTTTTTTACGGGCACGAAGCGCAACATCGCCCACCTGAGCGGCAACCCGTTTTTCGAACTGCAGCGCCACGACGTGACGTTTCCGCTGTATGTCGAAGTCGATCAGATCTATAACCTGGCGTGTCCGGCAAGCCCCATCCACTATCAATTCGATCCCGTGCAGACCACCAAGACCAGTGTGCACGGCGCCATCAACATGCTCGGATTGGCGAAGCGGGTCAAAGCGCGAATACTGCAGGCCTCGACCAGCGAGGTGTACGGTGATCCGGAGATCCATCCGCAACTCGAAAATTATTGGGGCAGAGTCAATCCGATCGGCATACGCAGCTGTTACGACGAAGGAAAACGCTGCGCCGAGACGCTATTTTTCGACTACCACCGCCAGCACGGCTTGGATATCAAGGTGGTGCGCATTTTCAATACGTACGGGCCGCGCATGCACCCGAATGACGGGCGAGTGGTGAGCAATTTTATTGTCCAGGCTTTGCAGGGCGAGGACATCACGATCTATGGCGATGGGCAGCAGACCCGAAGTTTCTGTTACGTGGACGATCTGATCGAGGCGATGATTCGCATGATGCATACCGGCCGGGACTTCCCTGGGCCGGTGAACATCGGAAATCCCGGCGAGTTCACCATGCTGCAGCTGGCGGAGAACGTCATTACGCTCACCGCGAGCCGCTCGCGCATCGTGCACCAAGCGCTGCCCGCCGATGATCCCAAGCAGCGTCAGCCGGATATCAGTTTGGCGAAAGAAAAGCTTGCTTGGCAGCCAACCGTGAGCTTGGTCGACGGATTGAAGGAGACGATCAGCTATTTTCGCCGATCCCTCGATTTAAAATAGCAAAATGCGAAGTCCGCTGCCGTTTCTCGCTGAACACCCGCAAAAAGCCATCCGTCCGTTGAGTGCGCGGAGCGCCGGTTGCGGATCCTGATTGTCGAACCACACGCCTCCGGCCACCACGCCCATTATTTGCGCTGGCTGACTCGGGCGGCGGTTGGCAGGGGCTGGAAAGTCG
>Ga0302320_10014133_pt1 | contig 16546 bp, 18 predicted proteins | sample Bog_T0_3_FD_202130 | JGI IMG/M metagenome (GOLD analysis project Ga0302320, IMG submission 202130) | Peat permafrost microbial communities from Stordalen Mire near Abisko, Sweden - Bog_T0_3 | ecosystem: Environmental > Terrestrial > Soil > Wetlands > Peat | place: Sweden: Abisko, Stordalen Mire... | reverse complement strand
ACTCTGCCTGGTACGTTTTTGCCAAGTACCTGATGTTGTTGCTCTTACAGTGCGACCGGCAGAGGCGGCAAACCAGTACATTAACACAACTCAGCCCGGTTGGCTAGGCTTTGTTGCACTCCAGTCGCGGCTTTTATTCTTCCCGACCCTAACCCGCCATGCGACAATCCAGAGCGATGGCCTCCCTCCGCAAACCCGTGATTGTGCGCAAGTTCTCAAGAGATTGGACCGCGGGGTATGCCGAGCCCGGTTTCTCGCGCGACGCAACGGAATTGGAGATGCTCGATCTTACCGGCAAGGTGCTGCGCATCGCCTGGGATCAGGTGAAGTGGGTCTGCTATGTGCGCGACATCCCTTCCGGAACGGGCGATCAGTCCAACCCCGAACGCCTCCTCCACAAACGATTCGCCGTCCGCCCCCGCACCGCAGGCCTTTGGCTCCGAATGACGCTCACCGACGGCGAGGAGTTGGAGGGCCTTGCCGCCAACGACCACTCCCTCGTCGATGGCGCCGGCCTGCTCCTCACCCCTCCCGACACCCGCTCCAACACGCAGCGAATTTATGTGCCACGGCAGGCCATCCACACGCTCGAAGTCTTGAGCCTCATCGGAGTTGCTTCCCGCAAGCGCACCTATGCCGCCGACCGTGCCAAGGCGCAGCCGGAGTTGTTCCCCAGCTAGCCGAACGCAGCGCAGAATACAGCAGAGACCGCCCGCCTTCCGGTACAATCTCTTCGATGAAGCTAGGCGAATTGGCAAAGCTGTTGGGTGCGGAGCTGCGCGGCGACGCAGGCCTGGAAGTGACAGGCGTCAAAGGGATTGAGGACGCCGGCCCCACCGAGGTGACCTTCGTTGCCAATCCCCGCTACACTGCCTTGGCGCGAAAGACGAAGGCCGCCGCAGTGCTGGTTGAGCCGGCCTTTCAAGACATTCAAGCCGCAACGCTCCGTATCGCCAATCCCTACCTCGCCTTCTCCAGGGCGCTGGGAGCTTTCTACCAGCCGCCGGTCTACAGTCCCGGCATCCACCCCACAGCCGTCATCGATCCAACCGCCGTCATCGGCGATGGCGCACACATTGGCGCCTATGTCGTGGTTGGGCATCTTGTTCGTCTCGGCCCATCCGCAACCCTCCTTCCCCACGTCGTACTCTACCCAGGGGTCCAGGCCGGAAGCCACTTTTTTGCCCATGCTCACGCGGTCGTACGTGAAAACTGCATCCTCGGCGACCATGTAACCCTCGAAAATGGTGCGATCATCGGCTCCGACGGATTCGGCTTTGCCAAGAACGAGTCCGGGCATTGGGAAAAGATCCCGCAGTCCGGCCCGGTGCGCCTGGGCAACCGCGTAGACGTCCAAGCCAACGCCTGCATTGACCGCGCCACCGTAGGCGCAACCGAAATCGGCGACGGTACCAAGGTCGATAATCTGGTCCAGGTAGGCCATGGTTCGCACGTGGGAGAAAACACGCTGCTCTGCGCTCAAACCGGCCTGGCCGGCTCCTCCGTCGTCCGCAATAACGTGATTCTCGCCGGCCAAACCGGTATAGCAGGCCATTGCACCGTCGGCGACGGCGTCATCCTCACCGCTCAATCCGCCGTCTCGCACGATGTGCCGCCCGGCAAAGTCATCTCCGGCTCCCCAGGCTTCGACAACCGGATTTGGCTCCGAGCCGTAACCATCTTCCAGCGCTTGCCCGAGCTTCTCAAGCGCATCGATCGCCTCGAAAAGACTGTCGCCAAAAACGTCGGCCAAGAGGTTTCGGCAGCCATACCGCAGCCAGAAAACGAGAACCCAAAATGAACAATCCAATCGCAAATCGTAGCTGGGTTCTGGCCGCAACCGCGTTCCCCTTGCTCATCGCCACAGCCGGATGCCACTCCTACCACATTGAAACGACAGTGGAAAACCGCACAGGCGGCGCAATTCAATTGCTTGAAGTCGACTACCCCAGCGCCAGCTTTGGAGACAACAACCTGGCCGCCGGCGGGGTCTTCCATTACCGCATCCAGTTGCAAGGCATTGGCCCGCTCAAGGTTCAGTACACCGCCCAAGACAACAGCCAGATTCACATTGACGGACCAACTGTGGCCGAGCGGCAAGAGGGCTCTTTGCAGATTGTCCTGCTCCCGGACGGCAAAGCTGAGTTCCATCCCAGTCTGACTCCCCAACCATAATTCCTCGCTTCCAACCCGTTCCAAAGTCATAGCAATCGGCAGCGCGCCCACATCATTCCGCTCTTCCCCCACGAAAACCCTCCGATAAATCAGTCAGGAGGTGTGCGTGCCGGCGAATTCCGATTGCGCGAACTTTCGACCGGCCAATCCAGGGCTCCCTGAGCCTGACTTCTGGCTAAGCAGGGTACTGGCTTGGTGTCTCGTAAAACATGCGTTTGCCTTCCGCCTCCTGGCATGTTTCCTGTCGGTCACCGCGGCAACCGCTCTCATCGGTATCTTCGAGAAATGGGAGGCGGACGGGACTGTCTTGTGGGCCGCAAACGGGCTCCTGCTCGCCTACTTGCTCCTCGCGCCGCGATGGCAATGGCCCGCCTACCTCGCCACTGGATTTCTGGCTCTGATCCTCGGCAGTACCCTCTTCCACGAGAGCTGGGATCGCATCCTCCTCTACAACACTCTGGATCTAATCGAAGTCATCACCGGGGCCGCGCTTTTGCGCCGCCGCTCCACCGAGCTTCCGCGGTTTACTCATCGCTCCTACCTCCTCCGCTTCCTCGCATTTGGCGTCTTGCTCGGCCCTGCTATCGCTGGCGCGATCAATGCTCTGATTGCCTTCATCGCGACGGGCGCCCCACCTGGACCGACCTTCCTCAATTGGATGGTTGCCGACGGCCTCGGAATCGCCGTCACCACTCCAGCCTTCGTTGCCGTCTTCCAAACCCGCTTCAGAGTCACCCAAAGCTGGCGTCAGTGCTGGTATTACCCGCCCCTGCTCGTCCTCATCACAGTCGCATCGTTCGCCCAGCAAAAAGTTCCGATTCTTTCCCTCATCTACCCCCTGCTGACCCTCATCTTGATTCGCCTCGGACTGGGCTACGCCTCGTTGTCAATGCTCTCCGTTGCCGTTGTAGCTGGAGGCTTGACCATGCGTGGGGACGGCCCGTTTGCCGCTGCACATGCAATCAAGATAGCCGCTCCGGGATATCTCCTCCAGGGCTATGTCGCCTCGGCACTGATCCTGCTCTACACCGTATCGATGGTCCTTGAAAAGCAGCGCAAAGCGGAGCGCCGATTGCAGAAGATAGCCGCGCTTCACGCCCTGGTCACTGAAAACTCCCGCGACGCGATCATCATCTCTGACTTCCACGGCAACCGCAGCTATGCCTACATCTCAGCCCCGGTGCAGGCCCAGGTCGGCTGGACGGCGGATGAGTTTGCGAAGCTCAATAGCCTTGAACAGCTTCACCCGGAAGACCGTCCAAAAGCGGCAAATATCGTGCACGAACTGCAATCCGGCGTCGAGAGCGCCATGATCGAGACACGGTTCCGGAAGCGTGACGGAGAATACATCTGGGTCGAGTCCAGCCTCCGCCTTATCCGAAACCCAAGAACCGGATCGCCTTCCGGCATTCTGAATATCGTCCGCGACATCACCGAACGAAAACTCGTCGAGCAGCAGCTCAAAGACGCCTACAAGGCCGTCGAGACTCTCGCCGTCACCGATGCGCTTACGGGATTGGCCAACCGCCGAGGATTCGATCAGACCCTTTCGAGCGAGTGGCGTCGCAGCCTTCGCGATGCCAGGCCTCTCTCCCTGCTGCTCATCGATGTTGACTTGTTCAAGTCCTACAACGACACCTACGGCCACGTTCGAGGCGACAGTTGCCTCAAACAGATCGCCGAGGCGGCGCTTGACGTGGTGGCGCGCCCTGGCGACATGGTTGCGCGCTTTGGCGGCGAAGAGTTCGCGGTGATCCTGCCCAGCACCGACGGCGAAGGGGCCCTGAGAATCGCCGAAGAAATCTCCATGGCCTTGCGCAGCCGCAAACTGCCCCACAGTTCGAACCCGCTCGGCTTCCTCACCCTGTCGATAGGGTGCGCCACCATGGTGCCCAGCTTCGGACTGCATTCCGTCAACCTGGTTGAACGGGCCGACGAGGCCCTGTACAAAGCCAAGAGGGATGGCAGGAACCAGGTATGCAGCCACGGAATCGGTTTATCTGCGCCGAAGTCGGAGAACAACATTCCCCAGCAAGCCGCTGTTGACAAGATCGCCTGATCGTGGCCTCAGCGCACCATGCTCTGAAACAGCGGCGAATGCAAAAGACTGTTGAATTCTCCGTCTGAAGTTGCAAAGTGAACCGAAAGCTTGCCTGAGTCAGACGCGATGTTCGTCGCGCTCAATGCCTGCTTCTCGGCATCGGATCCGCTCATCTTGCGGAGCATCACCGCCGCCGTCAACAGAGACGACATCGTAGCCGCCGCAAATGAGTCGCCGGTCGCAATCGTCAGATCGAACTTCACCCCGTGCTGAAAATCCATCCCATACCATGAGGCCAGCAGGCGCTTGCGAACCGTCTCGAAATCAGTCACCGAACCAGCTTCGCCCAGCACCTGGCGCATCATGGTCTGCGTGCCCTTCTCGTCAAGGATGCTCCAAAGCGGTGCGGAATCCACGGTCCTCATCGCATCCATCATCGCCTCATTGGTCAGCAGGCTCGGCGCCACGCCATCGCGCGCATCCAGGGCCTTGCTGACCGCATCGCTGCTGCCAAACACCATGGTCGATGGGTCCACAAAGCAAAGCACCATCCCCGTCCTCGCCAGGGGATACACCCTGTTGGTACGAACAAGCGTGTACTTCACCTTCTGCCTGCGAAAGTTCGCCAGAATGTCCTGCGTGGGAAACTGCCCCTGGGCAATGCCGACCGTTATCATTCCATCGCTCTTCGGCGATGGACGAAACAGAGCAAAAGCCAGTTGGTCGACATATTGGTCGATGTTTCCTTTTTCATCGGAGTTCTCTTTATCGCTCACCGCGGACTTGCGCAACGCCTCGTCAAATTGCTTCAATTCGGGCGGCATCACCCGGTCGCGCAGATCCATCGCGCCGGTCGAATTCCGCATGGCACGATAGTCGATCACGACCAATTGCTGCACCTCGTGCGGAATCGCCGTGCGGGCATCGGTGGATAACTGCGCCGCCGGAGCCAAAGTAGCCGCTGCCAGCAGCAAGGGAGCAATCAAAAACTTTACTGGTGCTTTCAACAATTCCATCCTCCGGAAACCATCTGCTTCATGAGTCGAGTACATAAAGTTGAGTTGCATTTCAAAAATCAAACCTTCGCCTGAAATCTCTAACGCCGCCAATCCTCGTCAACTGTGAATATCGCGCCAATCACGCTCTTCCAGCCGCCCATTCACGGCCCGCGCCTGCTTCCATTCCGGGCCAATTCAGCGGAGCGTCCAACCGGTGCTCCAGTATCTTGGCTTGGAAATCGACCTCAGTCAATTGACGCGCCCAATCGCTTTCCCGCTCAAATGCGGCTTCAGGAATCAACCCGATCACTTCGCCTTCAACCGGAGCCACCTTGTGCTTGAGAGCCAATGCGGTCACCGCGCGATAGACCTGCGAAATCGGCGTCACCTGGAAGTCGGTAATATTCATAGAAAGTTGTGCCCGCCCGTGAGCCAGAACCCCCATCGCCTTGACACCCTTCAAGCCGCCATTGGCTGCGCGAACCTCGCGTGCAATCGCCCTCACGATCGATACGTCTGCGGAGTCGAAGTAGATGTTGTACGCCACCAGAAACTTTCGCGCACCCACTGCGCAGGCGCCGGCCGTGGGATGCAGACCCGGCCCTCCAAGATCGGGACGACGGCCATTCTCCTTGCGCACAGCGTCTTTGAGCCCCTCAAACTGCCCTCGACGAACGTCTTCAAGATTTGCCCGATCGGGCCGAGCCGCCGCCGCCTCGTAAAAGAACACCGGAACCCCGAAACGCCGCCATATCTCCAGGCCCGCCTGCCGGGCCAGCAGTGCGCACTGCTCCAGTTTGATCCCGGAGATGGGCACAAATGGAACCACATCCGCCGCGCCAATCCGCGGATGAACGCCCTGCTGCCGGGTCAGGTCGATCAGTTCAACCGCCTTCCCCACCCCGCGCACCGCTGCCTCAACTACGGCAGAAGGCTCGCCCGCAATCGTCACTACAGAACGGTTATGGTCTGCATCCATTGACCAGTCCAGCAGCCGCACCCCCTCCACGCGCATCGCGGCCACAATCGCCTCGACCCGCCGGGCATCTGTGCCCTCTGAGAAGTTCGGTACGCATTCCACAACCGGTCCACTCATCTTTGCTCCACCCCGGCGATCCCAACCTATCGCGAGAGCCCCGACTCTAAAGTTCGTTCAATATGCGCGCTCAACATGCAGCCTCAAAGCAGGCGGTCATCCTGAGCGGAGCGTACTTCAGCGAAACCCGGGCCCCCAGCGACAGGTCTGCGTCGCTGGGGTGGGAAGTCGAAGGACCTGCATTTTTATCCAATAGACTTTCTACGGAACTTCAAATTCCCCACACGATCGCCTATTTCCAGAACGTGTAGCCCACCTGCACCTGGATGCTCGCGTTCACGCCAGGGTTTTTGTCGCCCAGTGAAGCCGACGAGATATGCACCCCATTCACGCCCACATCGATCGACCGCTTCGACCGAGTAAAGTAGTGAAACCCCGCGCCCCCCTGAGGCGAAAAATTAAAGACCGAAGTCCCTCCCGCAGTGCCATGCGGAATCAGTTGATCGGGCGGAAACTTGTGCGTGGTATAAATCACCCCGCCCGCAGCCTGAAACCAAGGCTGGAACCGACGGGAATTACTCATGAAGTTCCATCGAAAGATTACCGGCGTCAGGCTTACGCCGTAGTAGGTGCCGCCGCCTGCCGGCGCAACGTAGTAGCCCGTCCCGCCGCCCGAGATCGGGTAGCTGAACGTCTGTTGACTCGGGGCCGGCGTATAAGCCTGCCAAAGCGGCATGATGTTCGCGGCTAGCTGCAGTTGACCCGTAAAGATCCCCGCCTTCAGCACCGGAGTCACCGCCTTGCCCCCCTCAATTCCGGCCGAAAGAAACTTGTAGCTCGACCGGTCGCCCAGGCCGTTCCCATAGTTGATGAACGGCCCAAACTCCCAGCTTTTCAAGTTGCGGACCTCGGCTACAGGGCTCTCAGCCGGCTCATCGCCGGCAGCCGCCGCGCCAACTGGTCCTTCCGCCGACGCCACTGGCGTCGCAGCCATCAGTGCTCCCGCCGCCAAAACAAATAAGAGAAACCTTGCAGTTCGAGTCAACGTTCTTTCCTTCCCTCATTCAAGAATCTGATTCCCACTAAAAAGGCCGCCACAACCGGGCGGCCCTTTGAATGCCTGCCTGGGGCTCGGTCAGCCCGCCGCCTGCTCCATCTGTTCGGCGTCCATGTCAAAGTTCGAGTAGACGTTCTGCGTATCGTCGCAGTCTTCCAGCGCCTCAAGCAACCGGATCATTTGATTCGCCGGACTGCCCTCGAGCTTGGTATAGGTCGACGCGACCATCGTCACCTCGCTCATCACCGTCGGAATCCCCGCAGCCTTCACCGCGTTGAGCACATCTTCATACGACGCCGGATCGGTCAGAATCTCCCAGTTGTCTTCTTCGTCGTTCAGGTCTTCGCCGCCATGCTCGAGTACGATATCCATCAACTGATCTTCAGTAGCCGCCGACTTCTCAACAGCGATAATGCCCTTCTTCGAAAACATGAATCGCACCGAGCCCGACTCGCCCAGGTTCCCGCCGTTCTTTGAAAATGCATGTCGAATCTCGCTCACGGCACGGTTGCGATTGTCGGTCGTAACGTCCACAATCACCGCGACCCCGCCTGGACCGTAGCCCTCGAACTTGATCTCCTCGTAGTTCACGCCTTCCAGTTCCCCGGTGCCGCGCTGGATGGCCCGCTTGATGTTCTCCTGGGGCATATTCTCCGCCTTCGCGGCCAGAATCGCGGTGCGCAGGCGGGGGTTGCCATCAGGGTCGCCGCCACCCTTGGCGGCTATGGAAATTTCCTTGATGATGCGGGTGAATATCTTGCCGCGCTTGGCATCCAGCGCGCCCTTCTTGTGCTTGATTGTGGCCCACTTTGAATGGCCGGACATGAGAACCTCAGCTGTGACTGGAAATGCCGGCGCGACACGCGCCCGACCTTGTGATTATAGCACCGGGACGGCTGCCCCCATCCCCGCCCTATCTCCCCTGAAAGCGAATTTCGACCCACGCTTCAGCCAGCCACCAATTGCGCTCTTCGCCCCTGAATTCCCGCATCCTCGCCGGCAGGAAAGATATGCAATGAATCTCCGCGGCCCGATCTACAATCTGGACATTCATCCCCAAGCTCCCGGAGTGCACTCCATGAGTGCGCGGAGGCAGAATGACCCGAATCACCGAGTTTTGGGTGCGCTCGAAAGTGTGGTTGCTCAGCGTACTCGCAGGGGCGGTTCTCGGATGCATCTTCCGATTGCTGCTTGACAACAGGTTTGCCCAATCGCGCGGCGATCAGCCAACTCTGATCATGACCATAGCCTTCCTGGTCTGTGTGCCCCTGGCAATGGGCTATCTGAGCGTCCATCGCTACCTCCGCGCGTCTGCTCCGCAGGATGTCCGCTGGTACAAGTGGCTCTTCCTTCCCTGGGCAGCGGTCGTGCTCATGATGCTGGTGGCCATCGCCATCAAGTGGGAAGGCCTGGTCTGCATCATCTTTGCCGGACCCATCCTACTTGCCTCCGCCTTGATCGGCGGCCTGACCGCCCGCATCGTCTGGGGCAAGCTCGACAAACGCTCTCCCGGATCCCTCAGCGCCTTCGCTCTTCCGTTGTTGCTGCTGGTCGTTGAGGCCCAGATCCCAGCCCCCTACCAGGTTCGAACCGTCAACACCGAGATCCTCATCCACGCGCCCGCCAACGTCGTCTGGAACAACATCAAAAGCGTCCGCGCCATCGCCCCGGCCGAATTGACCCCCTCCTGGGTAGACCGCATCGGCTTCCCCAGCCCCATCGCCGCCACGCTCTCCCACGAAGGCATAGGCGGCGTCCGCCAGGCCAGTTTCACCGGCGGACTCATCTTTACCGAAACCGTCGATGAATGGGTGCCCGTGCAAGATCTGAGCTTCACCATCCACGCCAACACCCAGTCCATCCCCCGCACCACGCTCGACGAGCACGCCACTATCGGCGGCGCATTCTTCGATGTGCTCGATGGATCTTATACTCTCGAACAGCGCCCCGATGGCATTCTTCTCCACCTCAGCAGCCGTGAGCGCCTCTCCACCCACTTCAATCCTTATGCCGGTCAATGGACCGATGCCGTCATGAGAGCAATCCAGCAGCAGATTCTCACTGTAGTCCGCAATCGGTGCGAGTCGGAGGCACGCGCCGCCCGATGAGCCAATCTGTCCATCATGCGATTCGTGTCGACCGCCGGCGATTCAACCAGAAACAGGCATCCTGAGCCTATGTTCCAATTCACCAGACCCACGCCGCTGGCCATCGCGAACCAGATCGCGGCCGCCAGAAGCCTGCCCTCGACAGCGCCGCGCCTCTTGTCGCTCAATCACACTCTCGGCGCCATCCCGCCTCCGTCCGGCTTCGTCCACGATCAGCTTCATTCCTGCCTTGGCAATGGCGCGCGCGCATTTCAAGCGGCCAAACGCGCCTTCGAGACATGGGCCCCCTTTGACCTGGACTGGGTCCGCGTCGCCAATCCCGAGGCCGCAATCGCCCCGGGACAAGTCGTCGCCGTCGAAGTCCACACTGTGGGCCTCTGGACCCTGAACCTGAGCCGAATCATCGAGACCATTGACGCTCCAAGCAGGTTTGGCTTCATCTACGCCACTACCTCGATGCACGTTGAACAGGGCGAAGAGCGCTTCCTGCTTGAATTCGATGACGCATCCGGCGATGTCTCCTACGACATCGAAGCTGTCTCCCGCCCCAGAAACACCCTCGCCCGACTTGCATTCCCCATTTCGCGCACATTCCAACATCGGTTTGCCCGTGACTCCCATCGGCGCATGAGAGTCGAGCATCTTGCCGAGAAGTGAGTAATTAGCTAATATATTCCTAGCTAACTCAGGAGACCCAGCCATGGAAGCGACAATGCACGAAGCAAAAACGCAGCTTTCAAAGCTCGTCGAGCGTGCAATCGCAGGCGAGGAGGTAATCTTGACACGCGGAAGGAAGCGAATCCCGGCCGTCAAGCTGGTGGCCGTTGCGCCTGCTCCAATGCGGATACGTCCGATAGGGCTGTATAAGGGCCAGATCGACATAGGCCCGGAGTTCTTTGAGCCCCTGCCCGAAGAAGAAATCGCTTTGTGGGAGCGTAATGAGAAAGATTCCATCCTCCTGAACGCCCAATGAGACTGCTACTCGACACCCATACCCTCATATGGGTGATGAATAATGACCTGCGCCTGGGACGTGCTGCTCGGGCGGCAGTTTCTTCACCCGCAAACTCGGCATTCGTTTCAGCCGCTTCCATCTGGGAAGCGTCCATTAAGTTCCGTATCGGCAAGTTTCCCGAGGCCGCCGTTCTCGTAGACAATCCACGAAAGGTCTTGGACTCGCTCGATATGGAAGATCTCCCGATCTCCATCGAACATGCGCGCTTGGCCGGTTCGCTCGTTGGTACTCACAATGACCCTTTCGATCGCATGCTTGCAGCCCAGGCCCTGCTCGAAGGCCTCACCCTCGTCAGCGCCGACCTCGTCTTCGATGATCTGGCCGTAGCGCGCCTCTGGTAATTCGATCAATACAAAATCGCACATCCCATTGCTCCAAGCTGCTAACCTTAAAGGATGAAATTCGGGGTCCTGGTCTTTCCCGGCTCAAACTGCGATCACGACGCCTTCAACGTGATTGCCGAGGTGGCTCATCAGCCGGTCACCTTCCTTTGGCACGATTCTGAAGACTTGCAGGGCGTGGACGCCGTCCTCGTTCCCGGCGGCTTTGCCTACGGTGATTACCTGCGCACCGGGGCCATCGCTCGCTTTTCTCCCGTCATGCAGGCGGTTCGCCGGTTCGCCGACGACGGCGGCCTGGTCCTCGGCATCTGCAACGGCTTCCAGATTCTCACCGAGGCCGGCCTGCTCCCCGGCGCCCTGATGCGCAACGCCGGGCTCAAATACATCTGCAAACAGGTTCATCTCCGCGTCGAGACAACCAACAGTCCCTTTACCAACGCGCTCAGCGAAGGCGATGTCCTCCAGATTCCGATCGGCCACATGGAAGGTAACTACTTCTGCACGCAGGATGAGTTGCATCAGCTCGAAGCCGAAGATAGAATCACCTTTCGTTACGCCACTCCGGGCGGAGAAATTACACCGGAAGCAAATCCCAATGGTTCATTAAGCAATATCGCCGGCATCCTGAACACGAAACGGAATGTTCTCGGAATGATGCCCCACCCGGATCGCTCGAGTGAAAAACTGCTCGGCTCCGACGATGGCTGGAAGATCTTTGCATCTATGCTTCAGAGTCTGGCAACACACTAGAGATTTCGCTTTGTAGCGGATGAACGGGAAGCCATGATCGATATTCACCACCACCTGATCTACGGTGTCGACGACGGAGCAACCGATCTCGAAACCTCCCTGGCCATGGCTCGCGAAGCCGCGGATGAAGGCGTAACGCATATAGTCTGCACCCCCCACGCCAACGACGAATTCTACTATCGAAGCGAATTGATTCAAGAGCGGTTTGATGAGTTGAGCGAGAAGCTGGATGGGGTCGTGGAATTGAGCCTCGGCTGTGACTTCCACCTCTGCGCCGAGAATGTAATGAATGCCCTCGCCAACCCCCTCAAGTATTCGATCAACGGCAAAGGGTACCTGCTCATCGAGTTTCCCAACACCGCAATCCCCCCTCAGTTGTCGGATGCGATGTTCAGGCTCCAGGCCGCTGGCTATACGATCATCGTGACCCATCCGGAGAGATACCCGGCGCTCCATCGCCAGCCTGAGCTCGTGGGAGATTGGGTTCGCCAGGGCTGCCTGTTGCAGGTCACCGCCAGCGCGCTCTATGGGCGCTTCGGCCCTATCGCGCAGGCCGTTGCCAACGAGCTCCTCGACCGGAACTGGATTCATTTTCTCGCCACCGACGCCCACCATCCCGAGTGGCGTCCGCCGCATTTGAAAAAGGGCTACCAGTACGTCGCCAACCACTCCGGCGAAGAAGCCGCCCAGCGCCTCTGCGTTACCAACCCTCAAGCCGCCATCGACGGAGACAATTGGCCTGCGCAGCCCGAGCCAATAGGCCTGTGGAACCACTCTCCCATGACATTCGACCCCAAACGGTTTGCCACCTTCATCGATCCCACTTCCGGCAAAGTGATCAAAAACCAGGTCCAGTCCGAATCCAAAGGCTTTTGGAACCGCCTCTTCACTCGCTAAAGGCGCATGGCTTCGCCAAGACAGGCTCTAAGCCAGCCCCAACCCGCCATCCACAGTCAGAATCTGCCCGGTCACAAAAGCTGGGCCGGTTGCGAAAAAAAGCACCGCCGCGGCCACTTCTTCCGCAGTTCCGTTCCGATCCATCGGCGTTCGGGAGGCGAATCGGGCAGACTGCGCTCCCGCATCCTCACCCATCTCGATCCATCCCGGCGCGACGCAGTTGACGCTCACCTCAGGCGCAAACGACTTTGCCATCGCCTGTGTAAGCATGTGCAGCGCCGCCTTTGAAGCGCAATAATGTCCGTGACCGCTCCAGGCATGCACCCCCCCCAGCGAACCAATGTTCACGATCCTGCCCCCCGCCGCCCGCAGATGAACTAAGGCCTCCCGCGCCACCAGAAATGGCCCCCGTGTGTTGGTTTCAAACATCGCATCCCACTGCGCCAGGCTGATGCTCTCCAGGGGAACAGTTTCAAAGACAGCGGCGTTGTTCACCACCACATCCAACCGTCCAAACCGGCTGACTGTTGCAGAGACCGCATTCTTCGCTGACGCTTCAGAACGAACGTCGCATTCCACGGCGAGCCCGCCGCAGCCCATGGACTCGATCTCTCGCACAGTCTCGTCCGCGTCCTGTTTTGAGGTCCGGTAGGTGATGGCAACATCGGCCCCGGCCTGCGCAAAAGCCATCGCAATCCCCCGCCCAATGCGCCGCGCGCCCCCGGTGACCAGTGCCGTTTTACCGTGCAGAAGTTGTGTTGGCATCAAAGGCAATCAACAGACTTGTCGAATTCTATCGAAGTTGGTCCCGCAGCTTTACTTTGCCGGCGGCTGGCTCGGCTGCGCGTCCGGCTGTTTGCTGGAGTCGTCCGTCTTTGGCGCTCCCGTTCCATTCTTCTTATAGATGGAATATTGCTCACCCGGCCGCTTCATCCGGATCTCAATGGCCATATCTGCCTTGTCTACCTTGTAGTCCTCGCCATAGGTTTGAAACCCCTTGGCGATGATCTGCAGCCTGACCGTGTCCCCCATGGGGAGCACATCGATGATGGTCTTGCCATCTTCGTTGGTCTTCAGTTCCATGTTACCTGTGTCCTTCTCGCCCTCCATGGGGTGAAAAATGACTGCGGCGTTCTCTATCGGCTTTCCATTCACGTCGCGAAGTACAGTCACTTCAATGCGCGCCGTGGGCGGCGGGCTCTTGTACTTACGGCCGCGCTTGGACGTGTCATCCTGGCCACCTGCGGCGAGTGTACTGAGGACAAGGCCGAATGCGGCCACGAAGACGGCGACGCGAGCTATGGAACGGGGATACATGCTCTCCATTGTAAATGGTTTTTGCCAACACAAAACTGCTGCCCCATCGCGCCAACCTCTCAGCCCGGAATCACCTGCATTGCCCCTCATAAAACTCTAGCTTGCCAAGCCCCCTTTTATCGCACTCGGAGACGGGCCGGTTCCAAAACAGCCTGCCTCTCGCACCAGGCAGACCCGCTTTAGTGAGATTGCATGAGTCAATTACACTCATATTTAACAACCGGCCCTTGACAATCCACAGCCCGATTCCCTATCGTTAGCAATTGGAAGGCGAGAGTGCTAGCACCTGCCGGGTGGAACTGCTCAAGCAACTTCACCCGCAATAACGTGCCCTGTACTCCGAAGTTTTCCAAGCTCTTGTTGAACAAAACAGCGAGCGGGGCTCAACCCTGCGCGTGTGTGAAGGAGAAGCGAAGCAATGGCATCAACATCCGTAACGACCACATTCACTCCCCTGCATGATCGCATCCTTGTCCGCCGTCTGGAAGAGGGCGAAACAATGCGCGGTGGAATCATCATTCCCGACAGCGCCAAGGAAAAGCCCCAGGAAGGTCAAGTCATCTCCGTGGGCAAGGGCAAGTCCAACGATGAAGGCAAGGTCTTCCCGCTCGACGTCAAGGCTGGCGACAACATCCTCTTCGGCAAATACTCCGGCACCGAGATCAAGCTCGATGGCGAAGAGTTCCTCATCATGCGTGAAGAAGAAGTCCTCGGCATCGTCAAGAAGTAGCTGCCGAGTGGTCAGTGATCAGTGGTCAGTGGTCAGTAAAGACTGCCCGCCACATTCGATCGGTCACTGCTCACTGAAACCCGGAAGCTGATCACTGACACCTGACCACTGACAACTGTATTAAGGAGAATTACACACATGGCAAAGCAAATTCTGTACGGTGAAGAATCCCGTCAGGCGATCCTGCGCGGCGTCAACACGCTCGCGGACGCCGTGAAGGCGACGCTCGGCCCCAAAGGCCGCAACGTTGTAATCGAGAAGAAGTTCGGCTCGCCCACCATCACCAAAGACGGCGTCACGGTGGCCAAAGAGATCGACTTGAAAGACCCCATGGAGAATGTGGGCGCGCAACTGGTTCGTGAAGTTGCCTCCAAGACCTCCGACGTTGCCGGCGACGGCACCACAACCGCGACCGTTCTCGCCCAGGCAATTTTCCGCGAAGGCGTCAAGACCGTGGCCGCCGGCGCCAACCCGACCGCTCTCAAGCGCGGCATTGAAAAGGCCGTGACTGTGATCATCGGTACCCGCGACAAGGACGGCGTTTGGACCGAAGGCGGCTCACTCGGCGCACTTTCCAAGCCCGTCGACGAGAGTGCCGTAGCCCAGGTGGGCGCAATCTCCGCAAACGGCGACAAGGAGATCGGCGACATCATCGCCGGTGCAATGAAGGTCGTCGGCAAAGACGGCGTCATCACCATTGAAGAGTCAAAGACCGGTCACACCTTCCTCGAGACCGTCGACGGCATGCAGTTCGATCGCGGCTACCTCAGCCCCTACTTCGTCACCGACTCCGAGCGCATGGAAGTCGTCCTCGACGATCCCTACATCCTGATCTACGAAAAGAAGATCAGCAACATGAAGGACATTCTGCCCCTCCTCGAGCAGGTCGCTCGCGGCGGCAAGCCCCTCCTGATCATTGCGGAAGATGTTGAAGGCGAAGCACTCGCAACACTCGTCGTTAACAAGCTGCGCGGAACCCTCAACGTCGCTGCCGTCAAGGCTCCCGGATTTGGCGATCGCCGCAAGGCCATCCTCGGCGACATTGCCATCCTCACCGGCGGCAAGGCCATCACTGAGGACCTCGGCATCAAGCTCGAAGGCGTCAAGCTCGAAGATCTGGGCAGCGCCAAGCGCGTTACCATCGACAAAGACAACAGCACCATCGTTGACGGCGCCGGCAAGTCTGCCGACATCGAAGGCCGCGTCAAGGAGATCCGTTCGCAGATCGAGAAGACCACCTCCGACTACGACAAGGAAAAGCTCCAGGAGCGCCTTGCCAAGCTCGTCGGCGGCGTTGCCATCATCAAAGTGGGCGCTGCAACCGAGACCGAGCTCAAGGAGAAGAAGGCTCGCGTTGAGGATGCGCTCCACGCAACCCGTGCGGCAGTCGAGGAAGGCATCGTCCCCGGCGGCGGCGTGGCGCTGGTTCGCGCCATTCCCTCCGTTGACGCGCTGATCAAGACGCTTGAAGGCGATGAGAAGATCGGTGCGCAGATTGTGCGCCGTTCGCTCGAAGAGCCCCTGCGCCAGATCGTCGCCAACGCCGGCGAAGAGGGTGCGGTTGTGGTCGCCAAGGTTCTTGAGTCCAAGGACCAGCACTACGGCTACAACGCTGCCACCGGCAACTTCGAAGACCTGGTCAAGGCCGGCGTCATCGACCCCACCAAGGTGACCCGCACCGCGCTGCAGAATGCAGCTTCGATCGCCGGTCTCCTGCTCACCACCGAAGCACTGGTTGTCGAAATTCCGGAGCCCAAATCCGCTCCGGCCGGCGGCGGCCACGGCGGCGGCGGCATGGACGGCATGTACTAGGATTTGCCATCCAGGCAGTCGCGCCTTCGGCGCAAAAGAAAGAACAAAAGGCCTCCAGCTTCGGCTGGGGGCCTTTTCATTCGCAATTGAGAAGCGCCCTGTCAGGTACTCATCCGCCGCTGCTTTGAAAGGCCACGACTTTAAAGCCTGCGAAAAAACTACCCTTCCACTACGAGTTTTGAAAGGGCATGACTTCACAGCCTGCGGAAAAACTACCCTTCAAACACGAGTTTTGAAAGGGCACGACTTCAGTCGTCTCGTAAATGCTG
>Ga0302320_10014131_pt1 | contig 16547 bp, 15 predicted proteins | sample Bog_T0_3_FD_202130 | JGI IMG/M metagenome (GOLD analysis project Ga0302320, IMG submission 202130) | Peat permafrost microbial communities from Stordalen Mire near Abisko, Sweden - Bog_T0_3 | ecosystem: Environmental > Terrestrial > Soil > Wetlands > Peat | place: Sweden: Abisko, Stordalen Mire... | reverse complement strand
CTGGTTGATCAGGCCAATCGCCGTATCGAAGTCCTTGGCGCGCATGACGCCCAGCACCGGCCCGAAGATCTCCTCCTTGTAGATGCGCATCTCCGGCTTGACGTGGTCGAACAAGCAAGCGCCGAGGAAGAAGCCTTCGCCTTTGGGAAGCGCGGACGATTGGCCGGCCTCTCTACCATCGATGACGAGTTCTGCCCCTTCCTTCTGGCCCAGCGCGATGTACCCTTTCACGCGCTCCAGATGCGCGCCCGTGACCAGCGGACCAAGTTCGGCGCCGGGCTCCATTCCAGGCGCGACCGACAGCGCGGCGATGCGCGGCTTGAGCCTGGCAATCAGGTCGTCCGCCGTCTTGTTGCCCACCGCGACCGCAACCGAGATCGCCATGCAACGCTCGCCCGCCGATCCGTAAGCAGCGCCCACCAGCGCGTCGGCTGCCTGGTCGAGGTCGGCGTCGGGCATCACGATCATGTGGTTCTTCGCGCCGCCCAGTGCCTGCACGCGCTTGCCGTGCGATGTGCCCTTCGCGTAGACGTACTCGGCGATGGGCGTGGAGCCGACGAAGCTGACCGCCTTGATCGCGGGATGCTCGAGGATGCCATCGACGGCCTCCTTGTCGCCGTGGATCACGTTGAAGACGCCATCGGGCAGGCCGGACTCCTTAAGCAGCTCGGCGATCAGGATGGAGCAGCTTGGGTCGCGCTCGCTGGGCTTCAGCACGAAGCAGTTGCCGCAGGCCAGCGCGATGGGGAACATCCACATGGGCACCATCGCCGGGAAGTTGAACGGAGTAATGCCCGCGACCACGCCGAGCGGCTGGCGCATGGACCAACTGTCGATGCCGGGGCCGACCTGCTCAGAGAACTCACCCTTCAGCAGGTGCGGGATGCCGGTGGCGAACTCGACCACTTCGAGACCGCGCGTGGCTTCGCCGCGGGCGTCGGAGAGCACCTTGCCGTGCTCGGAGGTGATGAGCCGGGCGAAGTCGTCGAGGTGCTGCTCGAAGAGCTCGCGGAAGCGGAAGAGCACGCGCGCGCGGCGCAACGGCGGCTGGGCGGACCACTCCGGAAATGAGGTCTGCGCGGCGGCGACGGCAGCGTCCAGTTCGGCGCGGTTGGCCAGCGGGACGAGCGCCTGCACCTGGCCGGTGGCTGGGTTATACACATTACCTGCGCGCCCAGAGGCACCTGCGACGGCTTTGCCGCCAATCCAATGTGGGATCGCCCGTGGTGTATCAGTTGGCGTGGCTGCCATGTTGGGAAGGACGGCGGTAGACATAGACGCGGACCTCGATACCGATGGTCTAGAGTAGTCCATCGAGGGACCGCTGGGAAACCGAGTCAGGACGAAGCATAGCGAAGGCGGACAGCCATAAATATGGTAGGATGGCAATATGAGGACCACGGTGGACATCCCGGACCCGATCTACCGTATGCTGAAGAGCCGGGCGGCGACAGAGGGCGGCACAGTCAAACAGTTGCTCCTGCGCGGTGCAGAGGTGGTTTTGCGTGAGCCGATCCGAAAGAAGGTTCCGCGGTTATCTGTGCCTCCATTGAACAAAGGAAAACCGGGGTCGCTGCATCTGACCAACGAGATGATCTATGACCTCATTGATTTTCCCTGATTTGAATGTGTGGTTGTCACTCTCGTTGCGCGCGCATTCCCATCATGCGAGAGCATGGTCGTGGTACCAGTCTTTACGGGGCGAAGAGGAGCTGGCTTTTTGCCGGATGACGCAACTTGGCCTGCTGCGGCTGTTAACCACCGAGAAGGCGGCGGGTAAGGAGACACAGACACAGGCCGGAGCGTGGGCGGTCTATGACGGGTGGGTTAAGAAGGGAGGCGCAACTTACCTTGAGGAGCCGTTTGGGATTGAGACGGAGTTCCGGTTTTATGCGCAACGGCCAACCCCTTCACCAAAGGAATGGGGCGATTCGTATTTAGTGGCGTTTGCGGCGGCGGCGTCGCTTCCGCTGGTAACGTTCGATCAGGGATTGAGCCAGCGATACGCGCGGTCAATCCTGCTCAAGACAGTTGTGTGACTTCTTCCCGGACCTGCGTTCCGGAAGATTGGCGATTCTTGTAGCTGGCGGCGATGAAGTCGCGGAAGAGCGGGTGGGGCTCGAGCGGCTTGGATTTGAACTCGGGGTGGAACTGGCAGGCGAGGAAGAATGGGTGCGTCGGGATCTCCACGATCTCCACGTAGGTTGCGTCTGGGGTAGTCCCGGTCAGGCGCAGGCCGGCGCCGGTCAGGATCGGCTCGTACTCGCGGTTGAACTCGTAACGATGGCGGTGGCGTTCACTGATCTCAGTGGCGCCGTAGGCCTTGGCGGCGAGTGAGTCCGGCTCCAGCTTGCACGCCCAGGCGCCCAGCCGCATGGTCCCGCCCATCTCCTCGACGCCGGTGAGCTCGCGCAGCTTGTAGATGATGCGATGCGGCGTGGCGGGATCGAACTCGCCGGAGTTGGCGCCGGAGAGGCCGGCGACGTTGCGCGCGTACTCGATGCACGCGGTCTGCATGCCCAGGCAGATGCCGAAGTAGGGGACCTGGTGTTCGCGTGCGTAGCGGATGGCATTGAGCATGCCCTCGATGCCGCGTTTGCCGAATCCGCCGGGAACGAGGATCCCGTCGAAGCCGGCGAGTTGCGATTCGTAGTCGCGGTTGGGCTTGCCGGGTGCGTCGCCTTCGGACGGGTCGCGGGTTTCCAGGCCCTCGGCTTCAATCCAGGTGACGCGCAGCTTCAAGTTGTGGGCCAGCGCGCCATGCACCAGCGCCTCCTTCAGCGATTTGTAACTGTCTTCGTACTCCACATACTTGCCGACGATGGCGATGGAGACCTCATCCCGCGGGTTGTAGGCGCGGTAGACGATGTCCTGCCACTGGGCGAGGTCGGGCGTCTTGGCGTCGATGCGCAACAACTCGAGCGCGAGCGCGTCGACACCCTCCTGCGCGAAGTTCAGCGGCACCTCGTAGATGCTGGCCACGTCGCGCGCGGCGATGACGGCGTTCTCCTGCACGTTGCAGAAGAGCGCGATCTTGCTGCGCATCTCGCGCGGGACGGCGCGGTCCGAGCGGCAGAGCAGGATGTCCGGCTGGATCCCGATCGACAGCATCTCCTTCACCGAGTGCTGGGTGGGTTTGGTCTTCAGCTCCTGTGCGGCGGCGATCCACGGGATCAGGGTGACATGGACGAAGACGGTATTATCCCGGCCAAGATCTTGCCTCATTTGTCGTATCGCTTCGAGGAAGGGGAGCGATTCGATGTCGCCGACCGTGCCGCCGATCTCGACGATCAGGACCTCGCAGTCGGCCGCGACCTTGCGCATGGCGTTCTTGATCTCATTGGTGACGTGGGGGATGACCTGGACGGTCTTGCCCAGGTAGTCGCCGCGCCGCTCCTTGGTGATAATCTGCTCGTAGATGCGGCCGGTGGTGAGGTTGTTGTCGCGCGAGAGCCGGGCGTGGGTGAAGCGTTCGTAGTGGCCAAGGTCGAGGTCGGTCTCGGCGCCGTCGTCGGTGACGAAGACCTCGCCGTGCTGGAACGGCGACATGGTGCCGGGGTCGACGTTGAGATAAGGATCGAACTTCATCAGGTTGATCTTGATGCCGCGCGCCTCCAGCAGGCAACCGATGGAGGCTGCCGCGAGTCCCTTGCCGAGTGAAGACACAACTCCGCCCGTTACAAAGATGTATTTCGCTGACATCTCCGCCTCCGAATATTTAGTTGTCTGGATTGGCCGCGCGTGTGGGGCACGTTTAAGTATCGCAGGGATCGGGGGCGGGAGCAATGGCCAGTTTTCCGCAGGAAAAGGGGAGGTGAGCGTCCGCCCTAGAAATCGCTTAGGTTGATCTCGTAGACCTGGCCGCCGGGCGCGGCGCCGGTCACCAGCAGGGAGTTTCCCGCCAGCGCCAGCCGCTGCGGAGAACTTACGCCGGCGATGTCCGGCAAGGGTGTCATCTGCGAGGGGTTGGCGATGTCCAGCCGTTCGATGATTCCCTCAGAAAAGCAGCCGATATAGGCGATGCCGGCCTGCACCGCGACCGGGATGGGATGACAGCTTTGACTGCCCGCGGTCAGCGACAGGTTCTGGAGCGCCTGCAAGGCGGCGGGGTTGGAGATGTCGATGGACTCCAGCCCGGTCGCGTCGAAGAGGGTTACGTAGGCGACGTTCCCCTGCACTGCGATCTGCTGCGGCGAGTGCGGGACAGTCAACGGGCTGCCGACCAGCGTCATGGTGGCCTCGTTGACCACCTGGACTGTGCTGGACGCGCCCAGAGGATTGCTCTCAGAACCAGCCGTCACATAAATGTATCCGCCGGCGATGGCGAGATACTCAGCGTTCGCGATTCCGCCGGCGACGGGGCTCGCCAGCGTCACCACACCCTCGATCGCGGGAGTCGCGGGCGACGCGAGGCTCACCTTTGCAATGCCCCCGTTCGCCGAAGTCCCGCCGAACAGCGGGACAAACAAAGTCGTTCCATCCAGCACGATGCCGGGGAAAGGCATGGGCAGGCCGCCGACCGAGCCCAGCGCGCCGAGCGAACCGTTGGCGTTGACGGTAAGCGTCAGCAACGAGTTGGTGTCGTAACATGCGACCGCCATTACATTGCTGCCGGAGATGGTGGCTACCACCATGCCGCTGGGATCGGCGCAGGGCGTTGCGTACGGCGCTCCCACCGGCACCTGCAACCCGCTGGAAATGTTGTAGGTGAAGATCTGCCCGGTCCCCTGAACGGAAACAAACTCATAGTTGCCGAAGGCGACGACCGAGTTGGGCGTGCCCGAGCTGGACGGTGCAACGCTGCTGATGGCCGGCGGCGAAAACGTGGCCGGGCCCCCGCAACCTGCCAGAAGGATGGATAGACCCGCGACCCATGCTGCCGCACTTCTCACCAGACGAGGCCCCTCCTACATGCGCCGGACGCTCTGCTGCGCGGTGCGACCGGTTAACTGCCATTGGAACAGGTCGGCAAATCCGTGCGCAGTCCATGTTAACAGCCGCGAGACCTGAAGGTAACGGTACTTTGGTCGCACTGCGGAAAATGTAAGCATGGGCTTGCCCGTGACCCGTGGGGCTAGCGCTGGTAGATAATGCTGCGGTGGGTGATTTCAACCACCAACACCGTCAACTTTTCCTCTTCGATGTTGCAGAGCACCCGGCAGTCTCCGACGCGATAGCGCCACAGGCCCGCAAGTTCGTGGAGCAGGGGCTTGCCGAAATCCCGAGGATCCGCAGCGCTCGCGATGCGCTCATGAAGGTAAAGGAAGACGCGACGTTGAATCGACTTGTCAATTTGGCGAAATCGCGGTCGGCAGCATCGCTGAATTCAATCTGCCAGGCCATACTTCCGGCCAATCTCCTGGAGGCTGATGCGGGTGCCGGGATTCTTCAGGCGTTCGGTAGCAATTGCAATGTCTTCGATCTCTTCGAGACGAGAGAGGACGGCTTCGCTGAGAAATGCGGCTGAGGTCTCCCCGGCACGCTGCGCTCCCTGCTCGATCAGGCTCGCAAGTTCATCGGGGATTTGAATGGTGGCCATAAGAACCTCCGTGACTGGAGTATAGCGAAACCTTGATTACACCATCTACCACACGTGAAGTCGGATTCGATGTCCTTCTTACCGCCCGTGCTCTTCGAGGAACTTCTCTACTTCGAGCGCCGCCATGCAGCCCGTGCCCGCAGCCGTGATGGCCTGGCGGTAACGGCGGTCCTGAATATCGCCGCAGGCGAAGACGCCGGGGACCGGTTCGCCGTTGCGCGTGGGGAAGACATTGCCGCGGGTGACGATGTAGCCGTCCGGATCGAGGTCGAGCTGGCCGTGAAACATCTTCGCGTTGGGGATGTGGCCGACGCCGAGGAACATGAACGAGACGGGCAGGATGGACTGCTCGCCCGACTTGACGTTGCGCAGGCGCAGGCCCTTGACGTCCTTCTCCTCGACGCCGAGGACTTCCTCGACGACGGTGTTGGAGAGGAACTTGACCTGCGGATGGGCGATGGCACGTTCGAGCATGATGGTGCTGGCGCGGAAGCGCTCGGTGCGATTGATGAGTGTGACCCTGGTGGCGAAGCGGGTGAGAAAGAGCGCCTCCTCCATGGCCGAGTCGCCGCCGCCGATCACGGCGATCTCCTTGCCCATGGCGAAGAAGCCGTCGCAGGTGGCACAAGAGCTGACGCCGTGGCCGATGAGCGCCTGCTCGCTGGGCAGGTTCAGCCAGCGGGCCGACGCTCCCGAAGCGATGATCAGGGTGCGGGTGTGGATCGGCTCCTTGCCGGGGCCGAGGTTCAGCTCGTACGGATGCTTGCTGAGGTCGACCGAGACCAGGTGCGCCATCCTGAGTTCGGCGCCGAAGCGGACCGCCTGCTGCTTCATTTTCTCGATCAGCTCGGGCCCCTGAATGCCCTCGGGCCAGCCGGGAAAGTTCTCCACCAGCGTGGTGATGGAGAGCTGGCCTCCGGGCTCATGGCCTTCGAGGACGAGCGGCTTGAGGTTGGCGCGGGCGGCGTAGATGGCAGCGGTGAGGCCGGCGCAGCCGGAACCCAGAATAACGGTATCTCTCGTTGGAATGGCGGTCGTGATGTCCGGCATGATGATTGATTTGATTGTAACTGGGCGGGTTGGATTCGACCGGGGGTCAGGCGGAGTTGCCGTAGGGGCAGTGGCGACAGCCCGAGCCGCAGCAGGTCCCGCGCTTCAGGTGGTAGGCCGCGGTAAAGACCAGATAGGGGCCTTCGAAGTAGTAGTCCTCCGGCGCGAGTTTCTGCGCGGATAGCTCTGCCGGCGGCTTCGATGACTTGGGCGCGGGTGGGGACACGGAGCTGGGTGGGAATTCGGGCATCGGCGACTCAGAACAACAGTGTGGGCGCAGGCGGAGCAGACTCGACCGGCATGGCCGGAGTGAACCGGTTCTTTCTCGCAGATCGGACTGCTCGGCTGTCTGCTTCGATCTCATTGTTTGGCGCATCGCCGGCGTTCTCAGTTTCCTCGACGGCCAGGACGCCGCCGCGGTAGAGAACCTCCTTGCCCGGAACAGCGGGGACGCGCTCTCCGGGAACGACGATGCCGGCGAGGTTGAGCGGGTCGGCTGCGGCCACGGAGACCAGGTCGCAGGGTTTGCGGCTGCTCGCGGTGCGCAAAGAGGCGGCGGCCTGGGGAAGCGCGAACTGCTCCCCGCCGAAGCCCGAGACGAAGCGGCCTCCGCGCACCACTCCGCGGGCTTCAAGCCGGCGCAGGATGCCCAGGAGTTCGCGCCACCGGGGCGCGTTGGACTCGCGGGCGAGCAGGTCGCGGAAGAGAACGCCATAGCGCGCGAGCAGCATCCGCGCGAAGGATTCGAGGGCCGCATCGGTGCGCCGGGCAGCAGCGATGGGATCCACTTCAGCCGCGAGCTGCTGTTCGTTGAGCAGCGACCAGCGACCGGCGGTGGTGCGGCTGGGGCGCCTGCCCAGCGCTTCGTTGTTGCTGGGTTTGCGGCGCGGATCCATCAGCGCGCGCAGTTGGTCGAAGCCATCGGCGGCGGCCAGCCCAGCGGTGGCCAGCTCCCACAGAGCGCGAGAAGTCTCTGCGCGGCTGAGGCCGGTGATCCGCTGAAGATCGTTGGCGAAGCAGGCGCCGCGCTGCTGTAGCAGCGCGCGGATGCGCAGGGCATCGGGCGAAAGCGCAGCGGCGAGCAGTTGCTCATCCACCGACTGTTGCGCCAGCGCATGCGGAAGCCAGTCGGCGGTCTCGCGCACGTAGAAGGTGATGGGCGCGGCGTTGGTGGGGATGACACGGCGGGGAGCAGCGCCGTCCCCCGCCGACCACGCCGGATGAGGCGAGACGCGACCCCAGCCGACCGCGCCGGAGAGGCAGAGCTGGTCGAGCCAGCGAGGATCGTAGTGGGCGACCCTGACCGGCAGCAGGGTGCGCTCCCACTCCACGGCGGGAGCTTCAAATCCTTCGAGCTGCTGGAGGGCAGCCAGCACGCCCTCTTCTCCGCCGAGCTGGGTCTGCGGGGCCAGGTGCTGCCAGCCCAGCAACCAGTTCATGTAGACGGCGGGCGCGACCGCTTCAACCTGCCTGCGCGCGGTCGCCAGGGTAAGCCGGTGGATGCGCTGCAGGATGCGGCGTTCGCACCACTCGATCTGGTGCGGGTCTGGTTCGCCCGAGGGCTCTGGTGCGCGCCGCTCGAAGACACCGCGCATCAGCAGGCCCTGCATCTCCATCGCGAGGAACGCCCGGTAAACAGCGGCAGGATCGAGCGCGAGGCGCCCGGCAAACGACGCCGAGGTAGTCGGGCCCAGAATTTGTAACCATCCTTGCACACATTGTTTCAGCGCAGCTTCTTCTGTAACGGATTCGGGTGCGTGCCCTGCGCTGCCGAGCGCGGCGATGTGAAGAAGGCGCTCAGTGGCGGCCCAACACCGAATGCCGTTGAGGTCGACGGTGTGGGCGCGGCCTGTCTGGGCGAGGCGATCGTAAAAGCCGGGCCAGTGGCGGGTATCGCGACCCTCCGAGGTCGCGCTCTCCACAAAGCTGAGCGGCAACGCGACCAGGGAGTGAAGCAGGTCGTGCAGCTCATGCTCATCGCGCAGATCGGGCCAAACTTCGCCGCGGACCGTGGCGATGGCTTCGCGATCGATCAGGCCCGCGCCCTCGACCACGCTGTCCGGTAGTTCGCGGCGCAGGCTGACCGCGCGGGCGCGACGCTCCTCCAGGCCCGCTTCGTCGAGGAAGGCGTAAGGGTTGGCATTGAGCAGTTCGTGGGCGAACTGCGAGGGCACGGGCGTGTCGACCGCAAGGCAGCGGATGGTGCCCGAAGCGATTCCGCGCAGCACCTCGTTCAGCCCTTCCAGGTCCATCGCCTCCTGTAGCACATCCTGCATCACCTCGTTGACCAGCGGATGGTCGGGGATCTGGATGTCACCGACGATCGTCTCAAAGCAGGCGGCGGCCTGAGGAAAGACACTGGCCAGCAGGTCTTCGGAGCGGGTGCGCTGGATCTGGGGCGCGATGCGCTTGCCCTTGGACATGCGCAGCAGTTGCAGCGACCGGTTGGCGGCCCAGCGCCAGCGCGTCTTGAAGATGGGCGAGGCGATGGCAGCCTGCTCCAGCAGCGTCTTTGCGGTGTGCTCGGTCAGGAACTGGAAGACGTCGCTGAGCGGGAAGCTATGCTGTTCGGCGAGCGCGATGTTGATGCCGTTATCGGTGGCCGCGGCCTGCAGCTCGAAGTTGAAGCCGCGGCAGAAGCGCTTGCGCAGCGCCAGGCCCCAGGCTTTGTTGATGCGTCCGCCGAAGGGCGCGTGCAGGATCAACTGCATGCCGCCGCCCTCATCGAAGAAGCGCTCGGCGATGATGGTGGTCTTCGAGGGCACGGCGCCGAGGACCGCGCGGCCGGCGACGATGTAGTCGATAAGCTGGTTGGCGGCGGAGGCGCTGACACCGCACTCCTCCATCAGCCACGCCGCGGTGGTCGAGATCTCCCTCTGCGCGGTGGTGGCGCTGTGGCCCCACATCTCGGTGGCCAGGCGCGGGGCGCGCAGGTCTGCCGGGGACACATGCCGGACGCCGGCGGCAATCCGCTCCCGAAGATCGCTGACTCCATCGCACAGGACCGCGGTGCGCGCGGGCGCCTCACCGAACCAGAAGGGCACATTGGGCGGCGCGCCGTGAGCGTCTTCGACCAGCACCCGGCCGGCGGATTCGATGCGCTGCACCCGCCAGCTGGTGTTGCCCAGCAGGATGACGTCACCGGGGCTCGACTCGACGGCAAAGTGCTCGTCGAGCGTGGCGATCTGCACGCCTTCCGGCTGCAGGATGACGTTGAACAGAGCGGTGTCCGGGATGGCGCCAGCGTTGGATATGGCGATGGAGCGCGAGCCGCGGTGCGGATGAAGCTGGCCGTGGACGCCATCGCGCAGCAGGTAGGCGCCATAGCGGCCGCGAGAGGACTCGATGCCCTCGCTGAGCAGCTTCACGATCTCGTCGAAGAGCTCGCGCGTGAGGTTGCGATACGGGTAGGCGCGGCGCAGGACGGCGAAGAGCGCGTCTTCGTCCCACGACTCGGCGCCCACGCAGGCGACGATCTGCTGCATCAGCACGTCGATGGGCTGGGGCGGAATCTCCAGCCGGTCGAGCTCGCCCGCACGCATCTTGCGCACCAGCGCAGCCTGTTCCAGCAGGTCGTCGCGGGTGGTGGCGAAGAGCCGGCCTTTGGGGATGGCCCCGCGCCAGTGGCCGGCGCGTCCGACCCGCTGCATGGCGACGGCGACGGCGCGAGTGCTGGAGATCTGGCAGACGAGGTCGACGCTGCCAATGTCGATGCCCAGCTCCAGCGACGCGGTGGCGACCAGGATGCGGACCTCGCCGTTCTTCAGCCGCTGCTCGGCATCGAGGCGCAGCTCGCGCGAGAGTGAGCCGTGGTGGGTGGCGACGCAGTCGGGACCAAGCTCCGGCGTCAGGCGTTCGGAGAGCGCGAAGGCGAGCTTCTCCACCAGGCGACGGGTGTTGACGAAGACCAGCGTGGAGCGGTGCGCCAGCGCGTGGGCGGCGAGCCGGTCGAAGACCTCGTCCCACATCGCGTGGCTGGTGACGGAGCTGAGTTCAGCGCAGGTAGGGATTTCGATGGCGATGTCGAGCGCACGGCGTTGACCGATCTGAATAATTGTGGCTGGCTCGTGGGCTGGGTTCTGCCCGGTCAGGAATTCGCCGACCAGCTCGATGGGGTTCTGGGTGGCGGAGAGGCCGATGCGCTGCGGCGGCTGGCTGCGGCCGGTGAGGAACTGTCCGGGCGAGAGGCGATTCTCGCCGCAGACCAGCGCGTCCAATCGCTCCAACGACAGGGCGAGGTGCGCGCCGCGCTTGTCGTCGGCGACGGCGTGGATCTCATCGACGATGACGGTGCGGACTTGGCGCAGGTTCTCGCGCGATTTGCCTGCGGTCAGCAGCAGGTACAGCGATTCAGGCGTGGTGACCAGAATGTGCGGCGGGTTGCGCAACATGCGCGCGCGCTCAATGGGCAGCGTGTCGCCGGTGCGGACGCCGGTGCGAATCTCCGGGCATAGAAAGCCGCGGGCGAGGGCAAGCTGCTGGATCTCGCGCAGCGGCTGTTCGAGGTTCTTCTGCACGTCGTTGGAGAGCGCCTTGAGCGGCGAGACGTAGACGACCTGCGTCGTGGGCGCGAGGTTTCCCGCGATGGCCTGGCGGAGAAGCTGGTCGATCGCGACCAGAAACGCAGCCAACGTCTTTCCTGACCCGGTGGGCGCGGAGATCAGCGTCGTCTCACCGCGCAGGATCGCGGGCCAGCCTTGGGCTTGCGGTTCAGTCGGCGTCTCGAATCGCCGGACGAACCACTCGGCGACGACCGGATGCGCCCAGGCGAGAGCTTCGGTAGGGCACAGATCGAGGACGGGAGCGGCTGCCATGCGCTATTGTAGCGCACCATCTTCGCCCTTTATTTGCTGTCCCAGCTATCCATTGCTGGGGGAGATGGCAGGGTCGACTTTGCCTGCGCCCATCAGGATGAGGGAGCGCTGGGCGAAGGGGGAGTAGACCAGCAGCGCGGTGCATGCGAGCGCAAGGCCGAAGTTGATGTGGTGCAGCAGCAGGAAGGGTGAGAGCGCCCACAACTCGTCGAGGGCGAGCAGCAACGGCCAGAGCTTGAGGAATTTCTCGCGCGCACGGGGCGCGTAAAAGAGCGCTAGGCAGAGCACGAAGGCGCGAACCGGAATCATGATGCCGGCGGTGACAATCAGCACCATGAACGCCTCGGTTGCTCTAGGCAGCACCGACAGCAGATCTTCAATCTCCGCCAGATTTGCCAGCGCTCCCACGTAGAACGCCAGGTACATCAACTGCAAGCCGAGGAAGAGCGTTTGCACCACGGGGTGCGAGGTCTTGGGGAGGTCCTCCGGGGAGGCAAGAATGCGGTCGAGCAGGTGGGTATCAGGCTCCGTGGTGGGTGCGGTCAGCGGTGCCGAATTTGGGGACGCCGGCAGGGAACTCCATTCTGCGACGGGAGCCGGTGGATTGCCGTTGGTGCCAATCCGTTCCACCGGAGCGACGAAGCGATAGCCGCGGCGGGCGAGGGTTTCCACGAACCTTGGATTGCCTGCGGTATCCCGGAGCGCTTCGCGGATGCGATTGACGGCGGAGTTGACGCCGTGTTCGTAGTCGACGAAGGTGCCGTCGGGCCAGAGCTGGCGGGAGATCTCCTCGCGGGTCAGCAGCTCACCGGGCCGCTCGAGCAGCATGCAGAGGACCTGGAAGGGCTGGGCGTTCAACTTGATGCGGATTCCCTGGCGGCGAAGCTCTCCGGTGGCAGCGTCGGCTTCGAATGCGCCGAAGCGATAACGCCGTGCTGGCTGTTGGTCGGACATGTCGCGCGACCAGTGTATCCGATGCGGAGCGGTACCCAAGCTGGCTGTGCGATGGACAACTTTCCGGAAATCACACGACGACAAGCACTTACCGGGTGAGAAACAAACACGATCAGGTGAGGTCCCATGCATTGCCTGGGAGGCGCGGGCGGGAGCAAGGTGCGATGCATGAAACGCCGATTCTCCAATCTCCGAAGCTTCTCTATCGTCTGCGGGCTGGTGCTGGTGGGTACCGCTCCGGGTTGCGCTGGGCAGGACCCCACGGCCAGCGCGGTTGCAGCCTTCAACACCTATGTTGGCGCCGTGGAGGCGCGGCTGGCCCAGCAGCATCGGTCGCAGGAGGGGTTCCTGGCCGGCGGGGCGGCGAGTGGGCAAGGTGCGGACCGCCTGCGCCGGGGCGAGTTGGTGGTCGAGCAGCTTACGCCTGCAAGTGACACAGCCTGGTCAGGCGCGATGCTGCACCACTGGCGAGGCACGGCGTTTGCCCCAGGAGCGACCGCCGCGGACTTTGAGCGGCTAATGAAGGACTTCAACGGCTACCCGCAACACTTCTCTCCCCAGGTAACGGAGGCACGCGTGCTGACGCAGCAGGGCGACCATGTGCAGGCGGAGATGCGGGTGCGCCAGAAGCACGGCATCACGGTCGTGATGGATACGGCCTACGACGTCACGTTTGGGCGGCTGGATGCGCAGCACGGATGGAGCGACTCGCGCAGCACGCGGATTGCGGAGATCGATGCGGCAGGAACGGCGAAGGAGAGGGTGCTCAGTGCGAGTGAGGAGCACGGCTTTCTGTGGCGGATGAATACCTACTGGAGCTACGAGCAGCAGGACGGAGGACTGTATATGCAGATCGAGTCGGTGTCACTGACGCGAGCGATTCCGACCGGCCTGGGGTGGTTGATCGGGCCATTTGTGGAGAGCATCCCACGCGAGTCGCTGGAATTTACGCTGCGCTCTGCGTGCAACGCGATTCGGAAGTAGTGGGATGGGTGCGCGGAACGACCGCGCGACAAACAGCAACAAGAAAGGACACGAAGATGAACACAACAACAGCGACAACGAAGGATGCAGCGGTATTTACGACGGCACGGAGGGTGAACCAGGCGGTGACCGCTGCCATGGAGAAGCGCGCCTTGCAGTGGATGGCGGAGCGTGCGCCAGGTTGGGTGACTTCGGACGGACTGACCCTGCTGGGTCTGGGCGCGCAGATCGGGGCGGGAATCTGCTATGCGCTGGCGCGCTACGATCGCGACGGCCTGATCGGGGTGATTCTGTGCGTTGCACTGAACTGGCTGGGAGACAGCCTGGATGGGACGCTGGCGCGGGTGCGCGGCCAGCAGAGGCCGCGATACGGGTTCTATGTGGACCACATGGTGGACGTCTTTGGATCGGTCGCGCTGATGTGCGGGCTTGGCTGCTCGGGATTGCTGCACTGGCAGACGGCGATGGCGATGCTGGTGGCGTTTCTGATCCTGTCGAGCGAGAGCTATCTGGCCACGTACACGCTGGCGCGCTTTCAACTGTCGCAAGGCTTGTTCGGGCCGACGGAGATTCGGATCCTGCTGATCCTGGGCAATCTGGCGCTGCTGCGCAGCAGGTACGCGATGCTGTTCGGGCACAGGATGCTGCTGTTCGACGTGGGCGGAGCAATTGCGGCGGCGACCATGCTGGCGATGGCGATCGCGATCACGGTGCGCCACACGGCAGAGCTCTACCGGCAGGAACCGCTGCCATGAAGACCTTAATTCGCTGGGGCAAGTTCAACCTGGTAGGAGCGATGGGCATGGTGGTGCAGCTGGCTGCGCTGGGCCTGATCAACCGGCTGACGGCAGGGCATACCCTGGTTGCGACGGCTGCGGCGGTCGAGCTTGCGTTGGTGCACAACTTCCTGTGGCATCTGCATTACACGTGGCGCGACCGCCGCGACGACTCGGCATGGGTTGCCCAGTTTGCGCGGTTTCAACTTTCCAATGGATTGGTATCGCTGGTGGGGAATCTGGCGCTGATGCGCATCCTGGTCCAACAGGCGCACCTGCCGCTGCTGATCGCAAACTGTATCGCGATTCTGTGCTGCTCGATTGCGAACTTCTGCCTGGGAAACAGTTGGGCGTTTGCGGTGCGGAGGTGAAATGGTGAGGCGGGAAGAGATGTTGCCGGGGCGCAGCTACATCTTGCCGGTGCCGATGTCGGCAGCAGCGGCGGCGGGGTTGTCGGCGTCGAGGAAGGTTTCGATGGCGTATTCGAGCTTGTCCTGGGCCTCGAGGATGTATTCGATGGCGTCGCGACCGGCGCCGTGGCCGCCGGGATTGGGAGTCACCCAGTGGGCGATGGTCTTGGCCTGGAGGCGGGCGTTGGCGGTGGCGATGGCCAGGCCGCAGACGCGCATGACGGGCAGATCGACCACGTCGTCGCCGACATAGGCGAGCTCGTCGAGGGTGATGCCGGCGCGTTTCAGGATGTCATTGACGGCGTCCATCTTGTGGGACTGGCCCTGGTAGACGAACTCCAGGCGGAGGTCCTGGGCGCGGAGGGCGACGGTGGCGGATTGGCGCTTGGTGATGAGGCCGAGACGCAGACCGCCGAGACGGGCGAGGGTGATGCCGAGGCCGTCGTGCGCGCTGAAGCCCTTGAACTCGAGGCCATGGAACTGGCCGTCGGGGCCGGGCTGGCCGCTGTTTTCGGGCAGGAAGAAGAGCTGGCCGTCGGTCAGGACGCCATCGACGTCGAAGAGGAGGACTTTGATGCGGCTGGCGCGTTCTTCCGGGGTGAGATCCATGGTTCCATGATAGCGGAGAGGGCGGGACCGAGGCCCCGCCCCTTCAAGCCATCCACGATTCAGATCGCAGGGCCTAGCGCCAGTGGCCTTCGACCCAGACGTATTCGCCGCCGCGGTGGTCCCAGCGGCCGGCGACCCAGCGGGCGCGGGGGTGCGGGGGCGCGACATAGACGCCGGGAACCCAGACGTAGCGGCCGCCGTCCCAGCGGTGGTAGCCCGGTTGCCAGACCCAGTCGCGGTGCTCCGGCGGGCGTGGGGGCATCACCTCGTGAGGACGCGCCGGCGGGCCGATGGTGATGTGAATCTGGGCGAGGGCGTTGGCGGCGCCGACGGCCAGAAAGAGGCCGCAGGCGGCGGCGAGAAGCTGCTTCTTCATGGGCATACTCCTTGAACTGCTCCTGATTAGGATGCAGTCTTGCGGAGAGGAGTTGTGGGGAGTTGCTGCGGCAGCAACGGGGTCTGCCGGTAGGCGGAGGAGTGGGGATAGAGCTCGGCCGCGGGGACGAGCTCGGCCCGCACCGGAAGCTGATGCAGGTAGGCGCGGACGATTTCGAGGTCGTGGTGGTTGGCAACCGAGGCGCGGATAAAACTCTGCTCCCAGACTGGTTGCGGCGAGTCCAGGCGATGGGCGAAGCCGTTCTTGATCAGGGCGACAACCTTCTCCAGGGGGACGGATTGGGGGGTGAGCAGAAGGTGGACGTGGTCGGGCAGGACGACGTAGGCGTGCAGTTTGTAGTAGCCCTGGGTGCGGTAGTGCAGCAGGGTATCGACGAAGAGCTCGGCGACGCGGGTGATCTCGAAGACGGGACGGCGCTCGTGGGTGGTCATCGCGACGAAGGAGATGCCGGGACTGGATGCGGGCGCAGGCGTGGCCATAGCGCGATGCTAAGGCGCGCGCAAAGACCGAGTGAATCCCACAAATGGGGACTTGTGGGTACCTTAGCAGCCCGTGGTGCAAGTGGTGATTCGCAGCTCGAAACTTATGGAGCATGCACAGGGTGTGTTTGTAGAATCGGCGCATGGCGATGGGGACACGCAGGCAACGGGAGAAGCAAGAGGATTTGTGGATCGCGCACGCGGAACTGGCCTCGTCGCCGGGGCATCCGTTTTATCAGCGGCTGAACGAGTTGCTGGAAGCGGAGGGCTTCGACGAGTTTGTCGAGAGTCGGTGTGCGAAGTTCTATGCGGCCCGGTTCGGCCGGCCGTCGCTGACTCCTGGGATCTACTTTCGGGCGCTCTTGATCGGGTATTTCGAAGGCATCGGGGCGGAGCGCGGCATTGCCTGGCGGTTGGCGGACTCGCTGGCGTTGCGGCGCTTTGTGGGCATTGGTCTGGATGAGTACACGCCGGACCACTCGACGATTTCGCGCACCCGGCGGCTGATCGATCTGGACACGCATCGCGAAGTGTT
>Ga0302320_10014130_pt1 | contig 16549 bp, 20 predicted proteins | sample Bog_T0_3_FD_202130 | JGI IMG/M metagenome (GOLD analysis project Ga0302320, IMG submission 202130) | Peat permafrost microbial communities from Stordalen Mire near Abisko, Sweden - Bog_T0_3 | ecosystem: Environmental > Terrestrial > Soil > Wetlands > Peat | place: Sweden: Abisko, Stordalen Mire... | reverse complement strand
GACTTTTATCTTTCCCTTGCCCTTGTAAATCAGAGGAATAGTTCAATTGTAAGAAGCTTTGACTTTTTGAATTTTTCTCATTAAAGCCCCTCATTTGATCTTTGTAAAAATTTATTATGCCTTTGCTTTTATTTTTCATAAGATCCAAACCCGGACTTTTTACCTTTTCTGATTCCACGCTGATGTTTCCATCAAAAAAATCATGAGATTTTGAAAGGTCATTTTCATTTTCTTCTTGATCTTCATATTTCTCAATGAGGCTATGAAGAAAATCTGACATTTCCAATTCCAATTGATTTTTGTTCTTAGTGGTAATGATCGATGAGGTGTTGTTTTTCTTGTTTTTATCAAGGGGTTGTAACATTTGTAATGGAATTAATCTTTTTTTTGCTTTAAACTTCATAAATTTCAATTCCTTTTTTTTAAAGTAGCTTTTGCAATCTGTATTTATTTCAAATTCAGTTTTGATTCTTTGTAAATGATGGTAGAAATATTTTTCTCTTTCCTTATGTTTTGAAAATTTCTCTTCTTCTTTAATGCTTTTTTCTCTTTTATCACTTCTTCTCATTGAGGGTGAATCACTTTCCTTTGTTTTGTCGGCTTTTTCCAAGGTTTTTTTCTCATTTGAAATCCACGTTTCCGCAAGAATCAACAAGAAACTAAAAAGGACATTCAAACAATCTTTTCCTACATTTTTATAATCATCTAATTTGAAATCCTTGCGATATTTTTCTTTATTATCCTCATAATAATAAAGTGAACTAACCAAGGAAAAACAATGTTTAATTTTTAGATTTTTATGGAATATATTCCTGGCTGTATTCTCCTTATTTTTGTCTGTAACTTTATATTTGCATTCAGCTTGATTGAAATAACATGATTGACTTTCGAACAATTTTGGCAACAGCAAACTTTCTGCGAAATCAATTAGATATTTCTCTATATTTTCTTCATTTAACATGCACGTGTTGATATCTAAACTCGGTGGATTTCCATATAAAAACACTCCAGATTTTTGATTAGTCGAATGGAGATCGAAAAATACTATCACTTCATTTTGGATCTTAGTGAAAAATTCCTTAATATGATATACCTCCGGATGAACATCCTTTATTGGATCATTCCAAATCCTATTAAAATCAGCTCCTGATACCCCTGCCATAGTATTTCCAGCTATGACACCATCAACGTTCACCATTGGGACAATGTAAAAATTGAAGAAAGTTCTGAGGAGGTTGATTTTTTTAGTGTCGTTCAATAATGTGTTGATGATCCCTTCGATTATCCAAGAAGTGGCAGTTTCATAGGGATGTTGTCTAGCGAAAAAAACGATACTTTTTTTTTTTTTTTTCGAACTTATCGGAAAATATTCATTGGTGTCAGTTTCATCTGCAGTTATGCTTGAGGTGATTTTCAAGAGAAAAATCGGGACACCACAACGTGTAGGGGAAATTATAGACCGTTCGTAATGAATCAGGTCGTTTCTTAATAAGATCCTCTTGGTTTTCAGATCAAATTTTTGCTCTTGCATCGCCTTGGAAAACAATCTTTTCTCTTGTTTCGTCAAAAACGCTAACAGATCGTTATAAGTGTAAGGGATACCATAAGCAAACAGGATCTCTTCTGGCGAGTTTTTTGTGGCTTTATCGAAAAGATAATGGAATTTTAAACTGAAGAATTTTTTCTTGACTTCATTATTAAGATTTTCCTCATTATTGTTGTCATCAGCTGGTTCCTGATTCGGTTCAATTGAAATGCTTCTATATCTAGCTGTTCTATATTCATTTGTTTGAAGGAAGACATCATCTTTAAAGGATCGCCATCTACTTTTCCCCGGGAAATAATTTTCATTTATGTCAATAAATCTTTCATCATTGACGAAAATCATCATTTGATCACCCAATAATTTGGATTGTTCTTTATAGTTCAGAAGTTCAAACTCAATCTTAAGACAACGTTTCACCACTATCTTGAAATAAAACCAAAAGGTATTATTTTCCATCTCTGTCACATTGGTGTCTCCTCTCATAAGAAACCGAATCTTGCAAATATCATCCTGGATGATATATTCATAGGCCTGGAGATTAGCACCTTCAAAATCTGCGAAGATGCGAAAATCTTCATTTTTCTTCTCAAGCAATTCACGATAGGAAATGCCTAATTCTTTATAAACCTGCAACGGAAATAGATTAATGAGCTTATATTTTTCATATAGCTCTTGAAAACCTAATCCAGGTGTTCTTTCCATGATATAACTGAAGAATTTCCTAAGAATCATCAGATTTCTGATACTTTTCAAGGAGATGAAATTATCATTGCTGAAATTCTCTTCGAAAAAAATGGACTCATAATCGAAATATTCTATCCTCACGGGTTGAGGGTAATTCATTCCATCGACACTGAACATCCATCCCATATGACAACCACAAATGGTGCATCTTAAGCTTTCATTATCCATTTTACATATATGTTCAGTATTCATGTTTTCCCCTTCGATGAAAGCTGTATGTGCAATTTTATAACTTATTATGTTGACTTTCTGATAACTCAAGATCAAAGGCTCCTTTGAAATACTCTCACGCTTCTTGGCTTTCAATGCTGGGGACTCTTCAATCGTTCCTACAACCACATAGTTGTTTGATGAGGGGTGAGAAAAAGAAATGCGTTCCAGGGCGTAAGTGAAATATTTATTATTGCTAACGAAAATTTTTATCGGAGCGATTTTAGCTTGGCTTTTTCGAAAACCCTTGGGAAGTGTGGGTTTTGGATGAATGTGGCCGGAAATCGAAGCTCGAGGGATTGGACTTTTATTCATAATAATTAGTTTTCGTATTTATTCAATATATAATAATTCCAAACGCTAAGAAAGAATGAACCTTAAAATTTAAATTAGTGAAAACAAAATTTATTTTTACAAAAAAGAATCCTCTCATTATTTTTATGGGTCGATATGCTTTTCATACTCTTTTCAAAAAATTGGTAAAAAAAACAAACAAAAAATATAAAGGGATGAAATTTTTTTAATTTTTAAAAAAAAAATTTAATTGTGTTTGGGTCCGGGGGGCGAGGTTTAAAAAATTTCAATATTGTGGGGACAGGAGGTGTAGTGCCTTCTTTTAAAAAAAAAATTTTTTAATAAGAATCTTTTTTTTTTCTAATTAATTTCGCAGAAAATTTGCTGTTGAAAGCAACACCTGAAAAAACAATTGGAAATGGAAATGTCAGATTTTCTTCATAGCCTCATTGCCAAATATAAGGATCGATAAGAAAATGAAAAATTGAAAATGACCTCTCAAAATCTGACGCCAATCAATATTTTGTTTACATAAATTAAATTCTGGATGCAGAGAATTTTTTATAAATTACATGAAAACCACATTTTCCTCATATATATTAGACAAACCCCAACCATGCCTGCAATTGTTGCAAGAACAACATATTTTGCCACATCAAGTTCTTGTTGAGAAAAACGTTTATTTTTTAATTATAGAAGAAAAAATTCAAAAGTTGTTATTTATTAAATCTTGTTCTCCTCAAATGAGGAAAGTATAAAAATGTGTTCAATATTCTCTTACAACATCATAAATTATTATTTTAATTCAAAAAAAATTATTACATTTTTAATTAAGAAGTTCGAAAATAAAAAATGTTTAAAAAATAATTTTTTTTAATAAGAATCAAGAATCTTTTTAATTTTTTTTTTTTATTTATTTATTTGTGTTCCCAAAAAACCTTGAAAAAGTTTTTTTTCCCGTTAGATAAAATTAACGCCATTTTCTAGCTTAGATGATTCCGATTTTATTCGCTAATTTCAAGGAGTCGCTTTCTGGCACCAATTTAATATAAGCCTTCTTCTTTCCATCAGCTCTAAAAAATGTAAAATTAAACAAAAAGCATTAACCATGTTAAATGAAAATCGAACCTAATCACGGTATTGACGCTTCTGACTTTCACATTGTGAATTTTGGAAAAGGCTTCTTTGATTTGGGATTTGTTGGCTCTTTGATCGACAATGAAGACCATGGTATTCTCGTCTTCCATTTTTTTCATGGCCTTTTCTGTGGAAAGTGGGTGCTTAATCACGGCCCATTTATCGAAATTTTTGGTGTTGGCCACTGTGGCTTTCACGTTTCTCACATATTTTGGTTTTCGACTCAATTGCAAGGTTCTTTTTCTATGGAAACGAGTTTTCGTGAAGGTGTGATGTTTTTTTCTGTTGTCTCCAGATTTATGCAACTTTGCGGATTTATGCGCCTTTTTTATCGCCTTGGTCTTTGTAGGCTCGGCCTTTTCGGCCTTTTCAGTTTTCTTTGGGGCTTCTTTTTGCTTGCTTGCCATTGAACTCAAAAGATAAAGGAATAGTTTTTTGTATTCTTAAATTAATTAAGATTTATTAATTTTTTTCTGCTTTGAAAATTTGAATTCATTTTTTAGAAGTATATATATATATTTTCATATGAAAAACTCATATAAGAAAAACCCAAATTTATTCAAAGTATGAGCTCTAGCTTTTCATTAAAATGAGAATTTTTTAAATGATAAAAAGTAAAAAATATATCTTTTAGTTATATCTTGGTTTTTCTTTGAAAATTTCATTTTTTTATTAATATTTTAGGGTAAGAAAAATCAAAAGAGGTCAAAACCTTTATTATACCCTAATTTTGTCAAATTTAATATAATAAATGTTTGAATTTGTTTCTTTTATTTTGTTTCTCTTGATATCAGCTTCCTTTCAGGAAAACACACCTATAGCTGTTGAAGAATCATATAGATATTCAACCCTTCCTCATCAATTTCAATGTTTTTCCTTAAATCAAAAAGACTTATTACCTTCAACCTCTTATGATATAAAGATTTCCTTCTTAGGAACGGTAATAAGCGTTATAAAATTTGCGTTTTATTTTAAAAAGAAAGGAAGCGACTTTAAAATTCTTTGGAAAAACACATTGAAACAAGAAACGCTAAGAAAAACCTTTAAATTTTTGGATACTGAAAAACTCAGCTTTCGGACTAATCAAGAAGGCTTAATCGATGTATTAATTAGTTTTTCCATGGGCTAATGAATTTTAAAAAGGATGAGGAAATCCAAAACGAAAGTGTTTTAACCTTAGAAAATCAAAGATTTTATATCTTTTGCCTAGTTGGCTTCATAAATGCTTATCCTCGAAGAAATGATAGTTTACATGAACCATTGGAATATTATATAAGTATAATATTTTTTTTTTCTTACATTTTTTTTTTTTTTAATGATTTTCCAAAGAAATCGAAAATGTATTATTCCCTGGATTCCCCCTTTATGTTCTTCAACAAATAATTCTTATCATTGTTCTTTCAGGATTTTTGTTCTTTGTTTTATTGATATATAAGAAGGAAATATTAAACATGCTTTCTAAAATAATTTACGAAAATTCTCTCAAAAGTTCATGAAAATTGAAAACAATAAATGAAAAATCGATTTTAAAATTCCTGTTATATTTTTCAATAATTTTTAATTCAAAAAAAATAATCATCGACTAGTTCCTTTCATTAATGAGAAAAATGAGCTGAGAAAAGCATTAGATATATAAAATAAATATTTCAACCTTCACTTGGTATAATAGCCCGATATTTGCAAATCTTTGATGGGTCAGCCTTTTCCCAGAATTCCTTTGATCCAGCATTGTCTTTTTCCTCCTCATTTCCATCGTTTTTTTTTCTCATTATTATAATCATTGCTGGCGTAATACAAAACGCAGAGTTTTTTGAATGCATCAGAACCAACATTTTTAATTTTTTGATACTTTGCCTTAATTTTAGCCTTTTTTAAATTGGATTTTTCTTCTTCTTCCTTTTCTTTTCTGAGTCGAATTTCATTCAATCTGTCTATATGACATTTATCAATGTCATAACTCATAAAAATATTTAATTCTTCATAATTTTTTCCTTTGAAAATAAAAGATTTGATTTTTTGAATACAAGGAATATATATATTTTCACAGGTTCGTATGCCCACTTGTATCTCCCTAAGAGCAGTCTTCGGTGCAATCAAAATATTCAGAATACTCATGAAATATTTGTAATAAACGGACCCTCTCAAAGAAGTGATTTGCAAAAGATCATCTATATTTGTATTTGTAATATTTTCCAGATTTTCATTTGTGAAAAGCTTAATGCATTTTTTGTTAAATTCAAACCCATTTAAAATGAACCCATAATGAGAATAGGTTTTATCTTTGTAAAGCACTTTTTTCATTTTCCACATATAATGATCTTCATGCTGGCTCATGAATTGTTTATTTTTGTCGACAAAATTGTGATATTCTTTGATTTCTTTTTTGTTAAGATATTCTTTCAGCCCTGAATCGAATGTTATCATTTGATTTGTGGTCAGTGGTTCTTTTGAAATTTCTTTTATCTTGCGTTTTTCTTTGAAAATTGCTATCAATACAGCCAAATCATGAGCATCTTGATCTCCTAAAGTGTTTAATCTATCGACAAACAAATCAAACGAGCTCCAATCATTATCGAACTTTTCTTGCAAATCAATCCTTAAAGTTTCACCTATCATCATTTGGGATATGAACTTGTAGTTTAAATAGAATTTCAACGGGAAAATGTAATCTCCTTCCTCTGAAAAAGACAGAGGGTTGTCGATTGCTATTAAATCTGAAAAGAATCTATAATATTTTATTGGTTGCAAAAATTTTGGCGGGTTTGCAGATTGGATAGGAACAGTTGTCTCTTCTCTCAAAAATTTCAAAAACTGCTGGTCGTAATTTTTTTTGTATTTCTTGATTGACTTTTTGACTTTTGGGATATGAGAACAGAAGTTATATAGATCTTGATCTGGAAAGGACATTTTGACCAGAAAACTTGAAAAATATTTAGGGAGATGATATTAAAAAAATTTGAATTATATTTTTTAATACTGGTCTGTATTAAATTTGGAAAAAAAAAGCAGGAAAAAATTTAATTTTCAAAAAAAAAAAATCAATATTTAAAAAAAAAAAATCAGATCATGAAAAAGAATTATGATAAAAACTAAAATTTTATTGTCACAAAAACCATCCAAATTTATCAACACACAATTAAAAACAAATAATTTAAAAAGAATTCATTTTTTTTTTTATTTATCAAAAAATAAACGTTTGGTCCTATTTAAAACTAAGCTTCAAATTATGAATTTTTTCCATTCTCTTCAAAAGACTTAAATTTAGCTTTGTGTTCTTATTATATTTCCAATTGAACGGGTTTTTCAAATTCCCTGTAATTTTGAATATCAAATTCTCAATTTTTGATTTCATGAGGCCATAAACGAGTTCCAGGCACACATATTCCGTTATTCCTAAAGCTCCTTCGACCCCTTCAAATTCCAAACTAAGATTTTTTATATTTGAATTATCTTTTTTTATCAAAATATCAGAAAAAATTTGCGCCTCTTTCTCAGTCAAATTCACCGCGTTCCGATTGTCATAAACTTTATATTTGCATTTCAAATGCAAACCAAAAACTTCAAATGCAGGATTGTTGAAAATCGTCTCGAATAAAATTTTGGAAGTGTCGGTTCCTTTGCCATTTATGAAATCGTATTCAAAAGGGTACCATGGAGGATCGATCATGATATGCACTCCTGCAATGTTGGCTTCTGCTATTAGGGAGGAGTTTAATAAAAGAGCTAATTTTAAACAATCTGAGAATGTGAGGCCACATTCATTTACACGAAGTTTCAAAATGGGATTGATGATCTCAATTGAGAGGAATTTTTTCTGAGATAAGTGGGATGATGGAAGGCTTTTTTCAAAACTGGTATTGAATTCTGAAAAATTACGCAAGTATATGTTAGCGAATTTGTAATCTTTTTTAAGGTGATATTTCTTTTGCAAAAAAGCAAAGTCCACTATTTGAACAAAAATAAATAATATTATAAATATTAAAAAAAACCTTCTGAAGGAGGTAATTGAAAAGGAGCAGATATAGCCTTCAATAAATGAATGATTTCTTTTAGCGAAATTCTATCCTTCTCATTACAAAGACATTCTATTATTTTGAATATTTAGGGGGATGATAGTAAAGTAAAGAAAAAACCTTTAATGATCTTACTAAAGGTAATGTTTTTTATTGATGGACTTATGAAACTTTTCCCTGTTAAAATATTTTCGTTTATCTTTTGATTCCTCTGTTTTTGATCGCAATTTTCTTCATTAAGGAAAGGATTGGTGTTTTTTGTTATCATTTTATGAAACAATACTCCAAGACTCCAAATATCTGTCCTTTCATTGAATGGGCCTGCTGGACAATGTAAAATTTCAGGTGGAAACAATGAATTATGTTTTTTGATGTGTGTGTAGTTGTTAAACCAGAAATTCGAAATTTTCAACTCATTTTTTCTTAGCAAAATTGTTTTCAAGCTCAGATTGCAATGAATAATTTTTAGCTCAGTGTGAAGGTAATCTATTGATTCGCAAAGTTTGAGAAAGTAATTGGCGGCTTGACTATCATCAATAGAGTTTACCAGATCTTTTAAATTTTTTTCTGCATAATCCATCAAAATCATCACAAATTTCTCATTTTTTTGGTAAATGTATTTGTAAATTTTTATAATACCTCCATAATTACTTGATATTATTTTATCAACTCTACTTTTCAAAATGAGTTCAGTATTTTCATCAATATTTTCAATAATTTGGACTGAATAAATTTGGTTATTTTGTCTATCAGAGACTTTTATGAAAAAGTTTTTTCCAAAAATTTTTAAAATTCGGAAATTTTCAAGAAGAAAATCTGGGAGTTGTTTTGTTTCCTTATGGCCTAAATAGTGACCACAAAGCGAGCAAAAAAGGCAATTACATGATAAACAAAAATATTTTCGCAAACATAAATGAACAGTGCAAAAATTCGAGTTACCTTGCATTGTAAATGTTAATGTTGTGCATTTTTTCAATTTTTTAGTCTTATAATCAAATTAAAAATATATCAAATAATTAAAATAATTTCTTTCTTTTGTTTTTGATTTTGATTTTTTGTGACAAATTAATGAAAATGTTATTTTAATTTTGGAACATTTTCAAGAAATTTTTGAACAGTTAGCTAATTTCTATTTTTTTCTTCAAAAAAAAAATCTTTAATTTAGAAAAACCAGCCAACTTGATTTTCTTTAAAATTTTCCTTTTTTTTTTCCTTATTTTTTTAATTTTAATAAAAATTCAGTCATTTCACCATGTCTGACAAAGTTAAGATTGATGACCTGAAAACCAAGATCAAATCTCTTCAATCCCAAATCGAAGAGAAAAACCATCTTTTGAAATCTGTGAAAACAACCCAACCTGCCATGCAACAAAAAATTAAAGTGCTCAACAGTATAACGGAAACCAAAATCAAGAATTTAAATAATTCCCTGCATTATCTTCAAAAGGAAAACGAGTCATACAGAAAAAGTCCGGACAAATCCCAACTAACCATCTCAAAAACCATGGATGAGGAAGCCAAAAACAATTCATTGCTTCCAATCATCAAGGAAAAAAACTCGAAACATTCCAGACAACAATCAGATGAGGCACGATTAAATTACAATAAGGAACTCTTTGCCAAAATGAATCTCTCACCTATGCTCAACAAAGGTAATTACAACATGGTCTCCAATGATTATGAGTTCTCCAATATAATACGTCAATTGGATGCTCTGAAGTCAGAAAATCTGCTCCTGAAGAAGAAACTTAAGGATGGCACAATAAAATATAACAAAGAAATGGAGATAAGAACCAATGAATTGGAGGAAATGGGCTCTATTAGAAAAGATTATGTGCAGCTATCAGAAAAATTTGAGGAAATGAAGAAATTGGTCAAGATTAAAAATGGCAATAATGATAATGATCTTATTGTGGACACTGAAGAAGCATTGGCAGACCAAATAAAGGAACTGGAGAAGAAATATTCAGTTCATATATATGAAAATGAAAGGTTGAGACAAAGTCTGAAGACTATAAAGTTAAAGGTGAAATATATGCTGTTGGAGAAAAAGAAGTTTTTACAAGCCAATCTTTATAAAAGAAATGATAATTGTTGCCAATATTCTATGAATTTGAAAGAAGAGCCTCAAGAATTAAAACCCAATGCTGAAGAGGAATTGGATTTGCAGGTATTTATGATTAATATATTTCATTTTTTTAATAAAATTGATAGGAAGTGAATAAGGAAATCAATGAAAATGATGCTCATAAGTTGCCAGAAGAAATGGATGATAAGAATTGCGAAGTGAATCATGAGGAATTTGAAGAAAAGAATGAAGAAATTTTGAAAGAGGACCCCACAAAAAATGAGGAACAATTAGAAGCAATGATCGGACAAAACGAAGTTGAAGACATACAAAACAAATTAGTATATACTTTTATATTAATTTGATAAAAAACTGTTAAAAAATAAAAAATAGGCGTATAAAGAAGATAATGATTTGGAGAATGTAAACATTAATTTTTGTTTTTTGATACTTACGGTAATTAAAAAAAGAACAACAAAATTGAAATTCAAGATGGAACCAAGGCCTTTCTCAATGAAGATATTCAAAAGGTATGTGTTTTGTAATCTCAAGGAAAATTGAGTGTATGGATTTAATTAGGTGAAGGGAAACTCTAATGAACTTGATCAAAATCTTTCAACTTCAGTTAAAACAAGAGAGATTGATAATGAGAAAAAAAGGAAAACAGTGCAAAATTTTAAAGAGACTATGCCTAAATCTAAACAAGATATTGATAAAAAGCGCAAAACAATGGGAAATGTTGCAATTGATAGGAACAATAATTTCAAGAACGAAAATATTATCAAAAATCCACAAAATGTATTCATTTTTCTGTTATTATTTTTTTTTTGTTAAAATTTCTTCTATTAAAAGAAAAAGCAGAGTGTAATTCAAGAAAAAAAACATAGCATAATACAAGAGACAGAACAAAAAGTATATTTCCTTCTAAAATTTTAAAAAATTATTTTACTCTTTTAGATAGAAGAAAATGAACAAAACAATGAGAAAAAAGAATTCGCTTATGTTTCCCCAAGTGATATTCTAGAAAAGAGTCGCAATGTGAAATCCAGCGATATTGAAGATGCGAAAAAAAGACTCACTTTGAATGTTGACCACAAAGATCAAAGAATCCGTTACCAATCTCAAGATCTGCAGAAAAGGGTCGTCAATGTCACTGCAAATTACATTGATGGCCTAAAATTCCCAGATGAAAAAATTCAGAAGAAAAAAAATGACAGTGACACCAAAAATCTGAATGAGGATAAATTCGCAAATGATCCCAAAGTAGAGAATCTGGGTGAAAAGGACATCACAAATGATCCCACATATTCTAATGATAATCTCAAGCAAAATCAGGTTCAAGAGCTGTATAATCAAAACCAAGAAGTAGAGGAAAATGAAAAATATCAACAAAATGATGAAACAAAAAGAGGCAGCCAATTTAATGACATGAATCCAACCAAAAATTCTCAAAGAGAAAGTGTGATAAATGGAAAAATCATGAATAATGAGCAGCCTAATCAAACTCAAAGAGGCAGTCAAATAAATTCGAATAACACTTCCAATGACATTAAACCCATTAACAACAACTCCCAAAGAGAAAGTGTGATAAATGGAAAAATAATTGATGAAAAAGAAAAGACATCTGAGCATCATACATCAAATGACATAAAAAACGCTAACAATTCACAAAAAGATAGCATGATGAATGAAACAAATATTCCTGATGTTGAAAATAATGTATTTTATAATATTTTTAAATATGGTCAAAAAAAATATATGAGCAGAAAGAGAATGGTGATGATGAAAATGATAAAAATGAATTTGTCGAGGATTTGAGAGAGGAAGTTGAAAAAGTACATTAAAAATTAATATTTTAGCTATAAACTTGTTTCCAACCAAGCAAAATGACCAAAATGTCCAGGATGTTCATGAAAAAGAAGACGTTGAAAATAAAACAATTCAAAATAAAAAAGGTACAGAAACTAAAGAAACCAAACACAGTCAAAATAATAGATATCGTCATTCAGTCAACGATGCTGCATTGGAAGTTTTAATAAAATTTGTCTTATTTGTATTTTATGATTTTAAAAAGTCGCGGAATTTCAAAAAACCAGATATAAAGGAAAAGAAGTTTAAAGATGACTCGACAATCAACAAAAATAATCAAAATCCAAAGGTTCCTTTTTTCCAAGAGAAGAAAGAGAACCAAGAACCGCAAAGCAAACCTCAAAATCTTGACGATATCAATGAAGAGACCGACGTTCATGTAATTTGTTATTATTTGTTTTTCAATTAATTAAAATATTTAAGAATAAATACATTGAAGAAAATCAGATGGACAAAACAGAATTTATAAATGATCTTGCAAAAATTGAAGCTCAGAATGAATCAAATTTGCAAAACAATGATATTGTAGGAAAAAAATTATTTTCTTAATTCATCTAAAATTCCAGAATAATCAGAATAATGACAAATCAAATTCCCTAGCTTCCATGCAAAAATATTCCATCAATGTCAATTCAACAAAACCTCTGGTGATTTTCGTATTAGGAGGACCTGGATGTGGTAAAGGAACCCAATGTGCCAAAATTAAAGAAAAATTCCAATTCGAACATTTATCCACAGGGGATTTGTTACGTGACGAGTTAAAATCCAAAGGTGAATATGCCCCCATGATGGAAACCCTTATGAAAGAAGGGAAATTGGTTCCTAGTGAGATCCTGATTCAAATCATCAAAAAGACTATTACAAATGCTTCTTATATTAATAGGAAAATTCTATTGGACGGATTTCCTAGAAATTTAGAAAATTTGACTAAATGGGATGAAATCATTGGAGATCTGTTTGATGTGGCCTTCCTATTGTTTTTCGAATGTTCTGTGGAAATCTTAGAGGAAAGAATTTTGGAAAGAGCCAAAACGAGCGGTAGAAGTGATGACAATCTTGACTCATTTAAGAAAAGAATCAAAACTTATGAAGAAGAAACCAAACCGGTTTTGCAGGTTTTTGAAAAGAGAGGACAAGTTTTGAGAATAAGTAGTGAAAATCCAGTTGAGGAGGTTTTCTCAGAAGTTGAGAATCTGTTCAAAAATTTTGGATTCTAAAGGATTTTTTTTGAAAGAAATTTTGTTTTTATATGAAGATAAAAATTTAATAAAAGGATTTATTTAAGGGAAAACCTTATCCAACAACTAATGATAATTATAAAACAGAAAAAAATCTATGGGAAATGAATTAAATTTGTTAAATAATGCCTATTTTTTTAAATATTTTATAAAAATGAGAGTTTTGATCATTAAATATCCGTTCTCAGTTTCCAGCCGTCTCAACAAATTCTATCGTGACCCCAAACTTTCATCCCAACTCAAGGATCCCAAAAACCAAATCACCAAATTTTACCCTAAACAACATCCCAAAAATCTCTATTCCCCTGATTCTTCGCTCATCCAACACGATCGCAAACCCACAAAAGCTCTGACTCCTTTTCATGAAATTCCCGATAGTTTATATCAATCCAAAGAAAGTGAGGAATTTATCCAGCCTCAAAATGCTAAGACCCTCTTTGTTGGGATATTTGGTGTAACAAATGCTGGGAAATCAAGCTTGATGAATAAAATGATGGGTGAATCTATTTCTGCAGCGTCACCTAAAGCACATACAACTGATGAGAAAGTCACAGGAATTTCTTCAAACGTGGAAAAAAACACACAGTTGATATTTTATGATACACCTGGACTCATTCAAAAATACAAGGGACCCATCATTTATTCAAATGCCGCTTGGAGTGTAATGGATGAAATAGATTATGCGTTGTTGGTGATTGATGGAACCAAGAAAAGAGTCGATGATGCGATGAAGAACATATTGCAAAAGTTGAACACTAAAATGACAGAAATGAAATTTTATCGCTCCTCACGGAAAACCGAAATTGACCCAAAAAAAACACTTGAAGAATTTTTAAAGGACTCTGAAGCTTTGGATGCCAAGCCTCAAAAACTGTCCAAAATATTAATCGTTAACAAAATTGACCTTTGCTCAAATAAACGGGACTTAAAATGGTATATAAATGAATTAGAGGATTTAGGGAATTTTGATAAGATATTTTACACATCCTGCGAAACAGGGTACGGAATTGAAAACCTCAAGAATTTTTTAGAAAACGAAGCGATAAGTGATGAATGGATGTTCAACCCGAATGCCAAAACGGACATGAACGAAGTTGAGAGAATAGAAGAAATTTTCAAAAGTCTCATATATGAAAGGATGCATCATGAACTACCATTTTTGATCGGAATAGAGTTAAAAGGTATTTTTTTAAAACTTTTGAAAACAAATTAAAATAATGCATTTCTTTTTTTATTAGAATTTGTTGTGATGAGCAATTCAATTGCCAAAATTGAAGTTCATTTCGATGTGGAAACCCAAATTCAAATGAAAATTCTGATTGGTGACATTATTTTTTTATAATCAACATAAATGAGCCAAAATATAGGATACCATGGAAGAAATGTTAAATATATCACAGAGAAGGCACGTGTCGAATTGATTAAACTATACAAAAAAGATTTCAAAGTTTCGGTTGTGGTCAAAAAAAGAAGCGATTCACTCAAGGAAACTGGAGAAAATCCTGGATATGAAGAGATTGTTCCGAAGGGATTCGCAACAAATGAGGCTAAAAAAGAAATTGAAAAAATGAAGAAAGATAGAAAAGAAAAATTGACAGAGATCTCAAAAGCTTTAATTTCTAATAGTAAATCTATTTTTTAATTTTTTTCAAATATAAATGTTTTCTTATTTTTCTGAAATTTATTTTGATGTTAATTTTTGGAATCGTTAATATTTGGATTTTTTCAAAATTTTAAAAATTAAAATTTTTTTTTTTTTTTTTTTTTAATATTTTTTTAATTCCAAAATTTTCTTTGATTTTTTTCCAAAAAAATTCGAACAATCCTAAAACCCTAAAAAACCTCTTTTTTAATTTCTATAATATTTTTCATTTTTTCATCTAGTAAAAAAAGAAAAAAAATGAAAAAGTTCGTCAAGAAAAAACTCATCGATCAGAAAAAAGGTGAAGCTCCATCCTCTAAAAATGAAATAATCTTCAGACTAAAAAGACCGAATGATAAACAAACGTTGGATTTTATTTGTAAACTTATTCTTAGTCCTAAAAATTGAAAAATTATCAAGATTTAGAAGATCAAGAAAGCAACACTCTCAAAAAACAAAAACAAAATCCCCAAAATGAACAAAATCTCTATAAACAATTTGATGATCTTTCAATCAATCCATTGACCACCACATCAAATAATTTATTCACTAATTCCTATCGATTAAAAAGGGTCGAAATAAGTTATGTCAAGAAAAAACAAGAGGAAATGATGGAGAAGCTGAATTCACAATATCGCATGGAGAAATTTCAAAAGAATCGAATGATTTTGACAAACGAAGAGAAAAAAGAAGACATACCAACAGGAATTCCGAACCTTTCGAAAATAATTGAAAAATATAAAAAATTAGAAGAGGAAGAATTGAAATCATCCAAACCTCAAGAAGAAATCAAGAAGGAAGAGAATGAAATTATGGTTTTTTATGATTTGAACTATAAGAAAAATGAACAAAATGCAATTATGATAAATGAAATGCCCACTGAATTTAAGTTAGAAAAAAAATTTTCGAAAAAAAATATGAAATTTTTAGTTATTTGATGGAATCTAAAGAAAAAACGAAAGTCGAAGAGCAAAAAATGGAGATAGAGACCCAAGAAACCGATTATTATATTTTGGAAAAATATGAACCAGGATTTAACCAATTTGCTGAGAAAGACCCTCAAATTACGAAAGTTGAACTTGATCTGAATCTCTTGAAACCATATCATTACGATAACTACTTTGATGAATTCCAAAATCTTGTTCAAGAAAGAAATGAAGAATCTGTTCATAATGAAGATAGTATTTTTTTTTATTTCAAAGAAAAATAATTTTGGTTGGCATTTTAAGGTTGCGATTCAAATTCAGAAAACAACCCAAATAATGATTATCCAGAAGAACAGAATTCGGGAGAAGATGGGGAGAAAGATAGCTTTGATACAGAGGATCATTCAAAGGAAAGATCAGAAAAATCGGAGATTTGTTTGGAAGAAGAACAGGAAAATGAATTTTATGAAAGCTTTAAAAAAAAGTTCGTTTTTTCGAAAGAAAATCATAATTTTTTTTTAAAAAAATTGTTTTGATATTTTTTTTTTTCAGAGTGGCAAATTCGAAACCAAAAGAATTTTTAGAAGATGATAATTACGATGATTTCTGAAGGAAGAAAATTATTATATATTATCTAGAACATTTTGTAGCTTTATTATTTTTAATGATTTTTAGTTAAGAAATAAAAAAACAAAAATAAAATAAAAACGAATCAAACTCAAGAACATCGAGATGACGAAATTTTAAACAAAATTTAAAAAAAATAAAACAATAAATTTTTTATTTAAAAAATTCATTTTATTTCTTAATATTTTTTTTTTGAATATGGAAATTCATTTAAAAATTGGGACGACCCCATAAC
>Ga0302320_10014129_pt1 | contig 16549 bp, 11 predicted proteins | sample Bog_T0_3_FD_202130 | JGI IMG/M metagenome (GOLD analysis project Ga0302320, IMG submission 202130) | Peat permafrost microbial communities from Stordalen Mire near Abisko, Sweden - Bog_T0_3 | ecosystem: Environmental > Terrestrial > Soil > Wetlands > Peat | place: Sweden: Abisko, Stordalen Mire... | reverse complement strand
ACGCCCGGAACATCTCCCGCAGGCGAAGGTACGGCACCAGGTCGCCTCGGATATTGAGGAAGTTGCGGCCGCGCGAACGGGCATCCTCCTCCACCGAAAGCTCGACACATTCTTCAACCGCGGAAAGTGGCAGCACATAGCGTGCCGCACCGACGCGAACCAGTAGCCCGTCGATAATCGCCAGCGTCAACGGCAGCCGCAGCGACATTTCGCTGCCGGAACCGGGCGTGCTGACAATATCGATTTTGCCGCGCAGATCCTCGATCGTGCGCTTGACCACATCAAGCCCGACGCCACGGCCCGAGAGGTTCGTCACTTGGCTGACTGTCGAAAAACCTGGTTGAAACAGGATCTGGAACAACTCGTTGTCAGACACCTTGGCGCCCTGCGCCAGCAAACCGTTCTCCTCGGCGCGGGCCCGGATGCGGGCGGGGTCGAGACCGCGGCCATCGTCGATGACCGAGACGAGAACTTCGGCACCGGCATGGCGCGCTGATAGCGTAATGCGCCCGCGCTCCGGTTTACCCGCCGCGAGCCGCCCTTCAGGCGTTTCCAGCCCGTGATCGATCGAATTGCGGATCAGATGGATCAGCGGGTCGTTCAACCGCTCGATCACCGTTTTGTCGAGTTCCGTCTCTTCGCCAATAGTAATGAGTTCGATCTGCTTGCCTAATTCATTTGCCAGATCATGCACCAGTCGCCGGAACCGCCCGAACAACGAGCCGATCGGCAGGGTGCGGACGCCCATGGTGGTGTCGCGCAATGCCAGAGTTAGACGCTCGATGTCTTCGGCGATCGACTTGACTTCCATGTCGGTACTGGACGCCGCCACCTGAGTGAGGCGCGACTGCACAATGACCAGCTCGCCCACCTGCTCCATCAGCTCATCCAGTCGTGCGGCCGGCACACGGATGCTGTCGGCGGCTTTCGCCGCGGCATCCTTGGCGCTGCGGACGTGCTGCTGCTCGGCAAGCGCCGAATCCAGCTTGCCTTGGGTCAGATCGCCCGAAGCCACCAGCAGCGTGCCGAGTTTCACCTGGCTGGAGGCGGCATTTTCCACTGCGCCCTGCCCGACATCACCCCGGTCCGTCAAAATCTTGCCGAGACGCGCTGGTTCGCTGGCGGTATCGATCGGCTCGATCGACAGTTCCATGTCGTCGATGACAAACATAAAGACGTCCCGGATCGCCGCTCGCGGATGAACGGTCGTCAGCACAACGTCCCAGGACAGGTAGCAATCTGTCGGAACCAGGACCTCCAGCGTCGGCACTGCGTCCGTATGGGCGACCACGGTCGCCGAACCAAGCGCGCGAAGTTCGTCCAGCAGCAGCAACGGATTGGTGCCCAGCGCCATCGCGTCGGTCGCCAGGCGAAAGCGGATACGCCAGGTGACGGCGCCCGGCTCCGGCCCTGATTTGATGGGCGACTTGCCTGGGTCGTCAACGATGGCGGCCAGATCCTGCAAGATCGCCTCGCCGGCCGCCATATCGACCGTGTCCGGCTCCTCGATCAGGACTCGCATGCGGTCTTTGGCGGCGAGCGCCACCGCGATCAGTTCGCGGCTTGGCGGAACCTTGCCTTTTCGCACAAGGTCGAAAGCGGTCTCAACATGATGGGTAAAGCGTGCGACAGCGTCAAAGCCGAACATCGCGCCAGAACCCTTGATCGTATGAAGGGCGCGAAAGGCGCTGTCGATCAGGTTGCTGTCGCCCGGCGCGAATTCGAGATCGAGCAGTGCCTGTTCGAGTTGTTCGAGCAACTCCTGAGCTTCCTGGCGGAATGTCTCTGCCGGATCTGGATCTGTCATGCGCCAAGTACCTTTCGGACGACCGCTATCAATTGGTCCTGCTGAAATGGTTTTGTAATCCAACCGGTCGCGCCGGCGGCCTTGGCTTCCTGCTTCAGCGCGGCATCGGACTCGGTTGTCAGGAAGATGATCGGGACACCTCGGTATGATGGCAGCTTCCGCAGTTCCCTGATCAGGCCAAGCCCGTTCATCACCGGCATGTTGAGATCGGTTACAATCAGATCGACCGCCGCGGCGCGGGCTTTGGCCAGTCCGTCGGCACCATCCGCCGCCTGGACGACGGCGTAACCGGCCCCCGTCAGGGTCAGCTTTACCATCTGGCGGATACTGGCCGAATCATCGACGGTCAGAACGATCTTGGCTATGACACGCACTCCGATCCAAGCCAGAACGCCTGATCGGCTGTTTCGGTACCGGACAGGAACCCGCCGCGCTCCAGCGCGGCGCGCAACAGACCACCGGCGGGATGCGCAAGCGTGACTGAGCGGGCCCCGAGCCGCGCACTCAATCGAGTGGCGAGCAGCAGTTGGACGAAGCTGAGATCAATCTCCTCCGCCGCCCTGCAATCGATGTCCAGTGCGCGATAGCGCGCCGTCATTTCCAGCAGTTTCGCGTGCACGTCGTCGGCCGTGCGTACGGTACACAGCCCGTCCAAAACCAGATGTCCGGTTTCGAAGGAAGTCTCATCGCTCATCGTTCGGCATTTCTTGTTGTGTCGATGAAAGAAATTTGCACGGATCGGGAGACTGCGGCGCCCGCCAGGTCAGCTAGGTCGCAGGCGGAGATCAGGCCGGTATGTCGACCGCCCAAATCTTTCGGGTTCCGCATGACTCGTCCTTTTTCGGCGAAGGTTTCAATATATGAATCCATGGCGGTGCCATCGCCGTCGCGCCGTCGCTCCTAAATGTATAGGGATCGTTTGGAAAACGTTGCTCACCGCTGCGTCACATTATGATAGCGGAACAGACCGCCCCTCCGGGCGGATTGCACCGCCGGCGGCGCACGGCGCAGCGGGTCTGGTATCAATCCGCGACGGCTCGGCGCTGCGCCCGTTGCGGCGAGCCGCCACATTCAATGCAAGCCGCGGGATATCAGCGCTACAGCAAGCTCGCGATCCGCGGTTTCAAGGTGAAGCAGGAACCACTCCTGCAAGAACCTCGCTGTGAGGCTGAGGCTTCGGATGTCCCATCCCGCTGAGAACCCTTGAAGGTCATCCAGAAGCTGGGCGTGACTCTGGCGGTGAGCTGGGGCACCCTTGAAATCGATTTTGTCCATGAGCCGCTCTTCGCTCTCGAAGTGGTGCCGTGTGTAAGACAGTGCCTTCGCCAGCATCTCCGAGATCGCCGTCTGGTCATCCCCGCGCTGTAAAGATGCCGCCAGGCCGTTAATATGTTCAGCCAGCCGGCGGTGCTGTTTGTCGATCATCCTGACACCGACATCACAGGCGGCGGTCCAGGAAATCAGGGGCAGAGAAACCGGCTTGAAGGAAATTGGGACCGACGCTACGGCGTAACGGTTCCGGCCGCACCGCTTTGCGTCGTAGAGGGCCGCGTCGGATGCGGCGAGCACCGCTTCGCCGATCGCGCCGTGATCAGGATACAGCGCGATCCCCACGCTGACGCCGACAAGAAGATCCTGACCATCAATCGCGATGGGCGTGCTTGTGGCTTCAACCAGGCGAGTGGCCACCATTTCCGCTTCGCCGACATCCTTGATGCCGGTCAGCAGCACGCAGAACTCGTCTCCGCCGAGGCGTGCCAGCGTATCCGCTCCCCGGACACATTCCAGAAAACGCCGCGCCATTGTCTGAAGAACGACATCCCCGATCTGGTGGCCAAACGTGTCGTTGATGGTCTTAAAGCCGTCCAGGTCGGCCATCAGAACCGCCAGACTGGAGGTTTCGGACCGCGCCTTGATGAGTGCGTCACGCAAACGATCCATCAGAAGCGCCCGGTTGGGCAAGTCCGTCAGCACGTCCGTGTAAGCAAGATAACTCAGATGCTGCTCGGTGCTGCGATGCTGCGTCTCATCCGTGGCGAACACGCAGGTGGTCGGTATGCCGTTGAGCGTCTCCCGCGCCAGAAGCAATTCAACGTCGAACGCCGTGCCGTCGAGCCGGACCGCCCGTCCCCTGAAGGTCGCCAGCGAGTCTCCGGGATCGGCGAGCAAGTTTTCCACGACGCTCCGGCTTTCGAGGGCAATGAGGTCCGGCAAGGTCAATCCGGTGAGAGTCTCGCCGGCTCGGAACAGAGACATGAATGCCGGATTGGCAAAGGCGAGCCGCCCTTCCAGTATCGTGGCGAATGGAATGGCTTTGCTTTCCGACAACAATTCAGACGTCGTCGCTGTTACCCACCCCCTGGATACGGAATCGGCATCAGTCCCGAGGCCGGCCGCAGCCGAAGTCGCCACGTCCGGTTCGGACAGATCGCGTCGATGGGTGCCATCGAACCAGGTAAGAACACGGTCGAGTTGCGCCAGACTCTCGGCATCCTGCTGAAACATGACCGCCAGCACCGTGCCATCGGACCGGACGACATGTCCCGATACCGCATCCCGCGCGCCGGGCAGCACGACCGTAACGTCCGCGCCGCATGGCAGCCTCCACTCGCAGTTCACCGCCACTCCGCCGCGAGCAACGTCATGGATCGAAACCGAGATGGGCAAATGTCCGTGCGCCGCCAGCAATGCGGTGGCGCCGTTGCCAGGGTATCGCTTGTGGCGACGACGACCGCTCGTCTCCTCGCGCAGAACGGCGCGGAGGCGGGTGACCTCATTCCGCAGATGTTCCGCATCGTGATCAAAGTTTCCGGACATCGGCCGATCCGCTTTCATTACGAGCCCCGCATCGCCGGAGCCTGCGAGGTCTGGAGTACGATCCATGCCTGATGCGCCTTGTCGGATAGTGCTGATCATCATATAGGCGCACAAATGATTTCGTCTGATTTCATGCCTTCCCGTGCCATCATCCAGTGCCCTGCTCCGGACTAAGCAATGGTCCTGCCGGTCGTTAAAAGCGCCCGTATCCGGTCATCGAGCTCATGGATGCGGATCGGCTTGCGCAGCAGCGAGAACGCCCCGCTGATCGCTCCGTCCACTGCAAGGGTGGTGCTGTCGCCGGCATAGCCGGTCAGCAACACGGCCGGCAGCCCGGGGTGCTGCTCCTGCGCGGCGCGAATGAGACCGAGGCCGTCCATGCCAGGCATGGAGAGATCCGTGACGAGGATATCCACCGCTGCCCCCGAGGCCAGCAGGCCGAGAGCCCGTGCGCCGCCGTCGGCGACCAGCACGCCGTAACCCGCATCCTGCAGACTTTCCGCAAGTGTCTCCCGCACCAGCCTCTCGTCGTCCACCACCAGGACCCTGGTCGGCGTCGTTGCCTTGCTTGCCCCGCCTGCTGCTGCTCCCCCTGCCCCCTGCGACTCCCCCGTCCCGGCCTTGGCAGGCGCAGCGGCAGGCAGCCAAAGCGTGACCGTAGTGCCCTTGCCCGGAGCACTCTCGACCCGTAGCGCCCCGCCGGACTGCTCGGCAAAGCCCTTTGCCATCGGCAGACCGAGCCCGGTGCCGAGGCCGACGCCCTTGGTGGTAAAGAACGGCTCGCCCAGGCGCGCGAGCGTAGCTGCCCCCATCCCCATGCCGGTGTCCGTCACAGTGAGGCGCACGTAGCGCCCGGGAGCAAGTCCAAACGGGTGCGGCAACCCCGCCCGCGGCACGATGTCCGTGTCGGCGGACAGCGTCAGCCGGCCGCCTTCCGGCATGGCGTCGCGGCCGTTCGTGGCAAGATTGACCAACACTGTCTCGACCTGTCCCTTATCGGCGAAAAGCTGCGGAAGATTTGCGCCCAGCTTGACACCCACATTGATGGGGGCGCCCAGCGTATGGGCAAGCATCTCGCGCATGTCGGCCAACAAGGCGGCCACGTCCAGCGCTTCGGCCTGTAGGTCGCCGCGGCGGCCAAATGCGAGCAGACGACGGGTGATAGAGGCACCGCGTTCGGACGCATCCATGACGATCCGCACCAGGCGGCGCACATCGGTTTCACTGCGCAGGCGGCGCAGGATCAGCGCGGCGGCACCCTCGACTGCCTGCAGCACATTGTTGAAATCGTGGGCGATGCCGCCCGCAAGCTGGCCAAGCGCCTGCACGCGCTCGGCGTGGGCCGCGCGTACCTGCGCCGCCTCGCGGGCCGCAACCTCCTCCTGCACACGCGCTTCAAGATCATCGGTCAGGCGATGCAACGCGGCTTGGCGCTCGCCCAGCGCCGCCGCCATGTCATCGAAGCCGGTAGCAAGCCGTCCGAATTCGCTGCCGTCCTTGGGCAAGCCGCTGCGAGCTGCGAGATCGCCGGTTCGCCAACGCTCCGCGGTCACCAGCAACTGGCGCACCGGGCGGCCGATCAGGCGCGCCCCGAGGAAAGCCGTCGCGGCGAGTGCCAGCACGTCACCGAGGATGATCAGCGCAAATCCAATCTGATTGGCCTGCGTCATCGCGGCGAAGGTGACGTCGCGTTCGACCGTTACGGACATGAGGAAGCCCGTCGGATCGGCCGAATAGGCCACAATGTGCCGTGGGTCGCCCCGGACCTCCATCGGGGTGGTTCTGAGTTCAGTTTCTCGGCGGCTCAACCGATTTTTGGCAAGTCCGGGTGTGCCCACGCGGCCTGCGCCATCAGGGGTCCGAGCCAGGATGGTGCCGTTACGGTCGGCGATGGACGCGGTAGCGCCCGGTGGCAGCGGGACACCATCAAGCTGCTGCCCCAGCCAGGAAATGCTGAGCGCCACGCCGACGACACCCGCGACCATTCCGGCCCGGTTTCTCAACGGCCTCGCCATGTGGATGGCCGCCTGCGCGGTGACATCTCCAACGGGATACTCGCCAACGACGAAACCGCCGGTTTGCAACGCCAGGCGATAAAGCTCGCGGCCGGGGGCACCGGTGCTCTGGTCAAGGCGGCCTGCCGCACAGACGGGATGGCCATCAAGGCCGATGACGGTGGCGGCGGTATAGCGGGGCGACTGGCCGAGGAGATTGACCAGCAGCCTCTGGCACGCCTCGCTCTCGAAGTCCTGGACGGCCGGCGAGGCGCTGATCGACTTCAGTTGCTCCTCCGCGCCTTCCACAATCCGCCGCTCTTCGGAGGCCAGGAGGTGCACGAGCCGCAGAGCCTCGTCCTCAACAACCAGTTGGCGGATCCGGCGCACCTCACTCTCGGTGTAGAGTTGCAGCCCTATCGCCGGTACCAAGGCGATCGAGACGATGGCAAGCATCACGGTCAGCAGCCTTTCCGGACGCCTGAAGCGAACGTTGCGTATCCACATCGCAAGCGGCGGGCTTAGCATGGGTGCACGTCTATTGATCTGTCTCCAAGCGGTATGAGTCTGCGAAATCGGACATTGTTACATTGCTCCCGACGTCGACCATGCGCTCTGCGGTATACACTCGCCGCCTGCGGAAGCAGAAGAAATCTTCTCATTGACGGGACGCATCCCGGGCTATTGGCCCGAGCTGGGTGTGGTTCGGTATCGGGCTATCTCTCGTGTCGAGCCGCCCTTGTGACGGCCATGACAGGGGGCGGCCCGTTTGGAACGCGATTCACGGAAGATCACTTCGACGGCGAGTTCTCGGGGGTTTTTTCCGCAGCCTCCTATATGTCTTCCTGAAGGAGCACCGCATGCAACCCGGTCGGATGCCGTTGACGACACCGGACCATTCCGGCCAGGCATCACCGCGGCCTCAGAACTACGTGCTTTCTGAGGCGGAACGCTTGTTTCAGGCCATCCTGAGCCGGTTCGTTCCGGTTTCGCATACCGTGGTAGCAAGATGATTGACTGCACTGACGGAAATCCGCCGGATCATCCCGTGGTGATGTCCTCGGTCAGCCTCGCGAACTGCGACCAGGAGCCAATCCATATCCCGGGCGCGATCCAACCGCACGGCGCCGTGGTCGCTGCCAGGCTCGACGATCTGCTGGTGACTCATGTCAGCGCAAATCTTGTGGAGATCCTTGGCATTCCTGCTGAGGTCGTGCTTGGCCGCCCGCTGCCGGAGACGCTCGGAGAGACGGCATGCAGCACGCTTCGCGTGAGATCCGGACAGAGCCTGCCGGGGCATGTCGATTATCTTGCAACGATCGGGGTATCGGCTTTCCATTTGCATGGCCACCGTACCGGTGGGTTGCTCTGTGTCGACATCGAGCGGATGCCCGAGATACGGCAGGAGTTGCCGGTCGTCATGGTGCAGTCTGTTCTGGAGACGTTCAGACAGGCCACCACGGAACTGGACTTGTGTGAAATGGCGGTGCGGGGTCTCAAGACTCTGACCGGCTACGACAGAGTCATGGCCTACCGCTTCGGCAAGGATGGACATGGCGAGGTGATCGCCGAATCGCTTGAAGAGAGCCTGCAGCCGTATCTGGGACTGCGTTATCCCGCGTCGGACGTTCCGTCCCAGGCCCGGCGGCAATACCTTTTGCAACGTGTCGGCGCCGTTGCCGACTCAAACTATCAGCCGATCCCGATAGTGGCCGGCGCGGCACACCAGGATGCCGTTCCGCTGGATATGACTCATTGCTCGTTGCGGAGCATCTCGCCGATGCACCGTGAATACATGCGGAACATGGGTACCGCCGCCAGCCTGACCATCGCTCTGACGAGCCACAAGCAACTCTGGGGCATGCTGGTCTGTCACCACGTCACGCCCCGGATCGCCGGGCCTGAACTCCGCGCCGCAGCCGATATGGTCGGGCAGATCGTGTCGTTGTTGCTGACCAGCCTGGGCGAGACGGAAGTGTACGCGGAAAGGGTGGAGCGGAGGCACACGCTGCGCGCGCTGACCGATGCGCTGTCTGCGCCCGTTCCGCTCATGGACGCCTTCGCGGCGGCCGAGACGGAACTGTTGAAGTTGGTTGAGGCTGATGGTGCGCTGGTCCGCGTTGCCGGAACGGTGCTTTGCGTCGGACGCACACCGCCGGCTGAGGCGGCGAAAAGCGCTCTGTCGGCCTTGTATGCGTCGGCGGCCGCCGAGGCGCTGGCAGTTGATGATCTGGCTCTGCGCTATCCTGACCTGGGCGCCTGTGCAAGAGAAGGAAGCGGCGCATTGTTGCTGCCGCTGTCGAAATCAAGCGACGACGTGATCCTGTGGTTCCGCCCGGAGTTGCCACAGCAGGTCGTCTGGGGCGGCGATCCAAACAAGCAGACGACGCGCGACCCGGCAACCGATCGGCTGTCTCCCCGTAAATCGTTTGCCGCATGGAAGCAGGTCGTCCGGGGCTATTCGGCACCTTGGCGCGAGGCTGACCTGGAGTTGGCGCGCGAACTGCGGGAAGCGATTGCACTCGAGATCGCACGGCGCACGAAGGAAGAACTCACCCGGGCGCTGACCGAGTCGCAGCGGGCCATCCGCGACCTGTTGGATAATGCCGATCAGGGGTTCCTGACCGTTGCGTCCGACCTTCATGTCGGCGATCAATCAAGCGCGGCCTGCGAAGTCATACTTGGGGAGCGCCCGGCGGGAAGGTCGATCATCGATCTTCTCCGCTCGGACGATCCGGGGTTGCCCGACACGTTGGCAAGCGTCTTCCGCGACTCCAGCGATTTCATCCGCGAACTCAAGCTGGAATTGCTGCCTACAGCGTTCGATCTTGCCGGCCGGTCGATTAGAATCGGCTATAAATTTCTTTCCGGCCGCGACCGCCTGATGCTTGTGCTGACCGATGTCACCCAGGCCGTAGAGCTCACGGAGGCGGTCGAACGTGAACGCCACTATCTGGAAATGATCGTACTCGCTTTTACCGAAGGCGAGACGTTCGCCGCCCTGGTCAATGACTATCAGCAATTCCTGACCGACGAACTGACGCCGCTGGTCGAGCAGATCGAAAGCCCCGGCACGCTCGGCACCCTGTATCGGCGGCTGCATACCTATAAGGGCCTCCTGGCTCAGTACAGCTTCCATAACAGCCCGCGCCGTCTGCATCAGGTTGAAACGGAGCTATCCCGGCGACCGGAATGGACGCGCCAGGCGGCTGCCGAGGCGATAGGGGCGTCAGCGCTGGCGGAAGAATTCCGGCGTGACCTGGCAAGGCTGACGGACGTCCTGGGACCTGATTTTGCGACTTCTGGCCGCCGGGTCGTGCTCTCGCAGCCGCAACTGCGGGATATGGAGCAGGTCGCACGGGAGGTTTTGACGGGCGACGAAGGGCTCGCTGCCTCTCCGGCGCTGCGCGCGCTGCTGCAAAAGCTCATTAGCCTGTCCAAGCTTCACGTGAAGACGGCGCTTTCGGAACACGGCCGCGGCGCCGCCGCGCTGGCCGATCGGCTGGAAAAGGAACTGCTGCCAATTTGTGTCCAAGGCGACGCCGTGAGCCTGCCTCCGGAGCGTTTCAGCGCATTTTTCCGGTCGCTCGTGCACCTGTTCCGTAACGCGATCGCACACGGCATCGAACGGCCGGACGAGCGCGTACTGAAAGGCAAGGCGGCCGAAGGTTCGATCCGATGCGACGTGCGCGACCGCGGCGACTGGCTCGAGATCGCCATCGAGGACGACGGCCGGGGCGTGGATCGATCGGCATTGGAAGACAAGCTCGTGGCCTCCGGCGAGGCGCGGACACGGGCTGAAAACCTGACCCTGGAGGAGCTTATGTTTCGCGAAGGGCTGACGTCGACCCGGAGCGCCGACGAAATCTCGGGCCGCGGCATCGGTTTGGCCGCGGTGATGACCGAACTGAACAAAGTCGGTGGCTCGGTCTTGGCCGAAACCACGCCCGGCGCCGGTACGCGCTTTCGCTTCCACCTGCCGATCGGACCGGAAACGCGCGTATGGAACCCGGCGCCGGCTGAAAGGACCGCTCCATGACAACGATCCTGTCTCATGAGGACGACGAGCTCATCAGCATCATGGAGATTGTGGAGCGGCGCACGGTCGCCTTCATGCATGACCACCTTACGATGAAAACTGGCGGAACAAACCATCGCTTGCATCATGCGGAAGGCTTTCCGCTTCGCGCCATGACGGCGATCGTCAGCGTTGGGTCGGAGACCGGATTCTATATCGCTTTCAGCTATGACGAGCCCCTGATCCAGGCGGTGTTCGGCCGCTATACCGCAGAGCTCAGTATTACTCCGGAGCAGGAGGCATTTTACGTCAAGGAAACCGCCGCGGACATTATTAACATCATTATCGGCAACTGCACGGCTGATCTCGCCAGCAAAGGCAACCTGATCAAACTGTCGCCGCCAATCGTCATGGTGGGGGGAGGCAAGATCTATGGCCGCCAGGACGCGACCGTCGCGGCCCTCACCCTGCCGTTTGAAGAAGGATCGCTCGATCTGGCTTTCGTTGGGCCGAAGCGGCTGCTCGGCCTTCATCTCGATTTCAAGGGGAATTTAGCATGAGCGGCCTGGCCTTCATGATCGTCGACGACTCTCCGATCATGATACAGAAGCTGACACTGATGTTGCGTGAACTCGGGCACACCGTCACGGGCGTGTGCGAGGATGGCCAGACAGCGGTGAAGCAGTATCCGCATATCAAACCGCAAATTGTCACGATGGACATCACCATGCCGGGCATGGATGGTGTCGATACCGTGACGGCAATCACAGCGGCCGATCCTGAGGCGCGGATCATCATGGTGACGTCTCATGGCCAGGAAGCGATGGTTGCCCGCTCGCTGGATGCCGGTGCGCTCGGATATGTATTAAAGCCCGTCTCCAAGGAGCGGCTGGCGGCGATGACTGAACGGGCGATGGCCTTTCGGTTTCGCTGATCCGCCGGCGAATCCTCGATTTTCAACTATCATTACGAAGCAGACAGGTATTTATTAGAATTTAAATCGCCGTAGACGTTTAAGTTTCTCTCATCGGACGCCGATAGGTGGTCACGGTAAGGAGTCCATTGTCTGGTGCATCACTTCGCCAAGATTGTAAGGCGTCTCAACAGCCCCAACATGCAGCCACCCATGCTGATGGCGTTGAGCCTGATTTCGGTATTGCTCCTTGCGGCTGGCTTGACATGGTATGGGTTCAGGTCGCGGCAGACCATTATCGATAACGCGGTTCAAGAACTGCGCAGCGATGCTCTGGTACTTGCAGACGAGGCGGATGAACTGTTTCGGGCAGTTGACCGGGCTCAACTCGGTCTCATCGAGTCTTTGCGCCGGGCCGACATCGACTCGCCGGAGACGTTAGAGCAGCGCGCGGGTTCAAAGGCGGTTCACCAGGAACTTATGGATCGGATCGGTGGCTTGACGCCTACGGCGGGACTCCTGCTGTCTGACGATCGCGGCAGGTTGGTGAATTCCTCAGGCGAGTGGCCTGTTCAGCCGACCGATGACGCTGATCGAGACGAGTTTCACGCGCTGACGGCTGAGGCTGCGCCACAGACGCTTTTTAGTGCGCCGCTTCTCAGAGCGGCCACCGGCCAATGGTCCATCGACCTCGGCCGCAGATTTGAAGCCCCTGACGGGCGTGTGATCGGCTTTGTTTTGAGCCCGGTCCGGATAGAGCACTTTCAAAAATCGTTTGCTCGGTTTTACCCTACTGGCGAAGCCTCTTTTGCGCTTTTCCGGCGAGACGGGGTGATGCTCACGCATTATCCGTCCGTCAAACAAGGCAATGGTCCGACGCTCGCGGTCATGCCGAACGGCGACGCTGTGCGGAAAGACAGCGACGTCGCCGGCAATGGTCGATTGACGGTGAATCGGCCGGTGGCACACTTTCCGCTCATCGTCACGGTCAGCGCGTCAACGAATTCGATTCTCCGCGGCTGGAAAGAGGAGATGGCCGCCCTTGCAACCATAACAATCCTGCTGGACCTGCTGATCGCCGGCATAGTGATGCAGGTCCTGCGCGGTTTGCGCACCAAGGACAAGCTGAAGGCGGCAGAAACCGCACTCTACAAGGCCGAAATCCATCTTGCCGTCGGCCAGGATCGTGAGCGGAACGAGAGCGCGCTGCGTCTGCAAGTGCAGCGCTTCGATCTGGCGATGAAAAACATGATCCAGGGTCTTGTCGTCGCTGATCGCCATGAAAGCGTTCTCGCCGTCAATGGTCGCTTTTGCCAGATATGGGGCCTGCCGGCGGAAGTCGTCACTCTAGGCATGCGCTATACCGAACTGGAATCGCTCGCCGTCTTAGGCGGGAACATTCAGTCTGTTGATATAGCGGAAATCCGTCGGCGACGAGAGGAGGTGGCTAATAGAAAATCTGCATCGACCTTTGTTTGGGAATTGGTCGATGGCCGCGCCTTCAGGATAAACCACCAGCCTACGGAAGAGGGTTGGCTGACCACCTACGAGGATATCAGCGAGCAGCGCGTCGCTGAGGCCAAAATCGCTCATTTTGCTCGTTATGACGCGCTGACCGATCTACCCAACCGGATATTTTTTCACGAATCGTTCGAGAGCGCTCTGACGCTTGCCCGCCGTGGACATTTGATAGCTTTGCATTATCTCGACCTCGACAATTTCAAGGCCGTGAACGATACGTTAGGCCATAGGGTTGGCGATGCCGTGCTGTGCGCGATCGCCCAACGGTTGCGAAGCGACGTTCGGGAGGGCGATACGGTTGCCCGTCTCGGCGGCGATGAATTCGCCATCATCCAGATCTCGATCAATTCGCCGGCCGACGCCACTATATTGGCGAACAGGCTGATTGAACTGATCAAAGCTCCGTTCGAAGTTGAGGGCCATCAGGTGATCATCGGCACCTGTATCGGCATGGCATTTGCCCCGGACGACGGCGTGTCGGCCGATCAGTTGGCAAAATGCGCTGACCTGGCGTTGCACCGCGCAAAAGCCGAAGGGTCGGGCATCGCTTGCCTGTATGACGCCGAAATGGATGCGGCAATGCAGGCGCGTAACGCTCTGGAGGTAGACCTTCGTCATGCGTTGCATGCGAATCAATTCGAATTGTTCTATCAGCCACAGATTGACGTACAAACCAGACGGATCGCGGGGTGTGAAGCGTTGTTGCGCTGGCGGCATCCGACGCAGGGATTGGTGTCGCCCGATCAATTTATCCCGCTGGCCGAGGACATCGGCATGATCGTGCCGATCGGCGAGTGGGTTTTACGGCAGGCATGCGCGACTGCGGCCGCCGATTGGCCGAAAGACGTACGGGTCGCTGTCAATATCTCGTCGGTTCAGTTTCGTGGCGATGACATCGTTGGCGTCGTCAGGAGCGCGCTACGTGACTCCGGTCTTGATGCCAGCCGACTCGAACTGGAGATCACCGAGACGGCGATGTTGCAGGATGCTGTCGGTGCTTTAGCGACGATACACCAATTGCGCGAACTCGACGTCCAGATTTCGATGGATGATTTTGGCACCGGCTATTCGTCGCTGAGCTATCTCCGACGCTTCCCGTTCGACAGGATCAAGATCGATCAGTCCTTCGTGAGAGACATGGACAGGCAGGACGACAGCATTGCGATCGTGCGAACGATGATTACCCTCGGGCGCAATCTCGGCATGGGCATCACGGCGGAGGGCGTAGAGACGCGCCGACAACTCGACATACTTGAGGAAGCCGGTTGCACCGAAGTTCAAGGCTATCTGTTCAGCCGACCGGTCACGGCCTCTACGGTGGCCGGCCTTCTGCGGTCGGGTTCTATTATTGCTAACGGGTGGCCACCATTCATGCACTACCTTGCGTCCCAGCCGGTCGGGAGTGTTCCGGATTCGATCTGGGACTAGGTCCCGGACTTCGCTCCCGCAGCGGAGGTCGGGATCGAGGACGAGACTCCGGCGAAGCGGAACATGCAGCCCAATGCCGCGGGCGTCGTTCTGACAGCGCCCGTCCGTGCAAGCGCCAGGATCAAGCGTAGGCCGTTGCCTGATCATATGCTCCGGCGCAGGGTGCATCAGCCCGACTGCCACGGCGCCAGACGCTCCCCGACGTACGGCTGCGGCATTAAGAAGGCCGTCGAGGACTTGCCGGGCTTTCTTATGCTCGCCACCCCGCGCAACCCTCACGCCCGATCCTGCGATCGGCGGCGTACCTTCCTCGCGGCCGGGGCCTGCGGCGGCGGGGTCGGGAGGCTAGCCGAACGTAACATACATCACGTCAGCGTGATGTGATGTCAGTGACGTCTCATTTTAGTGATTTCGTCAGCGTGCCGAAAATCTCTCCGAGGCCACTTTGTAACGCGCGGTACTAATTCGTGCAGTAATACATAAATGAATTACTGCTGGACATGTGTGTCTCGCGAAACCGTCATTGTACATGACGTATACGGAATGGAAGCCGCTGCGTAAGCCTGATGCCCGGCGGGTGGAGCGGAGTTAGTTATGCGGCAACGATGCCGCGTCGCAAAAATGAGATGCTTGGCAGCGTCGGCTGAAACAATCGGTGTATAGCAACGAACGCTCGCCCGTGACACTCGTGACGCAGCACGCATCCAGCGGGCACTCCTTTAGAGGCAACCCAAAGCATGCCATCGGTCACCATAGGCGGAAGCAGCTCGCAGCTTGCGATGACGTTCGACACGACCGCCAACTACACTCTGGCGCAACAGATCGCCGCACAGATCAATGGCGGCATCCAGAACGGCACCATCGTTGCCGCCACGAACTCGACGCCGCCGGTTCCGTCGAGCGTCAGCGGGGCGTATTTCCAAACCCAGGCGGGACCGGCGATTCTGCCCACCGGCTACACTTCGGCCGAAATCAATGTCGCGGCCTTCGGTAGTGCCACATTGTTCGATAGCAGCGGCGCTTCCGGCCAGGCGATCCTGTCCGATCAGAATACCCAACTGTTTTTCACTGCTGCCTCCGGATCGGGCACCGTGGTGGCCGGCGGCGGTGGCAACCGGCTGATCGTGGGAGGCACCGGCAACTGGTCGTTGAACACCGGCACTGGTCAGAGCAACCTCATCGACGTTGCCGGGGGCGCGGGATCCGATACCATCGCGGGCGGCAGCGGGCACAACTCAATCCTGCTGGGCGCCGGGAATGACCTGATCGTTTCCACCGGCCATGACAGCATAAGCGGCGGCTCCGGTACCGAAACCGTCGATGCGCAGGGGGCCAAGAGCGACTTTGTCCAGGGTGGCTCCAGCGACCTGTTCTTCGTCGGCGGTGCCGGCGGAGCCACCATTATGGGCGGCTCCGGCAGCGACACTTTTTTCGGTTCGACGGGCAAGCAATACGTCGTCGGCGGGTCGGCAGGCAACAACCTACTTTTCGCCGGCGACGGCGCCGCTACACTGGCGGGCGGCGGCGGCGGCGACCAACTCTACGCCTACGGCGGCAGCAAGCAGGTGCTGATCGCGGCCAGCGGAAACGAGACGCTGTCGGCTGCTCTCTCGAGCGGTGCCGACTCGCTGAGCGCGGGTTCAGGCAACGATCAGATCGCCGGCGGCTCGGGGGCTGACACTTTCGTCGGCGGCGCCGGCAACGCCACGGTCACCGCCGGCTCCGGTGCCGATGTCTTTGAGTTCATCAAAGGCCAAGCAGGTGGCACCGAGGAGGTGCAGGGTCTATTTAATGGCGCCCCGCTTGCCATCCATCTCGAGGGCTACGGCGCGGGCGCGGACGCAGCCGCGCTGGCTTCGCAGACGACGTCCAGCGGCGGGGTCACCATTAAGCTTAGCGATGGGACTCAAGTAACGTTCCTCGACGTCACCTCGCTTCACAGTTCCAACTTCGTCTGATCGTCTGCCCGCCGCCGGATGAAACCGATATGCATCCGGCGGCGGGAAGCGGCCGCTCGACGAAGGGTCGGGTGCTGTCGAGGTCGTTTGCCG
>Ga0302320_10014124_pt1 | contig 16554 bp, 14 predicted proteins | sample Bog_T0_3_FD_202130 | JGI IMG/M metagenome (GOLD analysis project Ga0302320, IMG submission 202130) | Peat permafrost microbial communities from Stordalen Mire near Abisko, Sweden - Bog_T0_3 | ecosystem: Environmental > Terrestrial > Soil > Wetlands > Peat | place: Sweden: Abisko, Stordalen Mire... | reverse complement strand
GCCCACGCGCGCCACGCGCCGGCAGAGATGGCGGCGCTTGCCACTGATATCCGCCGCCTGCTGAACGACGCACCCATGCCTTGTCTCGGCTCGCTTTACGCCGCGATTGATGAGGCTGTTCTGGATTCGCAAAGGGGTCTAAGGTAAAGTCATCTGGTTTGCGGATCCGTGGAGATGCAGCGGCGGAGGATTGAGATGAAAAAGCCAACGAGCCAGCCGAGCGGGATTGCGGACGTGGAGGCATATCTGGCGAAGGTGCCGGAGCCGGCACGGACCACGCTTGAGAAAGTACGCGAGACGATCCGGTCAGTTGTGCCGGCGGAGGCTACCGAGGGGCTTAGCTACGGCGTCCCGGCCTTCAAATACAATGGCGCGCTGGTGGGGTACGCGGCGTTCAAACAGCATTGCAGCTTCTTCCCTATGAGTGCGGCGCTCTTGGATTCGTTGGCCGAAGAGGTCGAGGCGTACAGGACATCGAAGGGGACGATTCAGTTCGCCTTGGACAAGCCGTTGCCGTCGGCGCTAATCAAAAAGATGGTGAGGGCGCGGGTGGCGCAAAACGGTGGAGAAGAGGGCTGAAAGGTCCTTTCGCTCATCGGGAGAGTGTAAGGTCATTTTCGGCCCGCAGGTGATCCAAATCACTATACGGGCATCTAAGGCGGGTATAAGGTAAAAGCCATGTGTTTAGCGATTCCGGGAAGAGTGGAAGAAATCACTACCGACGGGCTAATTCGCGTTGGGCGGGTGAACTTTGGCGGCGTGGTTAAAAGCGTTTGCCTGGATTGTGTGCCCGATGTCGAAGTGGGCGATTACACCATTGTCCACGTGGGGTTTGCGATTTCGAAGATCGACGAGAAAACTGCGCAGGAGACGCTGGCTCTGTTCCGGGAGATGGGCGTGCTGGACGAGGAGCTGGCGGGCGAGGAGGAGCAGTTTGCGCGGGCGGCGGGGAGGCCCCAGTCGGCTTGCCCGGATGGAAGTTGTGAGGTTGAGGCCGTGAAAACGGCGGTGGATTGAGGTTTCCCACCCTTGAGACAAGAACAAATACATCTCAAGGATGGGGCACCCAGGGGACTGGAGGCTTGAGCGATGAAGTACCTTACGGAGTTTCGGAATGGGGAGATCGCTCAGAAGATCGCGCGGGAGATTCACGCGATTACGACTCGGCCCTGGAAGATCATGGAGGTTTGCGGAGGGCAGACGCACTCCATCATAAGAAATGGAATCGACCAGATGCTGCCTGCCGGGATCGACATGATTCACGGGCCTGGATGCCCGGTGTGCGTCACGCCGCTGGAACTGATTGACAAGGCGCTGGCGATTGCCGAACAGCCGGGGGTAATCTTCTGCTCCTTTGGCGACATGCTGCGGGTGCCCGGGACCGATGCCGATCTGTTCCAGATCAAGGGGCGCGGGGGCGATGTGCGGGTGGTCTATTCGCCGCTGGATGCGGTGGATGTCGCAGTCAAGAATCCTGACAAGCAGGTGGTGTTTTTTGGTGTTGGATTTGAGACCACCGCTCCTGCGAATGCGATGAGCGTACACGTGGCCAAGCGGCGGGGGCTGAAGAATTTTTCGCTGCTGGTTTCGCACGTGCTCGTTCCGCCGGCGATGGAGGCGATTCTGAATTCGCCGGGGAATTTGGTGCAGGGATTTCTGGCCGCTGGGCACGTGTGCAGCGTGATGGGGTACTGGGAGTATCCGGCGCTGGCGGAGAAGTATCGCGTGCCGATTGTGGTCACCGGGTTTGAGCCGCTGGATTTGCTGGACGGCATTCGGCGGGCGGTGGTGCAGCTTGAGGCCGGGAAGTATGAAGTGGAGAACGCCTACGGACGGGTGGTCACCTTCGACGGCAACCAGGCGGCGCAAAAGCTGCTGGCTGAAGTGTTTGAAGTGACGGACCGGGCGTGGCGCGGGATCGGCGTGATTCCGAAGAGCGGCTGGAAGCTGAGCGAGGCCTATCGCGAATTCGACGCGGAAGAGCGGTTTCATATTACGGGAATTCATACGCAGGAATCGGCTTTGTGCAGGTCGGGCGAGGTGCTGCGCGGGGCCATCAAGCCGGCGGAGTGCGGTGCGTTCGGCAAGGAATGTACGCCAAGGCATCCGCTGGGCGCGACCATGGTTTCAAGCGAAGGCGCGTGCGCGGCCTACTTCAACTATGGCCGGTTCTTGTCGGCGGAAGAACTGGCGAGCGCGGGCAGCGCTCTAACGGGAGTGGGACGTGGCTGAGCGCGGTACGACCGGCATGCTCGATCCTTCAAACGACGCTACCGATTCGACCAAGGGAATGCCGGATTTTTCGAACTGGAGCTGTCCGCTTCCGCTGGTGGGCTATCCGACGATTGTGATGGGACACGGGGGTGGCGGCAAGCTTGGGAACGAGCTGGTGGAGCACCTGTTTCTGCCCGCCTTCCGCAATCCTGCACTTGAAAATCTGGGCGACGCGGCGGTGCTTGAGTTGGGTTCCGGACGCGTGGCGATGAGTACCGATTCGTTTGTGGTGCAGCCGCTGTTTTTTCCGGGCGGATCGATTGGCGAGCTGGCGGTGAATGGAACGGTGAATGACCTGGCCGTTTCCGGCGCGGTGCCGCGCTATCTCAGCGCGAGCTTCATCCTGGAAGAGGGGTTTCCACTGGCGCAACTGGCGGCGATTGTGGACGCGATGGCAAAGGCCGCTGCCACGGCGGGTGTGAAGATTGTTACCGGCGATACTAAAGTTGTTGAGCGCGGACACGGCGACGGCTGCTACATCAATACGGCGGGGGTTGGCGAACTGCGTGCGGGCATTGCGGTTGGTCCGCACCGGGCTAAGCCGGGCGACGCGATCCTGGTCTCGGGCACCATCGGCGATCACGGTATGGCGATTATGAGTGTGCGCGAGGGACTGGAGTTTGAGAGCCCCATTCGCAGCGATTGCGCGGCGCTGAACGGAATGATTGCTGACGTGCTGGCGGCCGCAGGCGATGCGGTGCATGCGATGAGAGACCCGACGCGTGGCGGGCTGGCGTCCACGCTGAATGAGATTGCGCAGGCTTCTGGCGTGGGGATCGTGATCGACGAGATGAGCTTGCCGGTGCGGTTTGAAGTGCAGTCGGCTTGCGACCTGCTGGGGATGGATCCGGTGTACGTGGCGAATGAAGGCAAGGTTGTATTTTTTTTGGCGCCGGAGGCTGCGGACCGCGTGCTCGAGGTACTGCGAGGGCATTCATTGGGGCGGGATGCGGCGCGAATCGGGCAGGTGACTGCGGAGCATAAGGGAATGCTGGTGGCGCGGACTTCCATGGGCGCGAACCGGGTGATTCCTACGCAGATTGGGGAGCAACTGCCGAGGATCTGTTAAGAGGCCGGAGTTAGCGCAGTTTCGGAAAACACGCAGACTTTTCGAGGACATCAACGGTGGCCTTCACCCCGGCGACGATCGCAAGCTATACGAATTGAAGATGGAAGGGCCCGATGGGCGTTGGTTTGCTATTTGGCTTCCCACCCATCGAGCAAAGGACAAGGAACGCTCGATGGATGGGCCACAGGCGTGGCGCAGGAACTTAAGAGGTTCCCTGCCCGGAGACTGTGGCACCTGAGCTTACTTGGCGACCGGAGCGGTGGGCGGCTGGGGCGGCGGCTGATCTTGAAGCGTGTAGATGACTTCGCCGGGCTTGGCGTAGTGGAGCTTCTCGCGGGCTTCATGCTCAATGGCGTCGGGGTTCGTCTTGAGGCGCTCAATATGGTCGCGGAGTTGGGCGTTTTCCTGCTGAAGATCCTTGATTTCTTTTTGGAGCTGCTGGTCTTCAATGCGCTTCTGCTGCCATACCGACAATCCGTTGCGGCCGTTGATCACGTGCCAGGTAAGCAACAGCGCGAGCACGACTGCTACTGCCGTTCCCGCTGGGCGCCACGCTCGCAATGCCCATTTGATAACGCGCTTTTGCAGGGGCTCTGCGTCAGGCCGGCTCGCGGGCGCGTTGGTGCCTTTTTGATTCCCGGTGTCTCGATTCGTCGTGTCTAGCATTTAACCCCATTCAGTGTTTAAGACAGCACGAACTTTTCCGCCGCGGCCTTCAGTGCTTCCATATCGTGTTCGTTGCGCGCTTCCGTGTAGGCTCGAACCACCGGCTCGGTTCCGGAAAGCCTGTAGCAAACCCAGGAACCATCTTCCAGAACCAGCTTGAGCCCGTCCGTGCGCACAACCTTGACGACTTTGCGGCCGCTCAGTTCGGTGGGATCGGTCTTCAACTTCTCAGTGAACGCGGCTTTCACCTCCGGGGTCAAGCGGAAGTTCTCGCGAACCGGGTAGTAGGAACCAACCTTGCCAAATAGCTCCTTCAACTGGACGCCGAGGCTCTTGCCGCGAACGGCGACCATCTCGGCGACCAGCAGCCCGGCAAGTACACCGTCCTTCTCCGGGACGTGACCGCGAATCGTCAGCCCTGCGGACTCTTCGCCGCCGATGGCAATCTTGTCGCCATTGATCAGCTCGCCGATGTACTTGAATCCCACCGGCGTTTCATAGAGTGGCACCTTGTGGTATTCGGCCAGGGCATTGATCAAGTTTGTTGTGGCCACGCTCTTGGCGACACCGTTTTTCCAGCCACGGGTTTGAACCAGGTAGTCGAAGAGCAGAGCGATGACGTAGTTGGGCTGGATGAATGTCCCGTCCTGATCGACGATGCCGAAGCGATCCGCATCGCCATCGGTGGCGATGCCGAGAGCCGCGCCGATCTCCTTCATCTTTGCCTTGGCGTCTCCGAGCAGGTGGTCGTCCGGCTCAGGAGCGTGACCGCCGAAGAGAACGTCGCGATAATCGTGGACGGTCGCGACCGTGACCCCGGCCTCGCGCAGGACATGGCAACTGTAGCCGCGGCCGGCACCCCAGAATGGATCGTAGACAATCTTGATGCCGGATTTGGCGATGGCCTTGAGATCCACAAGTTCAGCGAGGCGCTTGAGAAACGCCGGCTTCACGTCAGCGGTCTCAAAGCCGCCGTTTGGTGCATTGAGGCTGGGAATGTTTTCTCCGCCGCCGAGGGTAACGATCGCAGCTTCGACTTCTTTGGTGGTGTCGGGCAGAGCCGGAGCCCCGTCAGCCGTGGAGAACTTGATGCCGTTGTATTCGGGCGGATTGTGCGAGGCTGTGAAGTTGATGGCGCCGGAGGTTTTGAGGGTGCGTACGGCGTAGGAGATGGCAGGAGTGGGGGCGGGGTCAGAAATCACAATCGGCTTGACCCCGGCGGCGGATAGAACTCGCGCCGCCGCGTCTACAAAGCTCTCGCCGAGAAAACGCGGGTCACGGCCCACCAGAACGCGGTGCGGCTCCTGCTGCGTTTTCACGTAGGCGGCAATGCCCGCTACTGCCAGGCGGATATTGGCTACGGTGAACTCGTCGGCTACGATCGCTCTCCACCCTGAGGTGCCAAACTTGATTGCTGTGCTCATCGTCTTTCTACCTCTTATCCGGCGTTGCCGGACCCACTGTACATACTGCCTTACTCAGACGGGCACGGCAAGCCGCCGCCCAGCCTAAAACAGATTCGTTAAAATTGGCGGGTCATGCCGGTTTTCGAATTAGATTTAGTTGAGAAATGCTATCGCGGTGAAACCCATGCCTGAATCCGCCCCCGACGCCCGCATCGTACTTACCACCGCAGCCAATCCGGAAGAGGCAAGCGAGCTTGGCCGCACACTTGTGGAGGAGCAACTGGCGGCTTGCGCCACGCTGGTACCTGCGGTTCAATCCATTTATAGGTGGGAGGGTCGAATCGCTTATTCCGCCGAGACGTTGCTGCTGCTGAAAACGGTTCTGGACCGGTCACCTGCCCTTGAATCGCGCTTGTTCGAGCTTCACAGCTACCAGGTTCCCGAGTTCCTTGTTCTCCCTGTCGAAGCCGGTGGCCGATCGTATCTGGATTGGTTGGATGCGACACTTCGCCGGGTGTAGCGGATCGCGACAACCTCCCGCCGTTAGCGTCTGATATTCTTGGCTAGTTTGCTGCGATGCGCTGGTTAATGGTCGGACTTCTCGTCTCGCTGGGCGCACTGCTGGTTGCGGTCGCGGGGGTCGCACGCCACATCCTGCTTCAGCGCGCAAATCTTAGAAAGAAACCGATTGTAAGCAGCGTAACTTCCAACGATCCCGCTGTCCCGGAAGTTGAAGAGACAGATCTCGAACCCTGAGGAAACCGTGAGCAAAGAACTTTCCCTTCAATCCCCAAGCTCCGCCGGCAATGCTATCTCGATTTGGCTGGGCACGCTTCCCATCGTCCTGGCCGGTAGCGCTCTTGTAGCCGTTTCCGCTCATGTGGCGCTGCCGTTGGGCTTCACGCCGGTGCCTCTCACGCTGCAGACTTTAGCCGTGCTCTTGCTGGGTCTGGTGCTGCCGCCTCGGCTGGCCGCAGCCACGATGCTTGCTTACCTGCTGGAGGGCGCTGCCGGCCTGCCGGTTTTTGCACCCACCCCGACTATGAATGGCGGGCTGGCTCACTTGCTTGGTCCGACGGGTGGCTACCTGCTCGCTTACCCGTTTGCGGCGGCGTTGGCTGGATTTGCCTGGCGGCGGACGGTGCGGAGTTTTGCAGGCGCGGCACTGAGCGCGGCCGCTGGGAGTGTGATCATTGTTGCCTGCGGAGCTCTTTGGCTGGAGGCTCTTACTCACGGTTCGGCGCAATCTGTGCTCACGTTCTCCGTGATTCCGTTCCTGCCCGGTGACGCTCTGAAAGCAATTGTTGCGGCAGCCGCAGCTAACGGTTTCCTGCGGGTCAGAAGGCTTCGCGGCAGTGAATCCGGCGCGGCATCTAAGTAAGGTCGTTCTTTTTCCGAAAGGATTTTCGCCTTGAGTACACCCCCCGCCGATACCGATAACCAGGCAGTGGTTCAAGATATTTCCATCGCTCACAGTCCGGACTCCGATGATGCATTCATGTTTTACGGGCTGGCTACCAACAAGGTGCGTGTTCCCGGCTATCACTTCACGCATACCCTGTCAGACATTGAAACGTTGAATCGCCGTGCGCAGGAAGAAGCCTTCTACGACGTGACCGCCATCAGCTTTCACGCCTACCCCTATTTGCAGGACAATTACACGCTGATGGGCTGCGGCGGAAGCGTGGGGGAAGGCTATGGCCCGATGGTGGTTTCATCCCGGCCCCTGACGCCGGGTGATCTTGGCCGCATCAAGCTGGCGGTGCCGGGTACGTTGACCACTGCTTTTCTCGCCCTCAAGATTTTCAATCCGACGATCGAAACTGTGACGGTTCCTTTCGATCGCATCATTCCTGAAATTCTGGCGGGAAACTACGATGCGGGACTCATCATCCACGAAGGGCAGCTCACGTACTCGGCAAGCGGACTATACAAGGTGCTCGATCTGGGCGTGTGGTGGCGCGAGACAACCGGCCTTGTGCTTCCGCTGGGCGGCAATGCGGTTCGCCGCTCGCTGGGTCCGGAGGTGCTGAGGGTGGTTACAAAAGCCGTCCACGACAGCATCCAGCACGCGCTGGATCACCGCGAACAGGCCCTGGAATACGCGATGCAGTTTGCGCGCGACCTGGACTCGCGGCTAGCCAATCGCTTTGTAAGCATGTACGTAAACGAACGTACCCTGGATTACGGGCCGGACGGTCGCGAGGCTATTCGGAAATTGCTCGACATGGGTTATGAGCGAGGGATTATTTCGATCGAACCGAGGGTAGATTTTGTTTCCTGATGCAGGTTAGTTTTCTTTTATGCGGGGGGAAGCTGGCAGAGGCGGTCATTTGTGGGTGTCGGCTACACGACGGTCATTCACGAATTCCAATAATCGCTCGAAGTTTTCTAAAGGATTTCTAATCTTTGCCGAAGTATTCAGGGTAGGAGTTCCTGAATGCCTGATAGCAACAAGCCCGCACGCAATATCCCGCCGCATCATTCCCTTTCCGCCGATATTCCTGATCGGGAAACTGTCCTGTCCGCGCTGCTGCGGGAAACGGATCGCGTGCAGCGCACGAAAGACCCGCTCTGCATCATCCTGTTTGAGATTGACGAATTTGCTCACATCAACTCGCGCCTGGGTGCGGAGCAGTGCGACCAGCTCTTGTGTTCCATGGTGGGGCGAACCAAGCGATTGTTGCGAACGTACGATTTACTGGGATGTCCTGGGAAGGCTTTCCTGGTAGGCCTGCCCGGTTGTAGCCTGCGCAATGCGGTGATGCTGGGCGAGCGAATCCGCACTGAAGTTTTCGGACCGTGTTTTAACGTGGCGGGCGAACTAATTTACTTGACGGTTTGCCTCGGCATCGCATCGAGCCATGGGCGATCTCCGCTGGTGGTGCTTCGCGAAGCCGAGCACGCCTTGAATCGCGCCAAGGACAGCGGGCCAGATTCGTACCAGTGCGTCTACGAAGGGCTCGGGGCATTCTCTGTGGACCCGTCAGGTTGTGTTAGCGGGCTCTCGGACGCGTTCATTGGGAAGTAATCGGCTCACCGGCATTCAATGGATGCGCGATGTTCTCTTGAGCGAAGTCGCACTTTGCGATTCCGAGGCCGAGGAATTCCTGGAACACGTCGTTTGAAAACAATTGACCTTTCGCAGTCAGCCGCACCCTTTCGTCGAAATGCAACAAGCCATCGCTCGCCAGGCGATTAACAACTTCAATGCTGCGCTGCACTGCATCTCCGCCGAATTCGTTTTTCAGCGCGGCAAGTTCGACGCCTTCATTCAAGCGGAGGCCGAGGAACCATGCTTCTTCAAACTGCTGCGTTGGAGATAGCCACGCGGTTTCCATTGCTCCAGGGCCGACGAGAAAGGCTTTCAGATCATCGGTGGTCGTGGTCCTCAAAAGGTCGCGGGGTCCGTCCCCATCAGGGGCAAAGAGGGCCGACGAGGCATCGAGACCGAGACCCAGATACGGACGGCGGCGCCAGTAGCGCAGGTTGTGCCGAGATGGAAAACCAGGCCGGGAGAAATTCGAGATCTCATACTGGTCAAGCCCAGCCGCTTTCAAGCGCTCGATTGCGATCCCGTACATCGCCGCGATGGTGTCGTCCGTGGGGACCGTTTCAGCATAATAGCGAATTCCGCCGGCGAGCATTTCACGGCCGAGGCGGGAATCTTCGTCGACCTCTAGCATGTAGACGCTGGCGTGGGGCACATCCGATTCAACCAGCACAGCGAGCGACTCTTCCCATGAATCGAATGTCTGCCCAGCCAAGCCCGCAATGAGGTCAACATTCAAGTTGGTAATTCCTGAATTGCGCAAACGTCTCAGGTCGTCTTGCACCTGCGCGCGGTTGTGCAATCTCCCACTGACCTTTGCCTCGCGATCGATGAACGACTGCACTCCCAGGCTGACTCGATTTACTCCGATTGAAACGAACGCGGCCACGGTCTGGTCGGGCAGTTGTCCCGGTGCGCATTCAACCGTTATCTCGACCTCCAGGTCAAGATTGAATTGTTCCCTGATTGCATCAAACAAACCGGTAAGCAGCTCCGGAGCCAGCAAGCTCGGCGTTCCGCCACCTAGGTAGATTGTGTCCACGGAGCGCGGCAGATGGACGTCGGCCTGTACTGCCCAGCGATGAGCGGACCGGATATCCTCGACGAGCCTTTCAATATAACGTGCGTGTTCGCTGGCCGGATAGACCCCTGAAGCAAAGTTGCAGTATGTGCACTTGGATCGGCAAAACGGGATCGAAATATAGAGTCCGAGCGATTCACCGGGCCAAGTGTGCATGAAGAACATTGTTTCACGATCGCTGCCGCACGGGTATGCATAGGCAGGTTCGAGGGGCATGCAAGAATTGAAGGAAGGAGATATGGATTGAAGGCGTGGTCAGTTCTGGCAATCGGCTTGGTGCAAGGTCTTTTACTTGTTGCCCATTGGTTCATCTTCCACACGTGGATGGTCTTTTCACGTGAGATTGGAACGACGACCACGCTTGGCCTGCAGACGGCAGTTTTCTTGCTGGCCTTCAGTTTTTTTGTTGCGGCGCTTCTTGGATTTTATTTCTCAAACTTTGTTGTCACTCTCATTTACCGAATCGCGGCGGTGTGGCTTGGACTTCTGAATTTTCTTTTCTGGGCGGCCTGCGCGAGTTGGATTCTATGGTATGCGTTGGTGCTGAGCAGGGTCCATCTCAACCCCGACATTGTTCGACCGCAAATTGGTGGAACATGCTTCGGTCTCGCAGTTCTTGTGGCCGTCTATGGCCTGCTGAACGCGTATTGGATTCGCGTCAGGCGGATCACGGTCAAGCTCCCGAACCTGCCGGCATCCTGGCGTGGACGCACGGCATTGCTGTTGAGCGACCTTCACCTCGGCAATATCAACGGTGTCCGATTCAGCCGACGGATCGCGGCGATGGCGGCACAACTGAAGCCGGATATCATCTTCCTGCCCGGCGACCTGTTTGATGGATCGAAGATTGATCCTGACCGGCTCACGAGTCCGCTAAAGCAATTGTCGGCGCCTCACGGCATTTACTTTTCGAGCGGCAACCACGACGAGTTCGGGCGATCCTCGCTTTACACGGCTGCGATTATTCATGCGGGCTTTCATGTTCTGGCGAACGAGAAGGTCATTGTCAACGGGCTCCAGATTCTTGCGTTGCCCTACTCGATTTCGACGTCGCCTTTGCATTTTCGAGCCGCGCTTGAAGCACTAAGGCTGGACCCCAATCTTCCCAGCATCTTGCTGAATCATGCGCCCAATCGGCTGCCGATTGTTGAACAGGCAGGAATCAGTCTTCAACTCTCGGGACATACCCACGGGGGACAGATGTTTCCTTTTACGTGGTTCACGCGTCGCATATTCGGGAAGTTCACTTACGGCCTGCAGCAATTCGGCGAACTGCAGGTGTACACGTCGAGCGGCGCGGGAACGTGGGGTCCGCCGATGCGCGTGGGCACCTATTCTGAAATCGTCTTGATCACCTTCGAGTAAAGGTGTTCTTATGATCCTTCTACTTCGAAATTGATCCGGGGTATGGAAAGAGGAAGCTCAAGTGGGAATGTCGGGAAAACGCTTTCTATCGGCCGTAGTATTTTTCGCTTTCGGCTTGTTGCGGGCCAGTGCGCAGGATGTGCCCAAGGCCTTACCAAATCCATCGTTGAATTTTCCTACCGTCCTCTACGGCGCCGCGTACTACCACGAATACATGCCCTACGAGCGGCTGGATAAAGATGTCGCCCTGATGAAGGCCGCCGGCCTGAACGTGGTGCGGATGGGCGAATCGACCTGGAGCCTCTGGGAGCCTGAAGACGGGCGGTTTGAGTATGCCTGGATGGATCGCGTGGTGGACGCCATGGGTAAAGCGGGCATCAAAGTTATTCTCGGCACGCCTACTTATTCGATCCCTGCCTGGATGGCCCATCAGCATCCGGAGATCTTTGCGGACCGGATTCCTCCGGGGCTTTTCGGCGGAAAGGCGGTGTCCAGCGTGTACGGCATTCGGCAGAATATGGATACCGATTCGCCCGCATACCGTTTTTATGCCGAACGGTTGATTCGCCACATCGTCGCGCATTACAAGGACAATCCCAACGTCATAGGATGGCAGCTCGACAATGAAACCGGCAGTTACGACGCGGCCAATCCTGATGTTTTTGTTGGCTTCCAGCACTATCTCGAAAAGAAATTTGTGACGCCCGAGGCTTTGAGCAAAGCGTGGTTCCTGAATTACTGGGGAGAGAATCTGCATACGTGGGAGGACCTTCCCAAGCGCGACGGCACTATCTCTACCGGCTACAAACTTGAGTGGACGCGCTGGAGCCAGATGCGCGTTACCGACTTTCTGCACTGGCAATCCGAGTTGGTGCGTGAGTGTGCGTCGCCTCATCAATTTGTGACCACAGACTACGGCGGCATGATGAAGCGCGATGTGAATGAAGAGGCTGTTGCCGGGTCGCTGGACATTGTGGCCGACAACATTTATCACGGAACGCAGGACCAATACGATGGCTCGATCCAGGCTCTGCAGAGTGACTTTTCGCGTTCGCTGCGGCACTCGAATTTCCTGGTCACAGAGACCAACGGACAGACGATTGGCTGGTCCTCCGGCGGGCAGTATCCGCCCTATGATGGCCAGCTCCGCGAAGATGTCTACACGTATCTTTCCGACGGCGCCGACATGGTGGAGTATTGGCATTGGGCCTCTATCGCCGCTAATCAGGAGACGTACTGGAAGGGCATTCTTTCGCACGATCTTGAGCCGAACCGCGAGTATGCCGAGGTGAGCCGTACGGCGCATGAACTGGAAAAGATCGGTCCCCACTTAGTCGATTTAAAGATTCACAACCAGGTCGCCATTCTCTGGAGTCGTGACTCCGCTAATGCCATCAGCTTTATGCCTTACGGCGGTGGGGTTCCGGCGAGAAGCTGGACCGGAGAGCCCGACGGCTACGCATCCCTGGTGCAGCAGATGCACAAAGCGCTCTACGACTTGAATGTGGGCGCGGACTTTGTGTTTCCTGAGGACAAGGACTTCTCTCAGTACAAGGTGCTGATCGTACCCGCGCTCTACATTTCCGACGATGCGCTGCTGCAGCGCATTTCAGACTACGTGAAAAATGGCGGCCACGTGGTGATGACATTCAAGAGCGGGTTTGCGAATGAGAATTCAGCGGTGCGATGGGTTCGCGCTCCGGGACCGTTGCGCGAGGCGGCGGGCTTCAGCTATCAGGAGTTTTCAAGCCTCGAGCATCCCTTGGCCCTGAAGGACGATCCTTTCCACGCGGGGTCGGATAACCAGGTCAAGTACTGGGCGGAATTCTTGATGCCCGAACATGCAAAGGCGATGGCTTACTATGACCATCCGTTCTTCGGAAAGTGGGCGGCGATTACCGAGAACGAATTTGGCTCTGGAACGTTGCTCTATGAAGGGACCTATCTATCTGACAAGTTGCAGAGTGCCGTTCTGCGCGGCAGTCTTGAGAAGGTTGGGTTGCTTGGCCCGGAGCAACAGCTTCCGTCGTCGATCCACGTGCAGAGCGGTACGAATCGGCTGGGGAAGCGGCTGCACTACTTTTTCAATTATTCAGGCGCGGAAACCCAGGCGACTTACTCGTATGGCGCGGGCACTAATCTGCTGGATAGCAAGGCCGTGTCTCATTCCGCAGTTCTGACAATTGCGCCTTGGGATTTGGCAATTGTGGAAGAGAATTAGGGTGGCGAGAGGATGATCGAGACTTGTGCTTTCCCACCCGTCGGACAGAAACAAAGACGTCCGATGAATGGGGCATCCAGAGTTGATGGCGAGTCAGGCAACCGTTCATTGGGCGGACGCGTGGACCTGATTTGGCGCGCGGGGTCAGTCTGATTGGGCCGCGGCTAATAGTCTTTCGCTATCCTTCAAGGCCGTCCCTTGTTCTTCGGGGTTCTGCAAGAGCCAGTAATGAAATCCGTCGACAATGGCCATCAGGGCGGCCTGGTTCAGATCGCTGCTTACACCCGCTGTGATCCATGGTTCATGACCGTCCGCCTGGAAACTTACGGTCACGCGCACATGGGCGGCAGTGTCATGCGCTGATACATCGATCGCCGTCACGCTGAACCTGCCGAGACGCATACGGGCGATCACGGGATACCACTTTTCCAATTCGCGCCGCATTGCTTTGGTCAGCGCATCCACTGGACCTGCTCCTTCGGCACGCGTGGTCTTCACGGTTGAGTCGCCGACCGACAGCAGCATCGAAGCCTGAACATATCTATTCCGGGTTTCGTCGGACTCGTCAATTACGCGCCAGCTCTTCACACTGAAGCGATGTTGCAGCGTGTTGAGGACCTTCATGCAGGCGAGTTTGAACGACACTTCGCTTGATGTGAATCCACCGCCCTCAATCATTGCCTGGTTGGCGTCCATAAAAGTCTGGGCCTGCGACGAATCAAGCGGAACGCCGAGAGCCCGCGACAACAAAAGGATATTCGCCTTGCCGGATTGGCCGTTCACGCCGATGGAAGGGTTGGCGCCCACCCTTGCGGGATCGCACCACAGGTAAGCGCCCGGATTTTTCCGTTCGCTGCTGCCATGCATGCCGGCCCAGGTGCCAAATGCGCCGGTGCCAACGATCGGTGCTCCGTGGGGCACGTCGATTCCGAAAGCAGCGTAAGCCGAATGCGCCAGGCTGGTGAGACCAACGAGCGATGCGGCAGGAACAAACTCAGCTTCGCCGCGCAGTTGCATGCTGCCGATCACGGTGGTCAGGTTCACATTGCCGCAGCGCTCACCTGTGCCCAAAAGGGTGCCCTGTACCTGGACGGCGCCGGCAAGAATGGCAGCGCGTGTGTTCGCGACTCCGAGACCACGATCCGTGTGCCCATGAAACCCGAATTTCGTATTCGGATCATCTTGGACTAACCGACTAATGACGCCGCCAACTTCATCCGGTGTTGCCCCGCCTGTGGTGTCGCAGATAACGATTCGGCTCACGCGCTGCTTTGCGCATTGGGCGACAATTTCGCGAAAATAATCGGCAGTGCGTTTGCTGAAATCCGATTCGGCTGCCTCGCCGTTTTCGCTGCGTCCGCAATTGGCATCCATGGCGTGCTCCAGGTCAACGATGACTTCGAGGCCATTATCCTGCAGGCACGCGACGGTCTCGTAGGCCATCAGGAGGTTTTCTTCGGGAGTGGTTTCAAGAGATTTTTTGACGTCGAGCAGCCGCGACTTCACAACCACGACGGCAACCGCGACGCGCTTCTTTTGGCTGACAATGAATCGAACATCGGACCATTCCTGAACCTTGGTTTCGCGCCCACGCGTCCTGCCGAACAGCGCCAGCTTCATGCCTCTCGTTTCAACGAATGCAAGCGCGGTGGTCAGGTCAGCAACGAATTGATTCGCACCGGCAAAACCGATTTCAGCGTAATGAACTCCGAAGCCCGCCATCCGCTGCAGAAAATTCACCGCATTCGGAACGGAGATTTCGATATTCGGCTGCTGCATGCCATCGCGAAGGCTGGTCTCAAACAATTCGACTTTTCTGGTTGCCGTTTTCATTATCTTTTTTGTGCGTTTGCTACTTCGAAAGTCAATCGTAATGCATGAACATGCAGGGCGGCACGCACATTCGGATTTTGGCTGCAGAAGGGGCTAGGTTTCGTCTTTCGGCACCTGCTCCAACAAGCGCTGCCAGGTCTTTTGGTTTTTGCGGAAGCCCTTTTTCATGTCTTCGAGAATCCGCTCGAAATCTGTATTCGTCTTCAGGTTGTTCCAGGCAGGATTCTTCTGGAACCAAGGATAGTTTTCGTTGCCAAGATAGGTTGCGCGGCGCAGCCAATGCAGCGCTTCGCTGGAATCGCCCTCGACAGCGAAGTAGGTGGCGAGGCGGTAGGCCATCTCGCTGTCTGCTTCGGCGGCGGCCAGCGTATCGTCTTTCAACAGTGCAGCCCCGCGCGCCCGATCGCCTGCCTGGACGTAACAGAGCGCCAGTGTTGGCACCGCGATGCGCACGGAATCGTCGTCGCGAATCACACCTTCCAGAATTTCGATTGCCTCGGTTAGATTGCCAAGCCGCATTTGCTGGTAACCGGCCGAGGTCCGCAGAAGCGGATGTCGCGGTTCGAGCGCCAGGCCTTTTTCCAATTCGTCTCCCGCGAGCTCGATTTGATTTTGATAGTGGTAAACGCGCGCACGGTGGTTATAGAGAATGGCCGCATTGGCAGGGTTCAGCTTGAGCGCGCGATTGAATTGATGAAGCGCTTCGTCGTACATGCCATCGCCACGCAGGGCAATGCCGGCCACCATGTGCACATTCCAGTCATTGCTTGCACTGGAGAGCAAGTTAGCGATGCCGTGACGCGCAGATTCCTTTTCTCCGCGGGAGAGCAACATGTAAATGCGATAGAGGTTCGCCTCAATTGAAGCGGGGTCCAGCTTCAGCGCTTCGTCAAACGAACGACGCGCGTGCATGACGTGAATTTGCCCGCCGAACCCGTGGCGCACATATTGCAATTCTGCGATACCGAGCCCGCACCATCCTGCCGCAAACTCGGGATCGCTGGTAGTGACACTGGTAAAGAGCGCATGGGCGCGATCGAGATCAACGCGAGAGCCGGTGCGGACCATGAAGGAACTCAACAGAGCGCGACCTTGCAGATACTTCTCGCTGACGGGTCCCGGAAGCGATCCTTCCCGTTGCGCGAGCCGTGGCGCGTCAATCTGATCGCCGGCGCTTAGGCCATGTAGCGCCGCGAACACTTCATTTGAAATTTCAGTTTGGACGGCGATCAGATCAAGCGAAGCTACGCGAATGGCTCCGCCGGAACGCACGCTTTGCGAAGCAACATCGAGGAGTTGCCAGTTCAGGTCGAATCCATCAATTGAACGCAGAAAGCTTCCTGCGAGCACAAACGAAACCAGAAGCCGCTGCCCGACTGAAAGCGGATCCATTTGCGCAATGGGAAGCGGCATGAGGGTGCTGGAAGGGCGAACCACCAAGGCCGGAATGCGCGCCAACCGTGCCGCGATTGCATCGGCAAGCGCAAACCCGTAAAGAGGAGCGACCTCAGTTGCGCCGAGGTTTTTAAATGGAAGCACGACCAGCGAATTCTGCGGGGCGCGGTCGACGGCGGACTCGCGGAATCG
>Ga0302320_10014123_pt1 | contig 16555 bp, 9 predicted proteins | sample Bog_T0_3_FD_202130 | JGI IMG/M metagenome (GOLD analysis project Ga0302320, IMG submission 202130) | Peat permafrost microbial communities from Stordalen Mire near Abisko, Sweden - Bog_T0_3 | ecosystem: Environmental > Terrestrial > Soil > Wetlands > Peat | place: Sweden: Abisko, Stordalen Mire... | reverse complement strand
GTTGCTGACCAACGTGATTGATGAGTTTAAGCTGGCGATCCCGGACGACAAGATCAAAAGTAAAATGCGTTACGCTCAGATGATGCCTTTCACCGACACGGACGAACAGTTGCAGACGCTGGAACGGGAATTGCTCGGTTAGCAGGTTAGAAGATTTATGAATGATGCAAGGAGAGCAGAAGCAGAGCGTCTCGCCGTACTGACTTCTAAGGCGAAACAAGAGAGGATCGTTCGGGAATTCGGTGAGGAGCGCAACCGGGTTGTTAACCGCGTGACCCTCAGTGGTAATGCCGGAGGGTACTTGCCGGCCTTGATTGCATGGACGGTTAAACGTCTCAAGTCGAACATCTCCGCCCAGGCAGACGCTTACATCGAAGCGTTTAACGCCTTCAATCTTCCCTGCGACGAGGGTGTGGAGAAGAAGCTATGGCAGGCGGCCAGCGATTTTACTGCGGGCTCGATCGTGAATGTGCGCAATGACCGCTCAGTGAAACGGCACCAGCTTGGGTTGGGGGCACCGTGGCACTTAGAAATTGAGCGGGAAATGCACACCTCAGCAAAGGAAGCCATTGCGCGGCTGAGGCATCAGCGCGCCATGATTCAGAACCGTCAGAAGGAGTTCGTGGTGAGTCAGACTTTCAACGCAATCGGACCTAACGCGCGGAACAATGTAAACAGCACAGACAACTCGACGAATGTGGTTCACCAGGGTGTTCCCTTCGCCGAGTTGCGGGAGGCCATTACATCGGGAATTGCCGATGCGACTGGACGCGCTGCTATTTTGGAGAGTCTTGCCAGTCTTGAATTGGCACCTGATCGGGAGTCCGCGTCGAAGCGATACCAGCAGTTCATCGCGGCGGCGGCGGACTACATGACGCTCATCGGGCCTTTTCTGCCGGCTCTGGGGCGCTGGGTACATAACCTGGCAGCTTCGTTGATATGAGCGCAGCGACGCCAGGCCAAAGGCTTCTTTGCGCATTGCGGCGGCTTGCCGGTGATGCGCCGGCGACTCACCGTTTCAAACCTGCGGAATGGTTTGCCCTAACAAAGGAGCTGGGCTTCACCGAACGAGAAAGAAGTGAGGCGGTCACGTCTCTTCGCACGACGGGCTTAATTCGATTTACGCCAGAATCAACAGAGATCATGGCATTGACGCCGGAAGGAATCGCCAAGGGAGATGAAATGCTCGTGCCTCAACAGAACCGGGACGTAGCAGGCCCAATGCCAGAGACCTTGGATGCGATACGTGCGGATTTGGATTATTGGGAAGCGCACTTGCACGACGGTCAGCCCGGTTCTGTTTGGTGGGAACAGGTGCAGGCCCGAATTGTCGGGCTCAGACATCGCGAGAACAGGCTCTTGCCTGGCATAACGATCACCAACAATGCCATTGGTCCGAATTCCCGCAACAATGTAAACAGCGTTGATCAATCCACGAATTCGACCACGCAGGATCGGGCGGAAAGCCCGGATACGGCGCTACGCACGAAGGAATCACGACCGGGTACGGTTCGCCTTGAATGCTCATTGGAATGGCGCAACCTGTCCTATAACCTCCCGCGCGGAGCGTGGATTGAAGACGACTTCAGTCCGACTCGATCACAGTCACTAATCGTCTGGGTCAAGAATCCTATCGCCGCCCTTGGCGAGCGTGGATCGGTGACGCCGCCGCTGGTCGCTCATCTGGCGCTTCAAACGACATCACGCAGCGTAGAGATAGACCGTGCTTACTGGCTGGGCCGAGATACGAACGAGATCGTGCTGCACCCTGGCAAAGGCGGAGCTATTGTTGTTGGCAACTGCGATAACGGGGCATGGGTGGCGTACGCCAACCCGCACTCCTTGTCGCCGTTTCAGGGAATCGTCCCGGAGGTCATTGCGCCTGTCGGCGAGAAGTACATTCTCCCGAAGGTGATGCCGATTGTTGTTGTGGTGTCACTTCTCAATAATGAGAGTTTAGAGACGGTTGCCCAATGGCGGATTCGGATTCATTTTGGACCGGGAAGGTTGCGTGCGGAGAAAATTGAGCCAGATGAATCTGCTTGATTGTTCTGTTTCGCCGCCCGAAGTTCTGCCGGCGAAGCTGCATCAGGTCATCAAGACGGCGCGGAAAAGCTGATCTTCTGGGCATAACAAGGGCAGCTTTGAGCCCAATCGGAGAGTAAATGGCCTTACCAACCTTTGATGAACTTCCGTTCAATTCCCGGCCAGACCTAACCCCTTATCTGATCCACCTCACCAAGAACACCCACGCCGCGGATGAATACTCCGCGTACGAGAATCTCGTGAGCATCCTGAAGAGTGGAGAGATTTGGGGGAGCAGCAGGAAAAAAGGGTTCGTAAAAGGACCCCGGAAGGCGACCTGCTTCACGGATGCGCCTTTTCAGGCTCTGAAGTACGTGCTCACACCCGAAAACACTGACCCCGAGAATCCTCGATACGAGCCTTACGGACTCATCATTAAGAAATCCACCGCTTATAACAAAGGTTGTCGCCCTGTTCTGTATTTATCCAATTCTGAGATCAAAACACTAAATATCCCAGAAAATGAACTCTGGAGGGTTGTGAGGTTCGAACCGCGAGACGAAGGCTGGATTAGCTGGATTCACGAAAGGGAGTGGCGGTGTTCCGGCAACTTCGAAGTTCCCTCAAAACCTCTGGCAGCCCTGGTCAAAGACACAAGAGACGCACTGAAGCTTCAGAAGCAGATTGAGAAAGAATCAAAAGAATTCAAATGCAAGCCCTCTTCGATCATTCCGCTGAGCATCATTTGCCAAGGACTGCTGCCACCGAAGTCGGGGAAAAATAAATGACGATAAATGAGTTTCTGCAGTCTCTGAAACCGTCCGGTGAAGGTAGTTTCGAGGATCTCATCGGTGAGCTTCTTGGAACCCTGACGGGACTGCGGTTTTATGCAGCTCGCAGTGGCGATCAAGGAGGTCGAGATGGGCGCGCTGCTGCTTCGGCAGTCGGAGACATAGTCTTCGAATGCAAGAAGTATTCAGGGGATACAGCACTCAGAGATCGCGAACTCATCGGCGAGCTCGCGCAAGCCTATCTACGTCTTCCTCAACTCGACTTGTGGATTATCGCGGCCTCACGCGAAGTCACCGATCAGAACGTTAGTAGCTTGGAGGCTTTCGGGAAACAGCATGCGATCGACATTCTGTCCTTGGAATCTCTTGAGGATGGCAGCGGGAATCTCGATTCCGTGGTCGCTGCGTTTCCTGCTGTCACCGAACGATTTGCGAAACCGAGCCAGTTGACCGATCTCCGGAAGGCTATATGCCAGTTGGCAAGAAGGCCCGATGCGCAGACACTGTTAGATAACCTCAAGAAGAGGTTCCATCGGCCTGACGCCGGCTGGCCATCGTGGCGTCAGAGTTCTCATCAAGAATGGAATCGGATCGTCAACCAGGAAGCGGTGTCGCGCTCCTGCTTCGGTCAGCCGCTTGACGTTTCATCCGGCGGAAGCATCCCTCGCACAAGTGCAGAGACGGCGTTGGATAACTGGTGGCAGAATCATCCTTCCAAACTCTTTGCTATGACTGGCGAGGAGGGAGACGGTAAGTCTTGGTCGGTTGCCCAATGGCTTACAAACCAGATTCAGAAGAGCCGTGAGACCTTCCCTCCGGTTGTGTTCATTCCCTCACGCGACGCCGGCCCCGCCAAGTTGCTGCAAGACCTCGTTCTGGAAAATGTGAGGCGGCTACTGCCGACCGGTGACTGGTTGAGCAAGCTACACCGCTGGCTCGACTACCGGGATGCTGATGCGAATGAACCGGTCGCTGTGGTGGTTTTGGATGGCCTCAACGAGCGTCATTCACCAGACTATTGGCAAACTGTCATCGAATCATCATTCGATAAGCCCTGGGTCGGAAAGATTCGTCTTATCTGTACGTCCCGCAGTCAATATTGGGACGAGTTCTTTGCGAAACGAACATCCATTCCAGCTGAGCGTTTCAAATTGCAGTCCTTCGACGATGCTGAACTCCAACTCGCCTTAAACAGGCGCAGTCTTCGGCTCTCGGACTTTCCGGAAGAACTCAGAGCGCTACTGCGTAAGCCCCGATATTTCGACCTCGCCACAAAATACCGTGAACAGCTCTCGGTGTCGGGCGATTTCACCTTGGCGCGGCTGTACTTCGAAGATTGGCGTGACCGTTGCAACCGCAACAATCCAGGAATCTCCGAGGACGCATTCAACGACCTCCTGCGGCAAATCGCCGAACAGTACCGAGATGGAGTTCAACGCCTCGCAAGAAGCGACATCGAGCAGTACGTCGGCTTCAATGCAGATTCTCGCAGCACTTTCAGAGACCTCACAACTGGCGGTGTGCTTGAGAAAGATGGCATCCGCTGGAAAGTGAGTGAAGCGAGATTGTCAATGGCCCTCGGCCTTCTTCTTGGAGACGAACTCGCAGCAGCACAACAGGACGCCAATCTCAAAGAGAGAATCGCCACGTGGCTGGAGCCTCATACTGGTTCCGACATGGAAGCTCTCATTGTTGAATATGCCGTGTTGGCTTCCGTGGCTCAAGGAGTGCGGTCAGCGATCGTCGCCACCCTGCTTCAGGTTTGGATCGACACTCAAAATCCGAGGTCTCCGGTAGGCAGTCCGATCGAGCGGCGCCTTACGGCCTATATGCCGCAGTGCCTGGACGCCTACGTTGAACTCGCAGCCTCTGTATGGAGTTCTGAGAGAGAGCATCCTTGGGCGCAAGAAGTACTCATCAGCGGGTTTTCCTTTTGGGCCCAGAATTCGCAATTGGTCGTAGAGCGTCTAATTCCAGTCCTTGAAGAATGGCTGTCCATGGTGGCCCTTGACGGACCGCCGATGTTTCGAAGAATGCCTTTCATTGGGCCCGCACCAAAACCAGATTCTCGCGTCAGGACACTTTGGCCTGATGCCGAGCCTAACCGTAGTTATGACTTCGATGGTTACACGCTGCGCGTCATTGACGATGACGCTTGGTTGCGGCTGTCTCAAGCGGCATTCGTGATCATTTCGTTTATCACAGACCGCCGCCCGCTTGTGCGAGCATTCGTCCAGTACATCATCGCAAGGGCGATCCATGAATCTGCTGATGGACAAAAGGAGTTGCGTTGGGCGATCCGAAGTTCCAAGTGTAACCTCGAAGCACTGTTTCTGCCACATATTCAGCAGCTGTTGGCCGATGTACGCAGGCCGGCCCAGTGGGCATGCTCTCGACTACTTCGAATGTTGGGCACGGAAACGGCTCGGGAGATGCTGGCATTAATTGATGAAGATGCCCTCTACCCAGAACCCGACATCGTAGCGGAGAGTCGTAAGAACCCCGTAGAGTCGATCTTCCAATGCACGATCAAAGACATCGAGGAATATACAACGCGGGAAGACTTCAAGCCATGGCGTTTTGTCGATTCCGCAAAGGCTTTCGCAGCCGATACGGATCTCAAACTACCCCAAGAAGTATCAGCGCGCTTGGCGCCTATACTCGAACAATTTGATGACAAGCCCGTATGGCAAGGACAGTGGAGGAGCGGCGAAGATCACTTCCTAGAACAAGCAGAGATTGTATTGTCTCGAATTGATCCTAGGGCGATCGCGAACTTTATCCGCCGCATCGTCAAGACAGCTCCTTCGCGATCTGTCGACGCACTCTACAGCCTTGCATTCCGCTTAGGAGAGTATGACCTGCTTCTGGACAGGGAAACACGCAGCACCCTCGAAATTGCCAGGCAGAGTAATCCGGAACTTCAAGGTCCTACAGATTCCAAGGGAACGCATTGTGAGTTTTTCATTTTCTCGCGCGTATTGCCGCTGTGGACTGGAAACGATCAACTTCAGCGCCTGCTTGCGCGCCCTCCCGAAGCAAACGATTGGATCGACTTTGAACATTCCTATAAAGGCCCTGTAGCCGAGAGTCTTCCGCAAGTCCACACTGCGAAAGACTGGTTTCGTACACTCTACTATCTCAGTGTCCTAGGCGAGGACAAGTTGAACGCCGATGAGTTGCGAAGCGCATACGATACCGGCGATTCTTTGGTTAGAGGATCTTTATGTCGCTACCTTCTGTTCAGTAACGTCCCGAATGAACGATGCGTCCCGCTCGTTTCCGATTGGTCATGGAACGCCGAGATGCACCATATGGAGCAGACCTTCGGCAGCCTCCTACTGATCAAGTTGGCGCAGGAGGAACAATGGAGCGCCCCCTGGAAACGAGTGGATCCGACATTCCGAGCAACCGCCCTCCTCCGGTCGAAAAGTACTGTACCAGAGTGGACTGAATATGCGGCGTGGTTCACAAGTACGATCGCGGCGTTGCAGGTGCCTTTGCAGGTACTTGATGTGCCGGCATACGAAATCACTCACTCCACACAGGAGACGGGACGACCTGGGCGTGTTTCTTTGACTCCTGAGCCCGCGAAATCAGTTCGCTTTGTGGCTCCCGAAAATCATTGGGGCGGGAGAGTGCCGGAAGGAAATCCATTTGCTGGACTAACGGAAGAACCCGAGGCAATTCGGCAGCGGACAAAAACGAAGAATGAACAGTTACGTGATCTGAATGAGAGAGCAACAAAACTGGGTAACTTCTGGATGGAGCGTTGTTTTCCACACGATGCGATTGTTGCGATGTTAGATCATGCACCTGCGGTGATCGATGGCGGCTTGCGCTTCCTGTTAAATCAAGAAGCGTCACGGGTTCCGTTCACAGCTTTGTCGTACCTCACAGCGCTGGCAGAAGTTCTGTTCTCGAAGAGCGACCGGGCAGATGATGCTGTGGCGCTCCTGCAGATACTCCGTTCCATGGGTTATGGAATTCGCATCGTCGATGGAGACACACAGCTCGATCAGTTGGACCTTGATCTCTTCGGGGCTCCAGAAACGTCACGGGCGAGATCGCTTTGGGAGGAGGAGCTAAAAGCATGTTCGTCAGATCTTGCGCTGCTCGAACTCGCTATTAAGGTGCGCCGTTCCGCAAGTGGTGCCTCGGCTGAGTGGCTGAAAGGGGTCATTGATCGTGATTTGAAGTCCGGATCTGCCTTCGATCATGCACGTGCAGTTAGCCTCCGTGGTTTTCTCGAAGCAGAGCCGAAAGCCCAGTGGCTCACAGCGCCAACAAAAGACGATGATTCCTGCTTCAGAAGCGTCCTAAGAATTGCACAGAGGCGCGTGAAATCCGAACGCGATGCGCGCCATTGGTTCAAAGAATTCTGTGTGCGGACAGATCTCGACGAATCCTGGGCAGCATTCCGCTTGTTCCTGACGATCGCGGACAGGCGCTGCTGGCTTTGGTGCCTTGACGAACTGACGGTGCTTCAAGAGTCGGACCCAAGGCGCAGGTTCTTTCAGACCAATCGCGATGAGATACGAAAGGCTTGCAAAGAGAATGAGGAAAAGCTTTCGAAGTCCTTTATAGGATGTGAGGTTGCGGATCAAATGTCGCCATGGCGGCGCTACTAGCATCGCGCGGAATGCTGCAAAAGCTGCTAAGCAATCGGTAGAACGTAGAATAAGAACAGCCGTTGGTTCTTTGGGACAGCCTAAGTGAGAGACGAATTCAACGCGCGGACTATCGATCAGCTTGCCAAGCGTGCTGGGAACGTTTGTTCAAATCCGGACTGCAGACGACCAACGTTTGGCGCTGCCAAGAGTCATGATGGTTTCGTAAACGTTGGAGTTGCGAGCCACATTACGGCGGCTGCTTCCGGAGGGCCTCGTTACGATCCAAATCTTACGAGCGAACAACGCCGAAATCAGTCAAACGGGATTTGGCTTTGCCAGACACACGGGAAGGCCGTTGATTCTGACGAGGGACATTTCACAGTCGAGATGCTCCGTGACTGGAAACGCCTCACTGAGGAAAGATCCTTCGCGGCCATCGTTCTAACGGATAAAGCGCAGCAGCTAACCATCTCTGCCACCGGCCTCGAAGCCGGCGATGAGGCATTGGCCACTGCGCGCCTACTCCTTGCCGCTAAGAACGATATTGATGCCTTCAAACGCATTCCAGGCTGGCCGCAACACCCGATTGAGCTTGGCTTGAAAATCACGCGTGGTGAGAACTCTCAGGCCTTCCATGCTTCGGCACTCGCTAGCGCAATAGCTACCTTTAATGAGATCATCCTCATCGCCGCTCCCGGCACCGGCAAAACGACGACACTGCTTCAGGTAGCAGAGGCTATTGTCTCTCGCGGAAACTCGATGGCTGTATTCATTCCGCTTGGTGAGTGGTCCTCACAAGCCGATTCGCTCCTGGTATCAATCACGCGGCGACAGGCCTTTCATGGAATCGGTGAAGACCATTTAATACAGCAAGCACGTCACGGGAAGCTGGTCTTGCTCTTGGATGGTTGGAACGAGCTTGATTCTGCCGCCCGGCAGCGTGCGAGGAGCGAGATTCAGAGGCTCCAAAGGGATTTTCCCGCCTTGGGAGTCGTTATCAGCACTCGTCGTCAGGCATTGGACGTTCCGATCTCGGGCCCAGTGGCTGAGGTGGACCCCTTAAGCGAGCACCAACAGATGGAGATTGCGTGCTCACTCCGTGGGACGCAAGGTGAGGCACTTCTCGATCACGCCTGGCGGACACCTGGCATAAGAGGGTTGGTTTCCATCCCTCTGTACTTGACTGCATTGCTGGCGCACGCCGAAGGCGAAAGGCTACCTACAAGCAAGGAAGAAGTGCTCCGGCTATTCGTTACGGAACATGAGCGAGACGGCGACAACGCTGAGGTCCTGCGCCGCGAGATGTTCGGATTTCACTCAGATCTTCTCCGAGCATTGGCTGCTGAGGCCATTCGGTTAGGAACGACCACTCTGTCCGACAGCCAAGCACGTGCGGCGATCAAACGCGAAGAAGGTCGCTTGATTTCAGAGGGACAGATCAACGGATTGTCGCAACCAACGACCCTTCTGGATCTAATGGTCAGTCATCATCTGTTGATTCGGTCCGGAGCTAATTCTGGTGGGCTTTCGTTCCAGCACCAGCAGTTTCAGGAATGGTATGGGTCATTCGAAGTTGAAGACCTCATGCGAAAAGCAGCCGAGGGCGATAACGACAGCCAACGGAACTTGAGGCTAGGCCCGCTGAATACCCGTGCATGGGAAGAATCCGTTTTATTCGCATGCGAGCGAGCATCGCGAGCGGACGAAAGCGGCTCTCTCGCGGTGGGCGCGGCGATACTGGAGACAATCCGCATTGATCCGATCCTCGCAGCCGAAATGATTTATCGATCGGACGCGTCAGTGTGGGAGATGGTCAGGGCTCAGGTTGTCGAGTTTGCTGAACGGTGGCACAAGAGCGGGACAGTGGATCGGGCAGTACAGTTCATGATAACCACTGGTAAACCCGATTTCGTGTCTAAGATTTGGCCGTTGATTTCGAACGAAAACGATCAGATTTACCTTGCTGCTTTTCGGACGGCACATCGCTTTCGGCCTTCAGTGCTAGGAGCCGACATTGAGGAGCGTATCGCGTTACTGCCTGAGAATAACCGCGCAGCAATTGCCTCCCAAATTGCTTTTGAAAGCGGTATCGAAGGAATAGAAACGGCTGCGAGTATTGCGATCAGGGACAATAGTCCAAAGGTCAAGATTTCGGTCATTGAGGCGCTCGATTTCCGTCGCGCAGACAGGTTTATTGTCAATGTTCTCCATTCGGCTCCAGATGAGGTGTGGAGCGCAGTGGCAAAGCATAGCTACCTCGTGCGGACTGTTGATGCCGAAATTACAGAGCGGCTAGTCAAAGAGCGGAACCGATTCATCGAAACTGAAACTGATTTATTGCGAAAACTCAATGCGATCGTTGAGGCTGGGCGTCGAGGAGAGAGAGTGGGCGATGCTGTAGCTGCAATGATTGAGTCTGATGATTTTCCTGCTATGGACCAACATGTTGGATGGAGCCTCAGCGACGCATACAGGGTGTTTCCCAGTGAAGTGAAGGTAGGCTTGCTGGGCCGACTGCGAGCAGGACTGCCGATTCCGACCCCGGCAGATGACTTACTGCGTGCGGAAGATATTGAGATCGATGATGGGCCGGTCGTCGCATTCACCCTGGATGAAGACCCGCCGGCATCCATCATTCCTGGTTCACTTGGCGTTTTGGGACCTCACGCCATCGGTAGGATGATCGATAAGCTAATTGCCATCAAAGCTAGCGCAAGCAACGTTGGTTCACCTGACGCAAAGGCAACTCATGATTTGCGAGACTGGATTGCCGCGACACAACCCAGATCGTTCGTGAAAGCAATACTTGAGCGTGCATCTACCACAGTACCGAGCGAAATTGCGCTATTGGCGGATCTCGTCAGCCGACACGGGAAGCGACTGGAAGATGAACTGCTACAGATTCCAAGCGATCTTCAGGCTGACATGAACGTCGCGCTCATGCGCTGGGGCGAAACGCTCTTAGCATCATCAGCCCCCGACCGGTCACATCTTGCAGAAGTCGCAATGGCGATGAGCCGCGTGTCGCAGCCTGAGTTGGGAGCTGTTCTGGGGCGGATGCTTGCCGCAGATCTAGCACTTTGGCGCGATGCGCGTCAGAAGATGAAGACCGCTTTTGAGAAGAAAGAGGCCGTCGATATAGCGCTTCGATCCTCTGCTCAGACGGGCCACTCGCTGCAATATAGGCGTGCTTTCGCCAACACAGGTCGCGAGCAAGTTGTGGAATTAATGAAGTCGTACTTGCCGCATCTCGGTTTTGACGGCTTTGGTGTGGACGCAGCACATGTGCTGAGGGCTCTGTGGGAGAAGGAACACAACCCACCCAACCCGAGAAGGCTCGTATTCGGAAAAGACTTCTCGCAAGTTGGCGCGTGCAGAGCTGAACGAGCTTCGGCTACTGGATGCCCCGCAAGCTCACCCTACGCGGACGCAATCTTTGCGGTCGTTGATGACCTTATCAAGCCGGGATCGAGCGACGAACAGCATCGCCATGCGCTGCAATTATCAACGGTGGCGCTTCAGATGCCGCACGGTGACCGAGCCTCTACGTTGGATCGCCTTCTTCAGTTAGAGCAGACTCTTCGCGAGAAACAAGCGTTACTCAGCGCCCTTGTCCTGAGTGGCGAAATCATTCGGGCTGACATTGTTCTCGATGGTCTTCGAGCTCTCATTGCGGAGTGGAAAGCGAAGCGCTGGTTCGACCTGAAACAGGATTGGTGGGAACTCGAAGGTTGGTTGGAGCTGCTACCGTTCACCGATCGACCCATGGCTACATTCGATGGTCTCGATCTGCTCGATCCTGCCTGGCGGCAACCTTGGCGGCTACGCAGTATGCTGTCCGCGTTGTCCTATGCGCCATCATCCGAGGCTGAATATGTTCTCAAGGATTTGCCGCGAAGAGACGCTGCTTTTCTGAACGATCACGACTGGCTCAGTGCCTTGGAACGACGTTCCCCGGTAGCCGCGGCACGCACTCTTCTTGAATTCATTTCAGATGGAACCTTATCTGCCGCGCAGGTGCGAGACAGATGGTGGCTCACCCGCAAACTGGGCCGAGCGATGCAAGAGGACGCAGAATTTCGAGTGGATGTTTATCGCGAATACGACTCAGCCGCTGGCGGGATTGCGACTGTATTATTGGAAGGAGCTATCGCGGAGACCGCCGATGAGACCGGTGTGCTCGTCTTGGTTCAAAACCATGCCAACCGGGGCGAACCTTATTCCGGCAGCCTCGAAGCCGGAATTCGGCACGCTGTCGTCGGCGAACGACCATCTCAGGATTGGGCCGGAGCAAGCGACCTTTTCGGTGTTGCGGTACCGTGGTTACGGAAAGAGCTATTCGGAATGGTTCAGGGGAACACGCCCACAGCACAACTGGCGTGGAAGTGTCTTACTCGCGTCGACGAGTTGCGCGATGAATATGGTCCCGTTGAATCGGAGCCGAGACATCCGGATATCACTTCTGGCCGTCCGTGGCCCACCCTTGTCGAGTCTGGACTATGAAGATGACCGTATTCCGCGCGAATGATGTGGCTGGGATTGCTTTGTAGCCATGGTTAAAACTCGCGTGTCCATGTTCACTAGGACACGCGCTGAAGTGAGTCTTTGCGAACTGTGCGGGGTCACGGCGTAGCCATCATCGAAGTGTCTCATCGCGCGCAGGTCGAAGGTAATGGCCTTCTCCGTTCCCAAGTCCCGGCGGACGGTAAGCCTGCCGTCTCCGCTGATCTGCTCAGTAGGGAAGCCGTGATCAACTGATCAACTTCGCGTCCTGGTGAAAGAGGCACTTCAGAAAGACCACGAGGGGGCATTCCTGGATTCATCCCCCGAACTTTACGCGGCTATACGGTCAGTCATTCAGATATCACTCGAGAAACCCGCAATGCCGCGCGCGATCTCACTCTCCACCGAAAAACGGCTCGTTCCGAGGACACTCTGAAGCGACCGAGGACTTATGCCCAACTTCTTACTGCAGGGTCTTTGGCATCCTCTCACCCAACATGGTCTCGTTCAAGGAATTCAGCGTTTCGAGAGCGATAAATGCGGCGAGGCGCTTATGTAGATCGAACTCCTGATTGGCCCATTTGGCTAGCCAGCGGCGCAATTCGTTATATGCCTCCATCGGAAATCTGTCGTTAGTGAAGTCGCTAGTCCTTTTTTTCGCCATTGAGTTACTTCTCCTTAGTCTTGAAACATCCTGCGGCAACTACACCGTCCCGGGTTAAGCACCCATCCTCGATCAGTGCGTACTTGGCTTCGTCGACGCGATCGATTCCGCGGTGATCTGTGACCGAAATCACGAAACTATCGAGTTGAGCCCGCCATCCTTGCTTGGCTACTCTTCCGAGAAGGGGCCGACGGGTTCAGCGGCGCTTATCCCGCTCGCTGATCCTTGAGTCGATCCATTCCTGGATCTCGTCTTCGACCCAGGCCACTGCCCTTGACCCGAGAGGAACCGGCCGGGGGAAGGTTCCCCCGGCGATTCCGTTGTAGATCGAGCTTTTTTGGAACCCGGTCCGGCGTTTAACTTCTTCTAATCTGATTAGCCTTGTGGACGTCATTCATTCACCTCGGCCCTTATAGTCCCTCTATGGAAGCTCAGATACATCCCGCGTCTAGGAATTTTGGATTTCACATACCTTAAGTAATGGGTCGTAAAAGGGAAAAAGGACGCCAGACGCGATCCCTCTTTTCCGGAGCAGATTCTCGAAATTTAACAATTTCGCTATATAAAGATCCCCGTTGACTGCCGATAGAGTGATTAACTGCAATCTCACTCAAATGAACCGATCCAAAAAGCAGTCCCCGAGCGGAACCCCTCCTGTCCGAAGCGAGCACGATCCTCGGATCGCCTGCTATCGATGGTCGAATTATTCATTCCGAGAGTGCCATTCAAAAGCACTAGCTTGGTTCGTTCAATTTGCGATTCGCTCCGACTTAGCACAGGCTGTTGGCTGCTTTCGGCGCGGGAACGACCTTAACGCCATCATCGCCGGCTATCTCGAGATCCAAAGAAAGATCCCTGAACTCATAACTCTGATTCGCGAACGCCACATCCTGGACGAGAGTGCACTGGCGACAATCGGCCTAAGTCTATTTCATTTCCCGACTCTAGCTCCATTCTATGGCTCGACGAGCACTCAGGCGTTTGTGCGCGAAGCTTCTATCGGAGAACTGAGAGCGGAACTCGAGAACGCGTACAAGGCCGTCGCCAACTCCGCACTGGAGGAGCTCTTCCCGGATGAGAACGGCGACTTTTCCCTGGCCAGCTTGCATGCCGTCTGGGGACACAAAACTTCCACTGCGATCCAGCGCAAAGCCGGCCTTGCCGAAGACCGGATTTCCCTCGAGCGGCTGCTTGTTGTCGATCTCTCTGCGCCAGTGACCGTATTGACTTCCCAATTCCTCGCATGTTTGGAGCGAAGGGCAAAACAGAAAATAACAGGAGGCCCCGACTATAAGGTCTGGGACGAGCACGGCGTAGTCCCGTATATCGATCTGGAGTTTTGGCGTCTCACAACTCTCCGAGGGAAGATTTATCAACGTGTTGTGCCTAACATCATTTATCGAGATGAGTTTTCATACACTGCAAAGAACGTCAAGGAAACTACGCTTCCCGACGTCCACAGGATGGTCGACACCTCAAGCCCTGCCTTCTGCGCCCTGCAAGACACGGCGTCAACCGAGTTCGCTGCTGCAATCGAATTCGCACTGAATCCGGAGAAATGCCACAGCGCCGGCGCGGCCAAGGAGGCATTGGCGCGCTGGTTCCCGCGCACATACCCGCATGATGTGCCGCGCCTAAGGCGGCTTTGCCGGATCTTCCCGGATGAAAGCACCGCCCAGAAGGAGATTCTCGATTCGCTCGAGCAGGATGGCGAGCTCGAACTCGACATCGCGGAACGAATTCGTCGGAAGGATGCTGACCGTCAAGTCGAAGAGAAGGAAGGTTCGAAACCATGGCTTGATCTCGCCACGATTGCCCGCGAATCACGGTCGTCCGCTGACGGTGTTTCCGATCACGACAGAGGCTGCGAGCCAGAAAGTTGCTCGGCTGCGTAGGGTTCGGACCATCGGCCAGCCTTGAGAAGTCGCGAAGGACATCCAGGGCCTCTCAGTGGTCCATATTTGGAATGGCTGAGTTCTGGTGCCTGCTCCAGTGTTGCGGGCTGCCAATAGAGTGGAATGAAAGATAATCCCCATGGGCCGACTGGTCGAGCAGCACACAAATCAAGTGGACGGTCACCAAAGCAACTCCTATGGTAGGCTACTGCGAATGTGTCAACGAGTGCATCGCCCTGAAATCGACGGTTGACAGACTCATCCGGCTGGATTGCTAGATGCTGCCGACCTGCGAATACGAATTGCTATTCCCAGGTCAATTCCTGCGCAAGCAGCAATCTCGTCCGAACCAACTTAGCGGCCATAGCCTTCAGTTTTTCCGCCGGCATTTCTGCCAGCAAATCAGAGTAGACAATACGGAGCAGTTCATCCGTCTGATGTTGGCGCTCCTCGCTCGTCTCCCAATCGTCAAACTTTTCGCAGAACGTGTCTTCCAGATCCCTGAAGTCTCCTCCTGCCATCTGGTCGACCACCCTGCCCAACTCTTCGCTAAGCACTGGATCGTGGATGGCGTTGCATAACTCCTGTGCAGCCGCGCCGGCCAACGTACAACGTATGTTTTGTTCCAGTGTCTCATCAACGTGAAGATTTGGCTGTCGGACGTGCGCGTGCTCCCGGGATCCGATCCGCCTGAGGGCTTCAAGGGCGCTGTTCTCGAGCGGTGGAGGCAGGGCCTTGCATGCAGAACAGTCCTCCATTGGGCCCAAAGCGACGTGATGAACCGGCTGACTGGCATTGTGAAACGCCCACGCGTGTCCGAGTTCATGAACAGCGAGAGCGTAATTGAATTCAAGCGGATCTGGAAACGCCTTCGATTCATCTGGCATGGCTACTTGACTATAACCACGCCCATCTCAGCAAGGAAAATGGAAGGTGCAGGAAGCCAATCGAGGCGATTACGAAACTCCCCGCACCATTTAGCTCGGCGTACCCCACTCGCAGGCCCTTTGCACGCAAAGCTGCGAAATGAGCTATATTCTCTCCATCGCAATGCGTTACTGCTGCAGGTGCATATGTCCTTGAATCCGGATGAAGAGGCCTATCTTCGGCTTCTGCGGGAGTTGGGCCTGTCGCACATGTACCTCTCTCCGCACGACCTGAAGCGGCTGGCACTTGCCCCGCAGCCGCAAAACCCGTTTCACGCTTTATCTCCTGCGAACATCGAATCGGAGCGCCGCTTCTCCTATTGCAAGGGTTTCGACCAGCTTTTGTCAAGAAAACAAATCCGATGGGAGCACTTACGCAAGCCCATAATCGCGTTGGCAGAAATGGCCAGCGTTGCAGAAATACTCAGAGAGGAAGCAGCAGATAAAACCGAGCCTCTTCCGGAACTGTCGAAAATCGCAATCGCATACAGTGGCTATTTCCAACGGCGCTTCTCGAAGTCATTTTTTCCCCCGGCGCTCGAATGTGCACGGCGCGCGCCGGCGCTGTTCGCTGGGCGGCTCCTTAAGGAGAATGCACCGCTTGCCGCAATATCAGCAGATGAATGGTTGACAATGCCGCCCTCGATCTTCACGGCGATCCAGGATATTGCAATCTTTTACGTTTGCACTCACGGCAGAATCCAGCAGTCCCAATACCAAGCCGCCCTACATGACCGCTATTGGCAGCCCTCTCCGGCGGACTTCGGCGCGAATGGGCCGAAGGTTCTGGTTCTTGACACCTGCCATGGTGCGGATCGAACACCTCCATTCCGAAATTTCTGGGGAACCGCCCTGCAAGGAACCAGCGTACGCCTTCTCCTTGCCTGCGAAGGACCCATTGTGATCGATACGCCCTCCACCGAACGCGGATACGCCTTCGCAGATAACATCGTTCAGGAGAACACCTCAATCGCCGACGCCTGGCTGCGAGCAGTTCGGTCTACGTCGAGTACTGGCACAAGCCGCCCTGTCGCCATTGGCTTGGGAGATACCGCCGCGGAGGCAACGACCATGTTGTCCTTGACTTTTCACGACCTCCGCTCGGCGGCCAAGCGGCCATCTCCGCTATCACCCAGGG
>Ga0302320_10014122_pt1 | contig 16555 bp, 8 predicted proteins | sample Bog_T0_3_FD_202130 | JGI IMG/M metagenome (GOLD analysis project Ga0302320, IMG submission 202130) | Peat permafrost microbial communities from Stordalen Mire near Abisko, Sweden - Bog_T0_3 | ecosystem: Environmental > Terrestrial > Soil > Wetlands > Peat | place: Sweden: Abisko, Stordalen Mire... | reverse complement strand
ATTGTGCTGACTGGGGGGTGGTGAAAGTCGGCACGCCGACATTCACAAAGCTGTAGGTGTAATTGTTGGCACTGTCGGTGAAAGTCCAGAGATCCGCAACGGGTGCGGTTGGCGGATTGAAAATGAGAGTGGCGAAAGTTACATCTTGAACTGAATTGTTAACGGCTGCGTAGGACCCAGTTCCATTTATGGGAGATGTATTGGGGAAAAAGAATGAAGTAGCGGGGAAAAAGTTGCTTAATGCGATCGCCTTACCGCCGTCGGTAAACGTACCGTCCCCGGCTATTTGGATTGAGCCATTTATCGGGATCGGGTTTGCGGAAGCGAGGCTGCTAACGCCGAGGGCGACAGCAACCGTGGCGAGTATCTTTAGAAATGAGGTTTTCACGTTTTTGTTTTTCTTGTTTTAAATGAGTTAACTTGGAAATCTTTCTGCAACCCCTTAAGCGAGAGGCATGCCAACCGCAAAATATGTTATTAGATGAGTTATAAATCGTTGATAAATAGCAATATAAAAATGTACGAAAATCACGACCTCATTTGTTTTTTGGACTCAAAACGTAAATAAATCCGACAAAAATCCGGTACCGACGGTTTCTTGTAATTGTAACTTATTAAATATCATAAGGTAAGGTATATTATGGCGTGATGTAAGGAATTTGATCAATTCTATACCCCATTATGATAGCATGTTACGTGATTTATTCAGACAAGACGCCCAAAGGACTATTTTGTGGCCGCCAAGGCCTTACGTGCTTGGGTTGACAAGTCGGAATCGAGGCCAAGGTCCAAAGCGTGTTGGAGTGCGGAGCGGCACGCAGGGAGGTTCTTGAGTCCCATTTGGGACATTCCGAGGTAAAACTGAAGCACGGCGTCGTCGCTTCGACGAAGGGCGATTTCTTGGAGGACGCTGACTGCCATCGCGAAATTTTTATTCCTATAGGCGACAATTCCCCGAACGCGCCCGAGATCTGGATCTCCCGGAAACGCTTCCTGGGCTCTGGCCGCCAAATCGGACGTTCGGTGATCCTTACTCGGGTCTTGAGAATATAGGATGGCAAGACGCCGTTTCGCGGGGGAGAAATCAGGGAACTCGGCGAGCAGCTTTTCATAATCGTTCTCCGCCTCGGTGGGGGTGCCGTTGGCTTCCTCGGCACCAGCGCGCGCCATAAGTGCGGGTGCATAACCCGGGTCCAAATTGAGGACATAGTTGACGCGGCTCATTTCAGCGACCGCCTTGGCAGGGCTGTTTGCAAGAGCCATCATGTCCAAGAATCGTTGCGCTGCGTCCTTTTGGGGGACTGGGAGCCCCAGCGTTACCGCGCTGCTCATCGCATCTTGGGCTTCCTGAAGTCTGCCCACGCTGAGGGCCGCGTTGGCAAAGTCATATAACGCGATTGAATCTTCGGACATTGAACCTATGGCCTCCTTTAGGAGGCTATAGGCCCATTGGTAATCGTGGGTCTGGTAGGCCAGTGTGCTTAGCGAATGAGATACACCCGGGTCATCCGGCGCCGCCTTGTGCGCCGCCTTTGCCATGTCCATCGCGTGCTGAGTATCGTGTTGCTTGTTATAGAGGCCCGCCAGGTCGACCATCGTCGTTACACTCGCTGGATTAAGTTGGAGCGCGGCCTGAAGGCTCTCGATTGCCTTGTCGAGCGAGCCATCGCGCTCATAAAGGCCGGCGAGGCGAACGAGCGCGACAGGGTCAGACTTTTGTTCGGAAAGGGACTTCTCAACATTTGGCCGATCGGCAGGGGATACTGCTGGGGGCGAAATCTTAAGCAGCGCGAGGCGTCTGCTGGCCTCCTCGCGCCCTTCAAAAGCGCCCGGCAGCTGCAGCGCACGCTGGAAGGCAGCCATGGCCTTGGCTTCCTCGCCCATCATGTAGTGGATCATCCCAACGTGGAACTGGACGTCGGGTTCGTTGGGCAGCTTTCCCGCGCTCTCTTCCAGGAGCCCGAGCGCCCACGTGTATTCGTGCCTCTCATAGTGGATCCATCCAAGGGTGTCGGCGATGTGGGGCTCGTTGGGCTGCAGCTCCCTTGCCCGTTGGGCATACTCAAAACCCTTGTCCTGCTGGCCGAGTTTATCCGCGCACAGGCATGCCAGGTTGTTCAAGGCCGAACTGAAATTCGGATTCACCGCGAGAATCCTTTCATAGGTCTCTTTTGCAGCGGTGTAATTCTTTTGGCTCTCGTAGATCTCGCCCATCATCATCATGGCCCCGACCGCCTTGGGATCCTTGGCTGCCACCTCTTTCAGGTCTTCAAGGGCCTTGTCGCGGCGGTTTGTTGCCGCATAGAGCTGCGCGAGGAGAAAATACGCGGTCGGAGCATCGGGCTTTAGCTCGACGGTCTTTAGGAGCGCGGCCTCGGAACGCTCCTTGTCACCTTGGGCAAGGTAGACTTTTGCAAGAAACAGCCGGGGCAGCTCAGATTTGGGACTCCTCTCGATCTCTGCGTTCGCGCGGTCGCGAGCAGCATCGAATTTCTTCTCGACCAAATCCAGGTTTATAAGCTGCTCGACCGCAGGAAGATATGTTGGCAGAATTTCGAGGGACCTGTTGAAGCATACGCGGGCCTCATCCCGGCGGTTAAGCTGGCGAAACATCATACCGGTGAAAAGCGGCATCTCGGGATCCTTCGGGCGCGATTTCTCCAGACTGCGGTATGCCTGGAGCGCATGGTCAAAGTCACCCTGGCCGCGAAGCGCCTGGGCCAGGAGGAGCTGGCCTGGGACGAAGTCGGGATGCTTTTTGAGCATCTGCGACAGGCGGTCGGATGCCGCCTTGAAGTCGCCCTTGCTGATGTTCGTCTTTGCCAGCAAAAGGACTGCTTCCGTGAAGTTGGGGTTTAGCGCGATAGCACGGGTGAGGCTGTCTGCTGCCTTCCCCACGTCACCTGCTTGAAGATAGGCCTGCCCAAGGAGGTAGTAAATGGCCGCAAATTTCGGATACATTCCAATCATTCGCACCAAGCCATCGATTGCAGCCTTGGCCTTTCCCTGGGCGAGATTGGCCTTTGTGTTAAGGAGCAGCGCGTCGGGATTTGACGGGTCGTGCGCGAGCAGTTTTTCGATCAGCGCCACTGCTTCCGGATATTTCTTCTGGCTCAGATCAACCTCCGCCAGGAACATGGCAGCTGTGACGAAATCCGGCGTGTTGCGGACTATTTCCTCAAGAATGCGCCGGGCGCCGTCAACATCGCCGGACTGCATCTTGTACCTGGCGACCATCACCGCTATCGGAGAGTGGTGCGGGGCGAGCTTGTATGCCGCGTCGAGGAATTGGTCGGCGCGGACCTTGTTCTGCTCCTGCATGTAAAGCGCTCCCAATCCATAGTTTGCGGCGCTTGATTTCGGATCGGCTGCCAGCGCCTTTTTCAGGGATTCGTCCGCCGCGGCGCTGTCGTGGATCTTAAAATCCAGTGTTCCCAAGGCGATCAGCGCGGGTGCGATGTCCTTTGCACTGACGGAAAGTTGCTTGAGGCGCTGAATTGCGTCATCAATATCCTTCGGCTTGACTGAAGCCTCTGCCAGCAGGAGCGGCGCCTTGGGGTTGTTTGGAATCCTGCCAAGAATCGAGATTGCCTGGTCGCGCGCGTTCTTCGCATCCCCCCTTGCAAAAGATACCTGTGCGAGCCTAATTTGTACTTCAGCCTGAATGGCTTCGAGTTCCGGTGTGTTCGGCTGGAGTTCATTGCCCTTGATGAGGTAGGGTATGGCCTTAATCGTGCTGCCTTGGTCGTAGTAGATCAGCCCGAGCCTGGCAATTGCCCTTAGATTTGGGCTGCCCGACTGGAGCACGTTCCGGTATTCAATCTCTGCTTCCGGGTAGGCCCCGGCCTCAAAATAGCTATCGGCCCGCTTCATGTGCCTTGTCTGGCTTGAGAATCGCGAGCAGCTCGTGGCGCTAAGCGCCAGCATCGCTGCCAAGGTAAATGCAATGACGGGTTCCAGTTTTCGCAGCATATCACGCTTCATTGAGGATGGGTTTTCGGTCAGCCGCGGGGCGCTCCGACCGAATAAGGAGGTATAGGAGGATAAGGAACGGGATGAGGGATAACGCGAAGAAGATCGGTCCTCCTTTGTGATGTATCTTGGAATCAATCATCTGGGGTCCGATATGTACACAAAGCTCACCGATTGTGAATATCCTGAAGCCATTTCTGATCACGGCCAACGGCGCGACAGCGAGGGCCAGCATGGTCCTTTTCCAGTTTGATTTGAGAAACAGGTGGCCGGCAACAAGGCTCGTGATGAAAAGTGCGAGGCTTGAATGAATGCCGCTGCATTCGGGAGCGACTCGCAATGAGATGTCAGAAAGCTCAAACTTTAGGTCTGTATAAAATACGGGCATCCCGGTCATCTCGAACAATCCAAGTGCACTTAGGGCGGAATAGTGCTGCAATTGAGCCTCTATTATTTCCCTTAGAAAGGATGGCAAAGGAGACATTAGAATTAGGAATCCAAGCTGAAATGCCAGGGCTCTCACCAACCGGCGGCCTAGGAACCAGGCGGAGAAAGCCCATAGGAGGAAAACGAACGACGGGATAGTCATGGCCAACGAATCCACCGCCTGAAATTTTACTCCGAAGAAAATGCATCCCCAGAATGTCCCGATCAACGCCAGTCCCGTAACGAGGCAAACTGAGGCGATCGTCTTGTCGGGCTCGCCGGCCCTCGGGAGAACCCCTTTCCTTGCCCAAACGAGGTAAACACTGATAATAGGAATCAATAGGACCTCTGAATAAAGGTCGCTTGAGACTGCGAAGCTAACCCAATGAAATAGGGTCTGGCCAAAGCAAAGAACCAATGCTGAAACGGCAAACAAGTATTGTCTGATTTGTTGCTGCAGAACGCCCTTCGGTTCATTCATAAGGTGTTGATTGGCATTTGCAGGCTGGGAATGATAGCCGGCGCATAACGGCGATTCAAGTGCGGGAGATACCTAGCGCGTCTCGATCGCTATTGCGATAGCAGGGGGATGGTGGCGGGGTGGCGAGCGTAGCGGTCATCGGCGTTAATTTTTGCCCAAGACTATGGGGCAATCGCGGCCAAGCGCTGCCGCCAGACAAGATTGGTTCAATACGGAGGACGCACCAGGTCTACCCGCTAGTTCGTCGTCTATTTGAGATTTGGTTCTGACCATCCGTAAGTTACACTCTAGACGCGCCCGTCTACTCACCGTCAAATTGTTGCTTCGTAAGCTAATTGATGGAAAACGCTTATAGAATAAATAGCGGCGCAGAGACCCCATGCTCAATATCGATAACTCAGTTCCAAACCGAACTGTGTCGTTGTAAAACCATAACCTAACTCCGATGAGGCATTCCTCGACCTGTATGAGAATATCGAGACGGTCCCCCGGCCCGCAAATGGCCGGCTCAGTTTCAAGCTGTAGGTCAGCTGCGTGTCGTTCCGCGCGCTTATGCCGGACTGGCCATCCAATAGGTAGTCCGTTCCGGTATTCCCTATGCCGCCAACCAGGTAGAATTTCTTAAGGATGCGCTGAGAAAGAGTGAAGTTCTCCCTTGTGAGCCTAGTCGATTCGTTGGTGAGCAGTGATGGGGACACCTGGCGAACCACTTCGAGCGTCAGCTTGGTCGGCTCAAAGGGGGTATAACGGAAGGACAGATCGTAGGTCGGTATGTTGAGGCTCGAGCGGGGATAGTCCAAGAATACCCGATGTTCCAAACCGCCACTCAGTGAAACCAGTACCTTGCTTGCGGGTCGCCAGCTAACCTGTGCCTCTGGTTCCGTATAGTTGCTGTCCGATCCTTGGCTCTCGTGGATATAACCCGCGCCGCCGCCGATCGCGGTGTCCAACTCGCTGGACAACTTGTAGTGTACCCACTGGTCCACGGTCCACTGGTACGTGTCGGTGAAGGTGAGCGCAAACCGTAGGTCCTGTGACAGGATCGTCTCCTCAAGGAGATTCTGCGTGAGTCCGTGCGAGACATTGAGCGACGTACGGTATTCCTGCTCGGTGGTCTGTACCCCGGTCTCGACGAGCGGCTGGGAGGAATAGGTGTAGCTTTGCGACAGCAGAGCTGTCCAATTGTTGAAGGTGTTCTTCCCTATCACCGTCGCCGAATGGCCAAGGGTATCCCTAAACGCGCGGTTTGAGTAGACATCCCAGTTCGCCGTGTAATCAAGGGTCCAAAAATCCCCCGCCTGGAGGGTGAATCCGGGTGCGAACGTGTCGATCAGCGACGTTGTTGGCTGGCCTCGGTGGGAGAGAACGCCGTATTCATAGAGGAACCGGTAAAGAAAATGGGGCATCAAGACGAACGGGGGATACTGGAAGGGCGATTCCGGCCTTTCGAAGCTCGCTATAGAGCTTGGATCCTGGGCTTCCGGGGGCACAGGAATCCCGGCCTGCTGCAGGATGCCGTTAATCGACTGGGGAAGCGGCGCGACCGCCTGCTGCTGCGCCACCCCCCGGGAAGCACCGAAGAGCAATACAAAGAGTACTCCAGCAAACTGGACTGAAGCGAGTTGGCTATTGAAACGTGTCATCGGATGGGGGCCGGATTTCGGGTGACGGCGGGTCTTGGAGTCAATATCCGCTTCTTAGCATAATAAAGCCCCAAAGCACGACGCAACGCGCAGGCCTAAGCCTTCCGCACCTGCCCGGCCCTAGTGTCGATTCCGGCCATTGCGTTGCGGCTGTCCACGATGCATCCCGACCAGTCAGCCAATTCTTGATAGTTGACCGATCTATGGTTGGTCGCAATCACGACCGCGTCGAATGCTCCGACCGTCTCGCGGTTCCAGGCCACGGACCGCGTGCCCTCCCAATGGGGATGCTCGCGGGTGGGCCGTATGACGGGAACATAGGGATCATGATATGCGACCTCGGCTCCGCGCTCCTTAAACTTGTCCATGAGGACGTAACTGGGTGACTCGCGGTCATCATCCACGTTTGGTTTGTAGGCGAGGCCAAGAATCAGGATCTTGCTTCCCTTGACAGACCGTGTGCGCTCGTTGAGCGCGTCGGCGGTGCAGTGGACCACGTAATCCGGCATCGCGGTGTTGATCTCGCCGGCTAGCTCGATAAACCGGGTATTCTGCCCGTATTCGCGCGCCTTCCACGTGAGATAGAACGGATCGATCGGGATGCAATGCCCCCCGAGACCGGGTCCGGGATAGAAGGCCATGAAGCCAAAGGGCTTGGTCTTGGCGGCGTTGATGACCTCCCAGACGTCGATTCCCATGGCCGAATAAACGACCTTCAGCTCGTTCACCAGGGCGATGTTAACGCCGCGGAACGTGTTCTCCAGGAGCTTTGTAGCCTCGGCCACGCGGCATGACGAGACGGGCACGAGCGTCTTGATGGCAATCGAGTAAAGCTCGGTCGCCTTCTTGAGGCATAAGGGTGTGTAACCCCCAACTACCTTGGGGATCGTCGCCACCACGCTGCTGGGATTTCCCGGATCCTCACGTTCGGGCGAGAACGCAAGGTGGAAATCGGTCCCGGCCTTTAATCCCGATCCGGCCTCAAGCACCTTCCGCAGGTCCTCATCCGTGGTTCCGGGGTAGGTCGTCGATTCCAGGACCACCAGTGTGCCCGGCCTGATGTGCGGCGCTATGGCTTCGCCGGTCTTCACAATGTACGAGATGTCTGGCTCCCGGTTCTTGTTCAATGGGGTGGGCACGCAGATGATCGCCGCCTGGACCTCGGCAATTCTTCGGAAATCGTTGGAGGCCGAGAACCGGCCCGACTTGACCTGCTCGGCAATGGAGCTGGGCTCGATGTGCTTGATGTAGCTCTTGCCGCTGTTTAGTGCCTCGATCTTCTTGGGGTCGATGTCGAGCCCAAGCACGGTCGCCCCGGAACGCGCGAATTGAATCGAAAGAGGAAGCCCCACGTATCCCTGGCCGATGACGGCAATTTTCATGATAGGTTAAGTTGGATGATAGTGGTCCGGCGCATCGCGGTCGAGTGTGATGGCATAGTGCGGTAGGTCGCTACTTACTGCGCTGTCTGGGTGCTGGGTTTGTGTTGATTTGATTCTGCATGCGAGCTGCGCCCCGAATCCAGCAGCAATTCGTAAAGATAGCCGACAGTCTCCTTGATCAAGGTGTCCGCCCTGAGGCTCGAATGCCACCATTGTGGACCGTAGTAGCCGGTTGGTGCCCATGAGATCACACCAACTCTGGTTTCTGGCCCGAACACTTTCGCGAAGACGAGACGGCTTCGACGGGCATGGGCGCCAAGGGTGAGGATGTTCACAGCCCGGGGCCTGATGCCCTTTGCCTCCAAGGCGTGCCGGGCTGCCACGGCTGTCTCATACGTGCGCTGGCTTGCGACATCATCTGCCTGGGCCTCCACGATATGGTCTTCGGGAACCCCCGATCGCCGAAGGTCCCGCGCGGCCACTTCCGAATAGCTCCAACGGCGTTTCGCCCAAAACTCGCCTGCCAGCCCTCCCGCTGCGACTATATACTCATAGCTGTTGTTTGGCTGCTTGAATTCTGCCGCCGCCGCCGCCGCGCCGTCCGGGCCTGTCCAGGCTTCGAGGACAAGCACCTCGGCGGGAAGTGGCTCATTGGGTGACAGAAACGCCTCGGCTCCGAACCACCAGCTGACGACAAGCATTCCTGTCACGGAAACCAATAGCAGGCATCCCCAACGGGTTGGCATCAACACCTGGCGACGCGCGAATAGACGGATACTCATGCTGGGCTCGATGCCTGTCCTGGGACGGTTGCGAACTGTTCACTGGCTGGCATTGAAGGCGAAGGGAATGCTTTTTTCTGCAGGCGTGCGAGCCCGGGATTTTTAGGTATGTTCGCTAACCAGGCTTCGCCCCCGGTTATGGGCACTACCTGGGGCTGGTTTTGGCTGCGGGCTGGAAAGGGCATAGCACCCCCAACATGTGCCGCGTCTTCATGACTCCTTTGGGTCCTTTTTCCTCCTAAGATGCCTTAAACCGTGGTCTATCAGGAACCGAGCCTCATTGCGCATCGCGGGCCAGCAGACAATGACCGTTAGTGCCACGGCCCCGCCGGACAGACCCCCCACCACGAGCTTCCAAATAGGTTGCCACGAACCGACGAGGCGCTGCACCACCCAGGTGGTCGATGCCACTGCAGCCCACAGCGGGAGATGGCGGAAAAACACTCCCCAGAGATCGTCGCGGCTGACCGGCCCTGCCTTCCCCGTGATCTGGTACTGGACCGGCAAGCGGGCCAGGAGGCCGAAGAGGGCCAGGGAAAGGGCGACACCCGAAACGCCAAAAGGAACGCCGATGACGACTGAGATCACCGTCACAAGGGGAACGACGGTCCCCATGATCAAGAGATCCCGGCTCCTGCCTTGGGTTGTGAGGAGCCACATGGCTGCATAGCTGAGCGGAATGTAGAGCGCGGCGATCGTAAGCCAAGAGAAGATCGGAATGACTCCGGACCATTTCGGGCCCAGCAGGACCAGGACAAGAGGTTCGGAGAGGCCGATCAGCAGGCCCGCGAACGTGAAGCTCAACAGGGCGATGGCCCCATAAGCCTGGAGGAACACGGTCCGGTACCGCTCGGGCTGGTTCTGGAGTCGTGAGAGCACCGGGACAAACACGGTGTCGAACGGACTGATAAATTGGTCCAGGGGGCGCATGAGAAGGACCTGTGCTCTCGAATAAAGGCCAACCGGACCCGCGCCGTAGAGCCGGCCCAGCAGAATGACGTCGGCGCCCGAAGCCAGGCGGCGGAGAAGGATGTAGACCGTCATGCTGGCTCCGAAGCGGAGCAGCGGCCGTGTCCCGCTCCTGGGCCGGAACATCTGAGGGCGCCAGCCGGACGCTATCCAGGTGAGAATCGTCTCTGCCACGGTGGTGGAAAGCTGCATGCCAACGAGGGACCAATATCCAAACCCCGTCCACGCCATGACGACGCCGACCAAGAACCCCGTCGCCGTTGCACAGATGTCGATCGCAGCGACCGCCATGAAACGCATCTGGCGGTTAAGCAGCGCGAGGTGTTGCACCGCCGAGCCGCTCATCACGAACGAAAGCGATAAGATCACGGTCATCACAACGAGCCGATCGTCGCGGTAAAACCAGGCGATCACGGGGGCCATTGACGCCCCGATTAGGGTAATCAGCGCGCCCAGTGCTATGTTGATCCAGAAAAGGTTGGAAACCTGGGCATGGGTGACATTCTCGGTCTGGACCGTGGCGGTTGACAGGCCGCCTTCCCTGAATGTTCGCAGCACCGGCATCAGGGCGCTCGCCATCGCCACGAGGCCGAAGTCGCGAGGCGAGAGCATGCGCGCGAGGACCACCGCGGAGCCCAGACTCAGGCCAAACTTGATGACCTGGGATACCGCGGTAACGAACCCACCGGCGACGGCCCTGCCGCCAATGTTCTTCATCAGGTGGTCTGTATTCAGGTGCCTGTCCACCAAGTCAGGCGGCGCCCCGGCGGCCGAACTTCCGGTGTCTGCTGCTGCTGCGGGCCGGGGCTTCAAAATCCCGTCGGGCGGTTGACTGGGCAAGTACTGGGCCATGCTTCGCTTAAAGAGATCAAGTGGTTTCAGCAGGCGCCGAGTTCCGGCTCCCGCCGAGTGGAGTTAAAGGAACCGCGGGACCGTGGAGAAGCCGGTCAGGCAACACCATCCAGGTCCGATCCAGAGGTGCGGCGGTCGGAAGAGCCACGAGGCGGCCGCAACCCCATGGTCATGGCACCTCGTAGACTTCGACCAAGGCGACACCCGTTGTCCCGTTCGCGCTGCTTACCACGGCCGTGTAGGATCCCGGGCCGAGGGTAACGAGAATCGCGGAATCATTTGAGGTGGACGACAGAGGGAATGCGCCGACTTGCGAGAATGCTGCCGTGAGCGCAGCCGTGCCGCCCCAGCCGGTGTTCGTCGCGATCATGCTCCCGCTCGCCGTTGTCAGGGTCAGCTGCGGGTTAGCCAGGGTGCCGGAGACACCGAACGAAGACAGGGTGGGGCCGACAGCCCTGATCAGCAACTGCTCCGTTCCAAATCCGCCGATGACGAAGCCTGCAATCAGGACGTTTGATCCCGTCCCCACCGCCGATCGCGCGGACAGGTTGATCAGTCGGGACGCCGAATAAAGGTTGTTTGGATCCGCATCATAGATCTCAGCCAGCGCAATTCCGGTCGCACCGGTAGCACTGACGACCTGGGCGGAATAGGATCCGCCCTGGAGCGACGTGAGCAGCGCATCGTCCTTTGATGTCGCTGGCAGCGCGAACGCGCCGACCTGCGAGAAGGCTGTGGAAATGGTCGAGCTTCCGCCCCAGGCGCCGACAGCCTGAATCTGGGCCGAACTGCTGTTAAGGTAGAGCTCTGGATCGGCGATCGCTCCGGTCACCCCGAATTGTGTGAGGGTCGGCCCGACACCGCGAAGCAGGACCGTCTTGCTGGTTCCGCTGATTACAAACCCCTCTATCAGGCTGTTGGCCCCGGGCGCGGAGTTCGCCCTGGCGGATAGGTTTATGAGGCGAGCAGTGGGCACCACCTGGTTCGAAAGACCAAGGAACGAGGTCGGGGCCGCGCCGCCGCTAGCCGCATAACTTGCAGACAATTGGCCCCGGGCGCCGACTTGGAGCGTAAAGCTTCCCCCATTGGCTGTGGTGCCGGAATACGTCCCCGCTGCACTCAGGGTCCCGGTTGTTGAGTCGCTTAGATCCCCCATAACGACCACTGCATAGAAGATACCGTCACCGCCGATCACCGCATAGAGGGATCCCGTGGTCCCTCCCACGACGCTCGCGGAATAGAGGCCTGCGAGCGCCGATTCAGACGTTCCGGAGTCGACGGCTCCACTGAGGGTTCCTGTCCCCACGGTACCCGAGACGACGCCGTTAATGATATTCACGTCTATGGGGAACGAGGTCCTGGTCGTCACCTTGCTTCCCGGGCTGGCCGACGCGGTTATGCCGGCGTTCGGGATCGTGAAGTACCCCTCGGTATTGACCGTGATGTTCTGGACGGTGGCTGTGCCCCCGTTGGTCGTGACAATTCCGCCGAAATTTGAGATAAACGTGCCAAGGTTGTTGGCTCCCACAGTGAAGGCCCAGCTTCCTCCTGTGCTAAACGTGCCAAAGTAATTCCCTGTGAAGATTATCTGTGCTACCTGGAGCGTTAACGTGGCTGTCCCTGTGCCCACGGCGTTTGTCGCTCCAAGCGATACGGTGAACGTGCCGGACGAGGTTGCCGCGCCGCTAATCACGCCTGTGGCTGTATTCAATGCTATGCCCGGGGGCAGGCCCGTCGCCGAGAAGCTCGTCGGCAGGCTCAAGGCCGTGATCGTGTAGGAGAACTGGTTTCCTTGGGTCGTGCTCGCGCTTGTCGCGCTCGTGATGGTGGGCGCAGCGCCCAATACCGTCGTAAGCGTAAGGAACTCCGTCCCTGTGCCGCTCGCGTTGGTCGCCATTAGCGTGATGGTCGAGACACCAGTCGCTGTCGGAATTCCGGTAATCGCCCCGGTGGTTGTGTCGATTGTCAGCCCTGCTGGGAGGCCCGTGGCATTGAAGCTGGTCGGCGTGTTTGTGCCGGCAATCGTGTATGAGAATGCGACGCCTTCGGTGGAAGCGGCGGTCCCGGTGCTGGTGATCACGGGCGCGAGCAGCGAGTTAACCGTCAAGAGCTGCGTCGCGGACGTTGCCGGGAGGTAATTGGCATTTCCGGCCTGGCTCGCCGTGATCGTGGTCGTTCCTGGTCCCACTACCGTTAGGGTCGAGCCGGCAACCGTGGCCGCGCTCGTGTTGGAGCTGCCGTACGAGATCGGCAACCCAGAGGCCGTCGTGGCCGTGAGGGCAAACGGCGCCGCGGCGGTCGTTACCGTTGTGAAAGGGCCGAAGGTGATGGTCTGCGGGGCGGCCGTCACCGCGAGCATCACGCTGTTGCTCGTTGCGGGTGAACCGATTCCGTTTGTGGCCACAACATAATAGGATCCGCTGTCTGAGACCATGGGATTGGTAATCACAAGAGCGGAGGTTGCAGAGCCCGAGATTCGCCCCCCGTCGACCAACGGATTGCCGTTCTCAAACCATTGATAGGTGGGGACGGGCAGTCCGGATGCGGTTGCCGTTAGGGTGACGCTCGAGGCTCCGTAGGTCAACGATTGGGGTTGCGGCTGAATCGTCAACGAAGGCGGCGCCTCCACAGTGATCGTCGCACCGTTGCTCGTGTTGGAGCCGTAGGTCACGTTGCTCGCCACCAGGGTGTAGACGCCGTCATTCGAGGCCGAGGCGGTTGTAATTGTCAGCGTCGGCGTGCTCGATCCCGAGATGCCTCCGCCGTCCGTCAGGTTTACGCCGTTCAGCTGCCACTGATAGGTCGGGGTGTATAACACCCCCGTCGGGGCGTTGGCGGAAGCAGTCAACGTGATTACGGATCCAGGAGCCGGAGTTTGTGTAAGTGGTTGGAGTGTGAAAACAGGGCCGGTATTGAAGCTGCTTTCGGTGAGGATTCGACTGGCCCAGGCGTTGTAGGCTCGCGCCTCGACAACGTGGGGGTTTCCGTCGGCCCCAGTCCAGGCCACCGAATAAGGCGCGCTCAATGCCGAACCCACGGGAATTCCATCGACCAGGAATTCGACCTTTCGGACCGAGTCAGGATTCACGACGGCTGCCGTCAATGTCGACGTTGGGACCACGGCCGTTGTATTCGTTACGCTAAAGGTGGTGGGGTAGTAAGATGGAAGGGCGCCGATGTCCTGTGCTCCCTTGACCGAGACGCCATCGCCGCCATTCCAGGTAGCGGGCGACGCCAACGTTATCATATTTGTCGTGTAGTTGACTGCGGAAATCTGGACTGGAGAGCCGCTCCCGATCACAATCAGATCGCCGTCCGCAATACCGAAGCCGTCACAGAATCCGGTGGCATCATTAACTACGAGAGTTGTCGACCCGGTACCTGCACCAACGGCCGTGGTCATCGGGGCTGCAGCCCCGATCAGGGGCGAACCCGACTGCAACGTGTAATCATCGTTTGCCGTATCGTTGAATAGCGGATTGGAGGTGATGTTGTGGGTGCCGTACGACAGGATTCCATTTCCAAAGACAGCATTAAAGTCAGCGGTGAAATTTGAGGTGCCGATATTCGACATGATCCCCTGAGCCGGGTTACAATACGTGTCGAAGAAGGCATTGTTATCTATGACGATGTTAGTTGACGGGTAGGTTGCATCAAAACCTATGGTGTAAAGATATTCGCTCGTTTGAGACGCCGTCTCGAGGTCGTAGGCAACCGTGTTGTTGTAGGTTCGTACTAGGCTGGTTCCCTGGAAATCGCATATGAAAAAACTTCCGGTTCGCAGGCTGACATTTTGCCTCATCACAAAATTCGTCAACAAGCCCGATCCGCCCGCCGTGCCAGAGGTGCTGTAGTCCTGGAACAGGAAATTATGGCTGTCTAAGCCTGCTTCGTCGCTCCACCAGTTCCTGTCCATGAACACGTAAGCAGGGTAGTACACCCCGCCGCCGCCGCCGTAATCGCCGTGGACATCGTCGATATGTTCGGGGAAAAGCCCCAACAGCGCCGATTGGGTATAGAGAGCTGAATCTGTTCCCGTATCCAGATTGTTTCGGACTATGTCCTTCTGCCCGTAGATATAGACACGGTGCCAGCCCAGCCCGAAGGTATTGTATTCAACGAGGTTGTTGTTACCGTGGACGTTAATAAGATCGTTCCCAACTGTATTTGTCGGCGGGGAATAGCCTATATTATTAAACTGGTTGCACCTGATGATGTTGTAGCTGTTTGCCGTATTGTAGTGGAGGTCAATGGGCGGCCCGTAAGTTTGGCTGAACACATTGTCCTGGATGAGCCAGCCCGTAACGCCCGATAGCTTGATTCCAGGAGTGTTTTGGTAAGTCTGATCGGGCTGGGTGAACTGGATGCCAAGCACGCCGACATAGTTGGTGGAGCCCCCGACCATGGCATAAAGTATGGGCATTCCAGCTCCAGTATTCACGCCCCGATACATGATGCGCGCTGCGGCGCTAGTTCCCCCAGCCGTTACAGTGAAGGTCTCATTGTAGCTTCCCGAGTACACCAGGACCACGTCGCCTGGCGACAGCCCAGCCTGATTAATTGAGGCAAAGCTGGTCCACGCGTTTACTAGGGTCGAACCATTGGCGTTGCCGGTGGCGGAGGCGCTAACGTACCATGTGGCGCCTTGGCCTGTTTGCAAAAGAGTGGCGAATAGCAATGGTAGTAGATGCCTGCCACAATGTTTACGGGTCGTGAATTTCATGACTTGAAGTTAGTTTCCGAAGCGTGGATGCCCCAAGATGTTGTCTAGTGAGTTGGGCTTTCCGTTGCAAACTGATTTATGGCACCGTTGGCACGACCGGGGGTCTAACGACCCCAAAGGCATTGATACTAAATTGGGGTGATTGGAACTCAACCCGGGTACCTGCGCAAGTGGGCGCTTACAGCGAATCTCCCTCTACGGATTTGGCCCTAAGGCCCCGCACTGCTGTGCCAAGATGCCGGGAAAATTTCTTTCCGTTCTATCGGAAAAGATTGTATTTCACTATGGCGAATATGGCTCTGAAGCCGTCGCGCCACCCGATTTTTTTCCCTTCGGCATACGTGCGACCGTAATAGCTGATACCGACTTCGTAGATCGGGCATCGAAGTTTGGCTACTTTTGCGGTGATTTCGGGTTCAAAACCGAAGCGGCTCTCCTCGATATTGATTTTTTGAAGGACCTCACGGCGGAACACCTTATAGCAGGTTTCCATGTCGGTTAAGTTTATCCCTGACAAAATATTAGATATTAGGGTCAAGAATTTGTTCCCCACCATGTGCCAAAAATAGACGACGCGATGGGCATCCGCTCCAGTGAATCGCGACCCAAATACCACATCGGCCTTCCCGTCGAGTATCGGCTTCAAAAGCCGAGGGTATTCCTGCGGGTCATATTCTAGATCCGCATCTTGAATTATGACGATGTCCCCCGTCGCAGCGGCAAATCCGGTCCTTAGCGCGGCCCCTTTGCCCTGATTCGTCTCATGGTAGACGATCTTGTCGACGAGATTTGCGATCTGGTTACGTAGAAACTCGCGTGTGCCGTCCTGCGAACAGTCATCGACGATTATGATCTCTTTCTCCGCGATTGGAGCGGCGCGCACACTTTCGACAATCATCCTAATTGTTTTCATCTCGTTGAAACAGGGGATGACGATGCTAAGTTTCATGGGATACGATTGAATTTCCGAGGAGACAAGCGGGCTGTTAAAATCGAGGCCGCGCGGAATTGCAAACCGGGCGTTGCGATTAACGGACAGAGCACCGATCCACCTGGGGGTGCTCGATATTGAGGGTGACTGCGGCCAGCCGGGCTAGGACCATCCGAGCGTTTGGTTGCCTTAATCCCTAGCCGCTGCGCAGGCGATACAACCGAGCACATATTTCTCAAACCCGGAATTGGTTTTTTAAAGGTGTTCTCACGGCTGTCCGGAATAAAGGTTGATGAAGTTCTGTAACATATCGTCGTTCAGCATATTGCCCACCGCGGAGGGTGTGACGCATTTTGGGTTCGACCAGCGCGATCTGGGCGCATTCTTCGGGGAT
>Ga0302320_10014120_pt1 | contig 16555 bp, 9 predicted proteins | sample Bog_T0_3_FD_202130 | JGI IMG/M metagenome (GOLD analysis project Ga0302320, IMG submission 202130) | Peat permafrost microbial communities from Stordalen Mire near Abisko, Sweden - Bog_T0_3 | ecosystem: Environmental > Terrestrial > Soil > Wetlands > Peat | place: Sweden: Abisko, Stordalen Mire... | reverse complement strand
TTGGCTTCGGTGAGATCTCCGCCTTTGAATTTAAAATGCTGGCCGCGCAATGATTCCATTTCGCGTGCCGGCTTCTGCACCAAACGGATGCCATCAGCGGTCTGGCGGAGGCCGGGTTCGCGCGGAATGGACATCGCGCTGCGCCACGGCGAGGTGGGCACTTCCTGGCCGTATTGCCAGTTGCTCATCCAGCCGAGCCATAACCGGCGACCGTCGGATTTTGGAATGTCGCTCCACGAAACCGCCGCGTAATAGTCAGGACCGTAATCAAACCACAGTGCCGATTCGGAAGCGGCGCGCGCAGGTTCATCGGCCAGCGTGATTTGGTCCACGTTGATGTGGCCCCAACCGCCGGTCGCATTATCCACGATTTGCAAAACTGCTTTTTGATTTTTGAACTCGCCCACGTTCCACGATTTCCAGGCGAGCCGCTCGGCGTCGTCGCCAGACGCGGTGCGCACAACCTTGCCATTCACCAGCAAATCCATGCGCGTTTCCTTTTGCGAGCCGCCGCCGATGAGAAAATTCAAATAGGGACGCGTGATTTCAAACTCCGGCGAAGTTAGCGTGCCGGTGGTCGCGTCGCCGTGATAATAGCTGTTCACCAAACCATGACCCATATATCCGTCCACCGGATTTTGATCACCAAGACGGCCTTGCGCCGGTCCAGGCCCGAAGGCTTCGCCGGTGGTTTTCCAATCGCCGTAATCTTTGCCTTCGAAATCGGCAATCACCTGACCTTCCGGCGCAAAGGCCGGCGTTGGCGGCAGCAATGAACCGGGATCTGCTGTGAACTGCTTACCGTCAAACTGGCCGACAAAATATTGTCCACCCGATCCGCCGGCGATGCTGCCGGGATTCATGTTGACCGCGAGCACCCAGCGTTTTTCGTCCGTGGCCTGCACCGGCACCTGAAACAGGTCGGGGCATTCCCAAACGCCGGCAGTTCCGCCCGCCGGGCCGAATTCGCTCAAGAGGATCCAATCCTTGAGATTGGGTGAGCCGTAAAAACGCACTTTGTGTTGCGCCGACAATGAGACGGTCATAATCCACCTTTTGGTCGGTTCATACCATTGCACCTTGGGATCTCGAAAATCTTTTGAATTAAGATCAATGACCGGATTGCCGGCGTATTTTGTCCAAGTGCGTCCTTTATCATTGCTGTAGGCGATGCACTCGAATTGAACGCCATCGCTGTCAGCCCGGCAGCCCGTGTAAATCGCCACCATCGGCGGCTTGCCATCTTTGCCGAAGCCGCTGGTGTTGTTCCAATCAATCACCGCGCTGCCGGAAAAAATCATCACGCCATCCGCCTCCGACAGGGCGAGTGGCAAATGTTTCCAATGAACCATGTCGGGGCTGACCGCATGGCCCCAGCTCATGTGACCCCAAGTATTGCCAAAAGGATTATATTGATAGAATAGATGATATTCGCCCTTATAATAAACCAACCCGTTCGGGTCGTTCATCCAGTTTTTCTCCGGCGTGAAGTGATACTGCGGACGGAAGGTTTCGGTGTAATACCCCGCTGGATTGGCGGCGGTGCATTCCGGCGTGATCGCAAGACTGGCTGCCAGAACAATCAGGCTACCCGATCGGCGAATCAGTTGCCGGCGCAAACTGGCGAGATGCCAAGGCCATTTATGGTCGCGCACCAAACATTCCAGGTGCAATATAATGCGACCTATGCGATTCCCAGTAAGTTTAATGGCGGTCTCGGTTTTCATAGTAATATAGTTTAGCTACTTTTAACGGCAATTGTTTGTGAAGTTTTAAGGGCCTCATTACGGGCGGCAAATAGCTTGGAAAATTTCTCTGGCAATGGTGGTGTGGCACCGACACAGGAACAGACATGCCGGGCAATTTCATCGGCGAGAGTGTTGATTTCGTCCAGATCCATTTTCTGGAGCAGGCCCAAAACCAGGCCAGCCGTGAACGAATCACCTGCGCCGATGGTATCCACTATTTTAATCGGCAATGAGGGGTTGTCCGACCATTGCCCAGCGCTGAACAGCAGGCTGCCCGCCGGCCCGCGTGTGAGGGCGACCACTTGCAAAGCAAATTTTTCCGCCAACTTTTCCACTTGCTGTTGCGGCGAACCGGTCAAGTTGAACATTCCCCCTAGAATCGGCAGTTCACCATCGTTCAATTTGAGTACATTGGCGAGCCGAAGAGATTGTTCGATGACTTCGCGGGAAAAATAGTTTTGCCGGAGGTTGATATCGAATACCCGCAACGAATTTGCCGGGGCGGCGGAAACCAATCGTTGTATGGCAGTGCGTGAAATTTCGCCCCGTTGAGCCAGGCTGCCGAAACAAACTGCATCCGCTTCACGAATGGCATTGAGTGCCGGCTGTGTCACGGCCAGGCGATCCCACGCCACATTCTCGTGGATGATATAATTGGGAATTCCTTTTTCCGAGAGTGCGACAGTAACCGTCCCCGTGGGTGTGGCGTCATCCACCTGGACAGTGCCATCGGCAATGCCCCGTTCCTCAAAAAGCTGGAGAATATCCCGACCCAATTTGTCGTCGCCGACGCGCGTGACCACACAGGCATGGGCACCCAGCGCGCGGGCATGAAAGGCAAAGTTGCCGGGTGCGCCACCGAGTTTCGGGCCATCCGGCAGCAAATCCCACAGCACTTCGCCAATTCCTATGATTTTAAAACTCACAGTGTCTCCACGTCCAAGATAATATGTCGATCTTCCAAATTTTAGCCGGCACTACAGCCGATCTCCGAGTGTTCCCCCAGACCAAGCATCCAGCAGTTTCACCATGTCGGGGAAGGCGGCGGAACGACCGGAACGGACAAAATGGCCGCTGGCACAATTACCGGCCAGCAGGAGACCTGCATCGTCAAGCTGCTTCAGAGCCGCAGACAAACAGCCGGCACCAAAATTGTCGCCCGCGCCGGTCGAGATCAGCGGCTCGCGACAAAACGGCCCCGGCACATAAACCGTGCCGGCAGCGCTGGCGCAGGCGGCTCCATCATTGGGATGAATGATCACGCGATCCACGGTGATACGCGAACGCAGGAAGGCGGCCAGTTCGGCCACGGATTCCGGGTCTTTGCGGCCGTGGAACGCTGCGCCGAAAACCTCACCCATCTGCCAAGCTTCTTTCAAATTAAAACTCAACAAGGTCTGACACTGCTTGGTGATTGCTTCCATGCGTGACAACAAATCCTCACGGTCGGCCAGCGGGCGGTTTTCAAATTCGGCCAGATCCATGAAAAAGAAAACCTCTTTGGCGGTCACGCCGAGTTCGGCCAGTCGGGCGGCGAGATGGCTCCAAATCGTGCCCGCATGGGGAAGCTTGCCCCAGTTGACGGCGCTGATGAAACGGGCGGCTTTCAATTCCTCGTCGAGCGCGGCTTGGCCGACACATTCGAGCAGGCGTTCCCAGGTTACCTGCGCGCAAGCGGCCATGTCGCACAACATGACCTTGCCGTCGGTGAACTCCAGACAGGTGGTATGCGCGGGCGTTGCGAGAGTGTGGAGCCGTTTCGTTTTGTTGCCTAATGCGGCTTGATAGATTGGCAACACCTCACCGCTGCCCATCGCGCCGATGTAGGTGATATCAATCTCACCGGTGTGAATATCGTTCAGCGCGGCGGCGAAGAGCGGACCATTACCGCCAAACTTGTCACCAAGATGGCGCGCGGAATATGAAGCGGCAATACCGGCAGCCGCAGCGACCTTGGAACCGAATTCCGCCATCGAGGCGGGCGATTTCAGCCTCACAAAGGTGTCGATGAAGCCGTCAAATCCGCACAGGCCGGAGATGCGAGCGGGTGCGGCGCTGGCAGCCTTTGCTTTAAAATCCGCGATGACTTCGGTCAGCGATTGAATATCGTGATAAATCTTAACTTCGCCAGACTTCGTCAAAAATCTATGCGATAATGTTTGAACGGAAGGCTCTATACCTTTAACCGCCAAACCATTGGTCTCCATTGTCTTAGTGCTTTCGGTGTTTTTCATTGATGACTTCATCTTTGATTCGATATGGATGCATTGAAGACATGAACTTATAGTTTTTCATTCTATTCCCAGCCGTTTCTGCATTTGCTCCAAGGGAACACCCTTCGTTTCGGGCACCATGGTTTTCACCCAGATCAATTGAAGGACCATCATGAAGGCGAAAAAGGCGAACACATAGCCGGGCGGGAAAGCCGAGACCATCTTGGGAAAGAATGTTGTCAATAGCGCGGCAAAAACCCAATGAGTTGAACTCCCCAGCGTCTGACCTTCGGCACGATGTCGGTTCGGAAAAATTTCCGAAATAAACACCCAGATGACCGCGCCCTGGCCAATGGCGTGCGCGGCGATAAAAGCAAAGATACAAGCCGGCACAATGCTGTAATGCTGCGTAAAGAAAGCCCACGCCGTCAGGCCGAGCGAAGCGATGTAGCCAAACGAACCAATGAACAGCAGCGTGCGCCGGCCGAGCCGGTCAATCAGCGAGAGTCCGACGAACGTGAAGATCAGGTTGGTCACCCCAATGCCGACCGATTGCAGCAAGGCCGCTTTCGCACCCAGCCCGGTCATCTCAAAAATGCGCGGTGCGAAGTAGAGGATGGCATTGATGCCGGAAAGCTGGTTGAAGAAGGCTATGAGGAACGCCAGCATGATCGGGATCCGCAACCGCCAGGTCCAAAATTTACCGGTGCTCACACGCTCGGAAGAAGCTGCTACAATCGCATCGGCATCCGACTCAACCTGAGCCTGCGTGACTTCCGGTTCAATCAGCTTCAGGACCTTTATGCCGGCGGCACGATCCCCCTTGCGCCCGATCAGCCAGCGCGGACTTTCCGGGATGGCAAAGCACATCACAGTATAGATAAAGGAAGGGAAAGCCGCCACCCCCAGCATCCAACGCCAGGCATTTTCGCCGATGCCAGCGAGCATGGCATTGGAAGCAAAGGCGATCAGAATGCCGAAAACGATGTTGAACTGGAACATCCCCGCCAGACGTCCGCGATAAGCTGGCGGTGCAATTTCTGAAATGTAAAGCGGTGCCGCCACGGTGGAGATACCGATGCCGATGCCGCCGATCACCCGTGCGGCGATGAACATGGCAACCCCGTTGGCAAAAGCGCATCCGAGAGCTGAGATGACATAAAGCAGACCAATGCAGAGCAAGGTTTTTTTGCGACCGAAATAATCGGTCGGCAGGCCGCCAAACAACGAACCCAGCACAGTGCCGTAGAGCGCCGAGCCGATGGCAAATCCGTGCAACCCGGGGCTTAATCCCCAGAGCGCCTGAATTTTCTGTTCCGCGCCGGAGATGACGACGGTATCAAACCCAAACAAAAACCCGGCCAACGCCGAGACAATGGCCCAAAAAACAATGCGGCGGTTAAAGACTGGGGGTTTTGCCGTGATGTCCGTTGGTAATGTTGCGATAGTATTCATGCAAATGCGTTTACTGCGGTGTCCGGCTAAAAACAACAACTATTTCTAAAAATTTGCGGTCACAACGCCAGGCTAAACGCCCAAATGCGAATTGAGACCGCTTTTGCCACTACCCGTTATTTTATTATATGAGCATCAAATCTACTTTACGTGGGGTTTGGGTCATTGCTGTCCCGCCGCTTGCCGAGGATCCCAGTATTGAGAGTTGATCAATGCTTTTGCACTAGAATTCTGTCCAGGATCAACCGGTGGATTGATATTGGCATCTTTTCTCGATTCGGCATGACCATCCGAAAATCCGACATTGCCCACTCCGGGCCACTTTCCGCCATTATGACGAGTGGTGTCAACGCCTTCGTGTTGGCCATTGATATTGGAGGGATCCATATTTCCGTTTAGCCACCACAAACTGGCACTGGCGGATAAATCCGGCTTCGGATTTTTGTCAGCATAGACCATGCAATCCGTTGGATGAAGGATTGCACTCCGTTTGAAGTTTGCGGACTTTTGGAACTTATAGGCTGCCACCGAAGTGGTTCCTGGAGAATTTGGCGTGCAACTTAGAAAGAATGAGTTATAACCATAGCCCACCAGATTAAAATCAAAAGCCCAGTTCCAAACCGCCCCGCTGCTTAATTTAATTGGACCATTAACCGCCGGGTCGTGAAACGATTTCCAATAGTTGGTGGATCCTCCGCAAACAAAGGAACCCCACCAGTAGTTAAGTTCGTCCGTTGTATCCCAGTTGCCGTTGGCCGTGCCCAAACAGGTCGGAAACAGGTCATTGTTATCATCGGTATACATCTGCGTATACAAAATCATTTGCTTCTCATTGTTCAAACAACTGATCTTGATGGCTTTGCTTTTTGCGGAGGCCAGTGCCGGCAACAGCATGGCGGCCAGAATGGCGATGATCGCAATCACCACAAGCAATTCTATAAGGGTGAATGCGCGGAGAAACAGAGGTTGATGCTTCGTGGTGTTTGTCTTCATAAATATTAACTGAGTGTAGTCCGAATATAATTTTTAATATCAGCAATTAAAGCCGGCCTACGGATTTATTGGCCGCAGGCCGGCTAACCCAATCAACCAATCTTAATGTTTAACGCGGTAGAATTCCGTGGCACCACTCATTTCGAGGCCGGCTTGGAAGTTGCCTCCACCGAGCGAGACAATGGTGGCCGGCACTAACGAGTAGGTTCCGTTAACCGTCGTAGAACTTACCAGCGAGTAGGATGAGGCCAAGGCTCCGGGTGCTCCCGTGAATTTAATAATCACGATTCCACCACTCGCCGTAATGCTGGTGATGTTGGGCGGTCCAGCAACATAACCCAACTGACCGCTGCTGGGCGTGATCAAACCTGAGGTAACCTGCACTTCGTCAATTGAGCCAATGAAGGTGCGCGGATCTGTGTTAGCTCCATCGTTCAGCGGATACCGATAGCGGCCGACAAACAAGTTGCCTTCAAACCTAGCCGGCAAAGGGCTATATCCGCCAGGCAAGGCTACGGTGGCGTTCGTGCCGGTGCCGTCCGTATTGGCCAGCGACAAACTGATCTTGTTATTAACCGCATCATACTGCGCCAGCAGGTAGTGCCAGTTGCCATCGGCGTAGTTTTGGTTATTCACGGTAACCGACTGGATGCCGGCGTTGGTGTCTTCAAACGACGGACCAGCCGGGGCGACAGCATAGTTGTTAACCTTGAAGTTGACCGCACCCGGGCCGGCTTGATTAAGATTAACACTATAACGGACGGTGTTGCCGCCATCCGTGCCTTGGCAGAGCAGTGACATTGTTCCATTTCCACTCTGGTCGCCGTAGCTTCGGAAGAACAATTCGAGCGAGAAGTCACCCTGGAAATCGAACACATCCGGTCCGGCGGGATAAAACACCACACCGTTCACTGCCGAAATGAATGAAGCATCAAAGGCATTCGTTGAACCATTGTTACCATTGATGAACAACGAAGTCGGCGCGACAACGTTGGTCAACCCAATTCCACCGTTGGCTCCGATGCCGCTCGTATTGGGAGCATCATTGAACGTGATCAAGTCATAGCTTTCACCAGGAATCAAGTCGTCAACGGTGGCTTGCGGATAGGTGACGGCTTCAGTGAAATTAAAGCCCCATCGAGCCAGCGGAATCGCCTGGGATACCACAACCGTCATGGGAGCGCTGGTGGCAGTAATTCCACCACATGGGGTGGAAGCGATTAACTGATAAGTGCCGGCCGTGGCAAAAGTAACCGGATACAAGTTGAGGCTGTTATTGGTCTGGCCGGAAACAATGGCGCCATTATGCTGCCATTGGAACTGCAGGGGACCGCCCAAAACCTGAACGGGCCAGCTTGCAGGTGAAAGGGTCAATGGCGTGCCGACGGCAACCGCATTGGTGGACGCCGTATTATTAAAGACCGGCGCGTTACAACCGCTGGCATTCGCCATCAATTGGCTGTTAGGCAAAGCAACGCTCGAATAACGCAGCTGATTGATCTGGCCATTGAAAATCTCACCCTGCCCCTCGTCACAGCCGAGAAACAAGGGTCCCTGGCTGCCAGAACCACCCGGATTCAGGGGCACCGTAATGTAAGTTGAAGTTTCATAACTGGTGCCGTCGTCGTTGACGACAAGCATGTCCATCGTCTCGGTGGTGGAGTTAAAACGGGCGGTGACATAGTGCCAGTGACCGTCATCCATGCGGTGACCATAGTTCTGTGCCGCCGTGATGCGGCAATCAATACCGAAAACCGCGACGTTCCAGCTCCAAAAACGAATAGAACCAATTTGATTGGTATCATTATTGGCATTGTCGTTTATGTTAACAAACGCGTAAGCTGAATTGTGGTGGTCAAAAATGAGGAACTGGGACTGGGTGCCGGTCACCGGATCATTGGTGGTGTCCGACTTGAAATAACATTCCCAGGTAAAGTCAGGGCCGTTGAAGGCATTACCATAGGTGAGATTGTCGCAAGTCAGAGTTCCGCCGGGTCCGTTTTCATCAATGCCGCAATCCCAAGAAGCGGGCGCAGGGCTGAAATAGCCACTCGTGTTAAACATGGAGCTTGGCGGCGCAGAACTTGTAAAAGTTGGAGCCGCAGCCATGGCTCCCTGGAACCAAAGGTCTTGAACCGTAGCCGGTGCAAGACCGGTTCCGGGCGGGGTGATGCCCTGACCAGTGTTGGTGGCCAGATCCAATATGCCAGTGCCGCCGGGGCTCAAAGCAATGCTGTTTGCCGCGTTCAGTTTCCAATAGGCGATTGTCGTCGCGTTTGTATCTGCTTCTAGGGCGATGGCACCTCCAGCACTCAAAACGAGCGCTGCGGATAACACTGCCAACTTAATGTTTTTCATTTTCATGACTGTTTTGTTTGGTTTGTTGTTTCGATTATCAACCGTTCCAGACCGTCCAGAAAAGAATCTATTCGTCACCACATCTCGGAATCATTCTCACATTGGTCATCAAGCCATTCATCATTTCGCCATGATGCTCCAATATCCAGTCGCTGGGATTGACTATTTTTTAAACCACATTCGTTCTCCATTCAAATGCAGACTATACAGGAATGAAAATAGTTGTTATGACAACATTAAACGCGGTCATTACAAATCAGACAAGGCAAATGTCGAAAATCAGCGAAGCATTGTGGCTGTCATTGCACCAAACGCACACGATAGAATTTTTGCTCGGCTGCGGCCAAATCATCCGTGGTGGACATGGAATTATTGGTGGCAGTGACGGGACTGCCAAGATCAATCCAAACCGGTGCCGCGAGATTGGTGGCAGATTGCAACTGGTAGGTGAGATTCGACACCGAGCTCCAGGTAAAATTAAATGTGCCGTTGGACGCGTTGAATGATGGCGTGATGGGCGGCAATTGCAGATTCACCGTGACCACGCTGCTCGTGACGCTGCCGGAGGCGCTGGTGACGATGACCGAATAATTCCCGACACTGTTGACACCTGCGTTGTTGATCGAAAGATAAGGAAGCCCGGTCACATGAACCTCGCGCATGCAATTGTTGCCTGCATCAGTAAAATAAAAGTTGCCCGCGATATCAAAGGCCCCGAATGCAGGTGTATTCAAACTTGCGTTAGTGGCCGCGCCACCGTCACCCGAATAGCCCTGAACGCCGTTGCCAGCAATGGTGGTGATGATTCCGATTGTATCCACCTTGCGAATACGGTTGTTTTGGGAGTCGGTGACATACAAATTGCCCGAAGCATCAAAAACCACCCCTTCGGGCAAATTTATATTCGCATTGGTCGCGGCAGCGCCGTCACCCGAATACCCTTGAATGCCATTGCCCGCGACGGTGGTGATGATCCCGTTGGTATCCACTTTGCGGATCCGCGAACGGTCGCGTTCAGTAATATATAAATTCCCGGAAGCGTCCAGCGTCACACCGGTGGGAGCACTGATTAAGGCGTTGGTGGCTGCGCCGCCGTCAACCTGAACGGAACCGCGTCCGGCGACGGTAGTGATGATTCCATTAGTATCCACCTTGCGGATGCAGTTATCGTCACGATCGGCAATATACAAATTACCGACATTGTCCAAGGCTACGTCGGTGGGACCAGTTAAACCGGCATTGGTGGCCGCGCCGCCGTCTCCAAAATAACGTCTAATATTAGTGCCCGCCACGGTGGTGATGATGCCGTTGGTATCCACTTTGCGGACTCGGAAGTCAGGGGGATAACTACCGGCGTCAATGGCAATATAAAGGTTGCCGATCACATCAAAAGCCATCCCGGCGCAGAGATCCAGCCCGGCATTAGTGGCTGCACCGCCGTCACCTGAATAAAATGGAGAGCCACTCCCGGCGAATGTTCTGATAAATCCATTGGTATTCACAACGCGGACGCGACTGTTGTAGTAGTCGCCGACATACATGTTGCCCAAGGCATCGAAGCACAAGCCGACCGGCTGCCTCATGGTGGCATTGGTGGCCAGACCGCCATCACCGGAATAATTAAAGTTACCATTCCCCGCCACGGTGGTGATGATATTGTTGGGCAGGTTTGTCCCGTTAAACTGCCATTGATATGAAAGCGGGCCGACGTCAGTCGCTGTGACGCTCAAGATCACGTTGCCGCCTAATATGACCGTTTGATTGGCCGGCTGGCCGGTGATGACCGGCTGGGCTTCGGCGGCAAGTGGGTTCACCATCACGCCCAGCAGGCAAGCTTGAATCAGGGCGTAGCGGACTTTCATAGACATCGGGTGGCGATGAAAGTGAAAGCAGTATCTTCGCCCTCTTAAAATCAGGGCAGATTTATTGTTGTTCACCAAGCAACCGCATGATCTGGGGATCCGTCAGATTATCGCTGGTCACCACCGCAACACCCGTGTCAATCAGCCGGGGGCTAGATTGCCCCTTGATATGAACAGCCAAGGCTTTCACCCCTTCGTAGCCCATCTTAAAGGGATCTTGCACAATGATCGCCGCGACCTGCCCGGAACGCAAACCGTCAATCAGTGACTTGTCCGGATCGAAGGCCACCATTTTCACGTCGGTGCGCTTCTGCTCCTGCAGCGCCTGTAGTGCGCCCACGGACATGTCAACATTGCAGGCAAAAAGCCCCTGCACATCGGGATGATTCTGGAGCATCTCCGTGGTCACCTTTTTTGCGATTTCCGCCGAGTCCTGGCCCGATTCAGAATCCACGATTTTGATGCCCGGAAAATCATTCGATATGGTGTCAACAAATCCAGCCACACGCTTGACAGCAGCATGGGAGCCGGCGATGTGCCGGACGACGAGAATATTGCCTTTGCCGCCAAGCGCGTGCCCCATGCGTTGCGCCGCCAGCACACCGCCTTGATAATTATCCGTGGAAGCGAAGGAAACGAACTTTACCGAATCCAAACCTGAATCGATAATGGCAACCGGGATGTTCAGGTCACCGAGTTTTTCAACGGAGGGAACCAGATTCTGGCGGTCCACCGGCGCAAGAACGACGCCCTCAACATGGCGATCAATCGCAGCTTCGACGATTTGTATCTGGCCGGCACTGTTGGTTTCACGATCTGGCCCATTCCAAATAATCTCGTAACCGAAATCCCTGCCAGCCTCCTGCGCTCCGGCGAAAACAGACTGCCAAAAGACCGTGTTGGTCAACTTGGGTATGACCGCAATGACATGGCTGGGCCCGGAGGGCGGTTCAGTCGTGGCTGGTTCTTTTTCACAGCCAGCACCAAAAACGAGTGCCGCCACCAGGAAAGTGTAAAATGATAGCAATTTTTTCATAATTCTAAGTTCGATCCGGTTTCATTTGAACGCAACCGATTGCGCCACCAATGGGATAATTGAATATGGGAATGTTAAGTTCGTGACAAGGCCTTTTGCAAATCCAAAGTAGACAGGTTGGACAAATGTTGCTATTACTACATTCAAAGCTGTCATAACCAATAAACGTAATCAGATCATTGCGTATGAACACAAAATCCAAGCACAGTGAAATCAGCCGGTATCTTGAGACCGAGATTGCCAGCGGCAAATATGGCGACGGTTCGCGGCTGCCCAGCGAGATACAACTGGTAAAACAGTTTAAAGTCTCGCGCCCCACGGTCGCACGGGCATTGCGTGACCTGGAAGCCAAGAACATGGTCGAACGTCGCGCCGGTTCCGGCACCTATGTTCGGTCAAACAACGAGCGCAACCCGACATCCCGCATTTTGGGTTTGCTCCTGCCGGGGCTTTCAACCACGGAAATTTTTCAAATCATCTGTGGTGAAATTGCCAGTCTGGCACGGGTCAATGAATACGGCCTGCTCTGGGGCGGTTCCACTAACCCGCGCGTGGATACCGACGCCAGCCTTAAACATGCTGAAGAAATCTGCAAACAGTTCATCGAACGGAAAATTAGCGGTGTCTTTTTCGCCCCGGCCGAATTGCAACCCGGCCAGGAGGAGGCCAACACCCATCTGGCGGAATCCCTCCGGGAGGCGGGCATCCCGGTCGTGCTGCTGGACCGTGATCTGGTGGATTACCCCGGGCGAAGCGACTTTGATCTCGTGGGCATTGACAACATGGCCAGCGGCTACATGGTCGCCGAACATCTCATCAAACTGGGATGCCGAAAGCTATATTTTGTCGCACGCCCATTTTCCGCAGCCACCGTGGACGCGCGGATTTCGGGAGTCCGCGAAGCCATTGTGCGACATCGCATCGAACCGGCCACCGATTGGGTTCGCTATGGCGATCCCGCAGATCTAAAGTTTGCCCGGTCACTGGTTGCCGGCCGGCAGGCAGATGCCTTCATTTGCGCCAACGATGACACGGCGGCGGTGCTGTTGCGCACTTTGGAATCACAAGACGTGCGCGCCCCGCGCGACGTCCGCGTGGTGGGCTTTGACGATGTTAAATATGCCACGTTGGTTTCAGTTCCACTCACCACGATTCACCAACCTTGCCGGGACATTGCAGTCATGGCTTTCCGGACCATGTTGGAACGGTTGGCTGAACCAACGCTTCCAGCACGAAGCATTTCCTTGACCCCGCGCCTAGTTGTCCGCGAGTCCTGCGGGGCCTATCTTCCCCGCCTCAAAAAAAATTGATTTGAATTGCAGAGGCAACGCCCTTACAGAGAAACGCGGCGACATCGTCAATGTGGCGGAAGCCCCAAAAAGATGTCAGTTCCAAACATTGAACAGTTCAGCATTTTCCAGCGTTTTGTTTTGGCAAGCGCGCCGTTCGCGGATTAACTATGCGCCATGCAAGTCGTTCTTGATTACCTGAAACAAAACCAGTCCCGCTTCGTCGCCGAGCTGTGCGAACTGCTCCGGTTTCCCAGCGTCTCCGCGCAGCCACAGCACAAAAAAGATCTCCACGCCTGCGCCGAATGGCTCGTGCAGCATTGCCGCGCTATCGGGCTGGAAGCAAAACTCTGCCCGACTGCGGGACATCCGATCGTGCTGGCTAAAACACCGCGCGCGAAAGATTCCCGCAAACCACACTACCTGGTCTATGGCCATTACGATGTGCAGCCGCCGGAGCCGCTCGACTTGTGGCAGACGCCGCCGTTCGCGCCACGCATCGTCGGCAAAACCATTTACGCGCGCGGCAGCACGGACAACAAGGGCCAGTTCTTCGCGCACCTCAAGGCCGTGGAAGCCTATTTGAAAACCGGCACGCCCCTGCCCTGCGATTTGACGTTCGTGATCGAAGGCGAAGAGGAAGTCGGCAGCGAGAACCTCGCCAAGTTCCTCAAGACGCATCGCGCGGAGTTGCAGTGCGACGCCGTGGTTGTCTCGGACACGGGAATGCCCAGCCCGAAACATCCCGCGCTGACTTATGCGCTGCGCGGCATCATCGCCTTCGAGATCAAGCTGCATGGCCCGTCGCGCGACTTGCACTCCGGCGTTTTTGGCGGCGCGGTGGAGAATCCGGCAATGGCCTTGAGCCGGCTGCTGGGGCAACTGCACGATAAAAACGGACGCATCGCCATTCCCGGATTTTACGACGGTATCGCGCCGCTGTCGGTCTACGAGCGAAAACAATTCGCCCGCCTGCCGCTGAAGGACGCGCAACTGCAAAAGCTGCTCGGTGTGACAAAACTGTTCGGCGAACGCGGCTTCACGCCGACCGAACAGCGCAGCGCACGGCCGACGTTTGAGATCAACGGCCTGACGAGCGGCTACCAGGGCAAGGGCAACAAGACCATCGTGCCCGCGTGGGCGAGCGCAAAGATCACCTGCCGGCTGGTTCCAAACCAGAGGCCGGCACGCATCCGCAAGCTCGTCTGCGATTATCTCAAGAAAATCTGTCCGCCGACGGTGCGGCTGGAGATTGAGGCCGGGCACGGCGCGGAGGCGTATCTGGTTTCGCCGAAGAGCAAAGAAGCGCAGGCGGCATTGCGCGCCCTGGGAAAGGCGTTCGGTTGCAAACCGGTCTTGATGCGCGAGGGCGGTTCGATTCCCATCGTGAACGATTTCAAAAAGATTCTCGGCGCAGACACGTTGCTGCTCGGTCTGGGCCTGCCGGACGACAATGCACATTCGCCCAACGAAAAATACAACCTTGATTGTTTTGCGAAAGGCCAGCGCATGAGCGCGCTGCTGTGGGAGGAATTGACCCGTGATTGAAATACGCCGGCGTCGGGAAAAAGCGACAAAAGCTCCGTGAATTGGATTTGGCCAGTCACACATTGCGTGAGTGCTGCATAAAACTCCCGGAAAGCATCCTCTGCCGTTGATTTCTGTAAAGTTTGTGCCATTGTTTGGAAAAGAAATTTAAAAACACATGAAGGAGGCGCATGTTTTCTGGCCACGGGCGTTTTAGTTCTGTCACACCTTCTGCCAACACGTCTGTCGTTTCACGGATCCACCACACTAAAATATGAAATTTCATTCGCTCGCTGCACTCGCAGCCATAAGTCTCGGCCTCGGCTCCGCCGCTGCCCAGACAACCGTCTACAACGAAAACTTTGACGGTGGCTACACCGGCTCGTTTGGCTTGGGGCATTATTCCGGCGGCAGCCCGAACAACACCACCAACCTCGTGCTGGCCAGTGGCGGCAACCCAAATGGCTGCTGGCAGGAGTCCATGACGCCAACCACCACCGGTGATTCTTACGTTGGTCAGGTGCAGTTGATGTCAGTTACAGGCAACACGGACACGAACCCCGCCAACTATATGCTGTCGTTTGACGCCAAGGGCAGCCAAGCAGGCAACATTCAACTGATCATCCAGACGTGGCCGAACAATTATTTCGGCGGCACCGGCCCGGTCATCAATGCCAGCGATAACAACCAGCTCACCGCCGCGAACACCTGGCAGACCTTCAGCGTAAACCTCGGCACGCTCACCACGGCCAGCGCGGGCGGCGCGACTTGGCAGATCCAATTTGGCATCAGCGCCAGCCAGTGGGGCGGCGTCGGGCCGGTGGACGTGCTGACGGTTGATAATATTATCCTGACGCACCTGAACAAGGGATTGTCGGTCAGTTCGTCAGCCAACCCCTCGGCCTTCAATGCCGCCGTGACGTTCACCGCCGCAGTCGTGACCAACGGCGTAACGGCAGGCGACGCAACGGGCACGGTGGTGTTCTCATCGGCGGCCGGACCGTTCAGCACCAACGTAGTTTCGAGCGGCACGGCGACGAGCAGTGCGCTCACGAATCTGCCGGTTGGCGCAAACGCCGTCACCGGCGCCTATTCCGGCGGCAACTATCCGGCCGCCACGAACACGCTGACGCAAATGGTGAATGCCCCGACAACCCCGGGCGTCGCGCAGTCCGGCCTGTCGCTTTACACGGACAACCTCGTGAACGGATTTCAGAACTGGAGCTGGGCCACGGTGAATTTGCTGAACCTCGCGCCGGTGCATTCGGGCAGCTACGCCATCGCCGTGACTGATGGTGGCGGCCAGGCGCTGGCCTTCAACCGCGCACAGTTTAATTCCAGCCCCTACGCGAGCCTGACGTTCTGGGTGAACGGCGGCAGCAGCGGCGGCCAGTTGTTGAAAGTTTCGGGCTTGCTGGATTACAACGCGCAGACGGCCGTCAACATTTCAGCGTTGCCGGCGAATACCTGGCAACAGGTAACCATTCCGCTTTCATCGCTCGGCGTGGCGAATAGGCCCAACTTGACCGGATTTTGGATTCAGGGCCGGACGGGAGCGCAACCGACATTTTATGTTGATGATGTGCAACTGACCCCGGCCGCCACGCCGGCAGTGGTGCATCTCGGCGCGGACGCCGGACAGGTGCTGCATCCGGTGGATGCGCGGCAGTTCGGCCTTAACACCGCGACCTGGGACGGCAGCCTGGGCACCTCCTCGACGTTGCCGATGCTCCAACAGATCGGCACCCAGGCTTTGCGCTGGCCGGGCGGTTCCTCGTCGGATTTATACCATTGGGCCAGTGACCCGGCGGGCAACGCCATCTTCCAGAACCTTGCGACGAACCTCGGCGCGCAGGTGTTCACCACGATTAATTACGGCTCGGGCACGCCCGCCGAGGCGGCTTCTTGGGTGCTGATGGCCAACCAGACAAACCACTGCGGCTTCCGGTATTGGGAAATCGGCAACGAATGCTACGGCACTTGGGAGAATGACACGCACGCCATTCCGCATGATCCCTATACCTACGCCACGAATGCGGTGGCCTGCATCCAGCAGATGAAGGCGGCGTATCCG